>JAEEGJ010023266.1_pt1 | contig 13029 bp, 10 predicted proteins | sample 8958761 | NCBI WGS metagenome assembly JAEEGJ01 (sample SAMN16246546, study PRJNA631951) | gut metagenome | biome: gut microbiome; feature: rumen; material: RS-attached | host: Bos | place: Iran: Karaj | collected 2018-10
TAACCCGAAGTCTTATAATAACTGCTGCCTAAGCCCGCACTGAAATGAAGCGTGGGGTAAAGGGCACTCTTAGCTAACTGGATGTTTTTCTCTGCACTCTGCAATCTGATTTGTTCAGCCTGAATCTGTGGTTTGATACCAACCGCTTCGTTGTACACCAAATCGGGCGAAGGCAATTCATCCCCTTTTACTGCCCCTATTTCAGGCCGTGTCACATCAAAACTATCAGGCGTTTCCAATTCCAAAAGCTGGGACAAATTCAGGAGAGCCAGCATATAACTGTTCTGTTGTTGAGTAAGAGACAATTCGTCGTTTGCCAATGTAGAACGGATCTGTGACAACTCAGCTTCTGAAGCCTTGTCATTTTGGAAGAGCAGCTCCATCCTTCGTACTTGTGCCTTGCTCAGCTCCACCTGACGTTCTGCAACCTGAACCAGATCTTTCTGATATATAGCCTCCAGATACGAAGATGTCACACTAAGTGCAACATTCTCGCGAGCATGTTCAAAATCCTGTAGGGCTGCCTGAAGGTTCAGTTTGCGCACCTTGATTTCAGCAGGAATCCTACCACCCGTTATAAGGGGCACACTGGTACTCAAACTTAAACTGGTACTATTGGTATTACGGTTCATGTATGTATTATCAGAAGTTAAGGCACGTCCGAAACTGAAATTTTCCCCTATACTTCCGTTCAAGTCGGGCAAACGACTATTTTTGCTAGTGCTGAGCGAGATCTCCTGGAGTTTCACATTATCCTCCTGCTGTTTGATGTTCAGGTTATGAGCCAACGCATACTGTACACATTCTGTCAAGTCCCACTCCCGGACCTGCTGTGCCATGCATTGCAACCACAAACCGATTGCTAATGCAATCATTATCTGTCGTTTCATTTTTTATCTTCTTTTAGAATTCCACGAACCTTCTCACCCACCTTCACTCCATTCTTTACCTCGATATCTATTCCATTACTCAAACCCGTCTCTACCTTACGACGCAGGAACTGCTGCTTGGGGACAGAATCTGTAAGCACATAGACAAAGGTACTGTCACCGACAAACTCCAGAGCAGCCTCTGGCACACTAACAGCTTTCTTAACCCTATCCAGTACAATTTCGGCATTGGCCCCATATCCGGAACGTAGCGTAACCGTGTCGGGCAACGAAAGAGCAGCCTTTATCTCAAATTGATTCGCACCATTGCTCTCACGACCTTTGGGAGAGATATACTCCAGGCGGGCTTCCATCTTCAGGTTCTGTACAGCTCCTACAGTTATCGTCACGGGCATTCCTTCCATAATTCGTCCCACCTCTGTCTCGTCTATGTTACCCCGGAAGATAAGATTTTTCATATCTGCCACAGTAGCTATGGTAGTACCGTCATTGAACGAGTTGCTCAAGATGACCGAGTTACCCACCTTCACGGGAATATCCAGTATCAGGCCATCAACTGTAGAACGTACCAGCGTTGTGCTCATCTTGGCATTACTCAGCGATATACCCTCGCGCACAATGTTCAGTGCATCCCGACTATTGGTCATCTCGCTCTTGGCCTGCTTCAATGCCACCTGAGATTTCTCAAAATCCTCGGCACTCACAACCTTTTCCTCATACAGTTTCTCCATACGCTGGAAATCTTTCTCCGTCTGAGCCAGATTGATTTCAGCCAAACGAACTCTGTTCTCTGCACTGTTCAGGCTGTTCATGTCGGGAATCACTTTCACCTTGGCAATTACCTCATCCTTCTTCACCATTTGGCCAGGTTCTTTGTACAACTCAGAGATGATACCAGAGATCTGAGGTTTTATGTTCACCTCGTCACGCGGTTCAATCTTTCCTGTCACAATAGTAGATTTTTCCAAATCTTTCAATTGGACTGTAGAAATCTCGTACACCAGTTCTTTGGGACGTGATTTCTGATACAGGAATACGAATGTTCCCACAAAGATGGCAGCCACCAATGCAATAACTGCCCATTTAAAAAACTTTTTCATATCTTATAATTTTTTACTTTTATCACTTAAATCACTACCCTAAGGGGGAGCGGGGAGGGGGCTTTCACTCTTCCCTCATCGCATCGACAGGTTTTATCTTCATAGCACGTATAGCAGGAGCCAAACCTGCCAATACACCCAAGACGGTAAGCAGAAGCGATGCTCCGATAGCTACGCCAAAGGATATCTGATACTGTGCAGTCGGAAATTCGGCATGGGTGGCATTCTCCACCATCTGCAAGATAAACACAGCCAGAGAGATGCCGCTCATTCCGGCAATCAGGGTCAGCACAATACTCTCGCTCATCACCATGGTCAGAATATCCTTAGGCGTAGCACCAATAGCACGGCGAATACCAATCTCCGTCGTTCGTTCCTTTACCGTCACCACCATGATATTACTCACACCGATGGCTCCAGCTAATAGAGTTCCCAACCCTATCATCCATACCAGAATGCTAACACCCGTAAACAGGCTGTCTATCATACTGAAGATGGCCTCTGTATTCACCTTTATCAAGGCTTGCGTGTCTTTGGGGTGAATCATGTGAACACGTTTCAGCAAAGCTTCTACTTTATACTGTACCTCCGACATAGGATATTCATCCTTAGCCACCAATGCCAGGATATCCACCTCATTACCCCTGTTATACATCTGACGCATTGTCTCGTATGGCAGATAGACTGTAGTCTGCGGATTACCGCCAATATTTATTCCCCCTGAGCCTTTCCCGCTCACACCAATAATACAATAGTTGATGCTGTCTATACGCAGGAACTCTCCGCAAGGGTTCTCCAAATTGGGGAACAACTCCTCAGCTATACGTTTTCCTATCACACAAACCTTTCTGTGCTGAATACCATCAGCATCCGTCAGTGCACGCCCGTGTTTTATCTTAGGATTGTCCACCATACTGTAGTCGGCATATTGCCCCGTTAGGGAGACTCCGCACGACTTATCATTGGCCAAGGCCCTTGCGCCCCATTTCTGGATGGTAGGAGTAACAATGCTGATCTCAGGCACACAATTACGGATACGTGCCACATCGTCCAATTCCAAGTGCCAAATTCTGCCACTTCGGAACCCCTTGTATGGTTCGCTGGTGGTATTGGAGATCATAAAGCCCGAGTTGGAAGCCGCTCCGGCAAAGTTCTCGCCCAACATCGTTTCCAGACCTTTGCCTCCACCCATCAGCAAGATGAGCATGAACACACCCCAGAAGATACCAAAGGCCGTCAGGAACGTGCGTGTACGGTTCTTGCGAAGGGAGTCGAAGATTTCCTCCCACAAATCAGAATCCAATAGTTTCATACCTTACGCCCTCAACGCATCTATAGTTTTTACCTTTACAGCCTTACGTGCAGGGAAGAAACCCGCCAGCGCACCGGCTATTATAATCACAATAGTAGCCTGGAAACAGATGTGCAGATCTACTGTAGGGTCCACAAAGTATTTGGCTTGGAAAACACCCAAATCCATTACTTGATTACCCACCGTAGCATTCATCCATTCGCAGAAGAAAATTCCCAGCAACATACCTATGTAGCCAAAGATGGCCGTAATGACAACACTCTCCAGGACTACCATTGAGATAATGTTCCACGGGCGGGCACCGATAGCCCTGCGAATACCAAACTCACGCGTGCGTTCCTTGACACTGATAAGCATTATGTTGCTTACACTTACCACACCGCTCAGCAACGTCAGCAATCCCAGAATCCAGAAGGCCTTATTCAGAATGTTCATAGCCCGATTCATCTGTATATTATCTCCTGCCTGATTCCATATCCATAAGGCTCTGTTATCCTCTGGATCGAAGGAATGGATATAACTGGTAGCACGAGTGTATTCATCCATGAACTGTTCCATAGCAGAGTCCGTGGGGATATTCTTTATATTCATTGTCAGCTCGTCTATGAACCTGCCTTTATTATATATGGTACACAAAGTAGTATAAGGTACATAGAAATTGCTACCGTTGAACATCTCGTCCGTTTTGTATTTTCCTACCACAGTGTACAGGATGTTTCCAAGCTTCACTCTCCGTCCTATAGCAGAACTGTCTTCTTTGAAAAGATCCTTGCAACTATTGCTTCCCATCACACAAACCTTACGCTTCTCTGCGATGTCCATGATATTAATGAAGCGTCCCTCCAGCATCTCCACAGCTTGCGAAGCGGCATACTCGGGATAAACGCCCACCATTGAACTACTGCTGATATAATGGCTGCCGAAGCTGGCCACTACTCCATCCTGAGTAACAGTAGGAATAGCATTGGTAATCTGATGAGGAAAGTGATGGCGACTCATATATAAATCGCGGTCGTCCAGCCTAATCAACCGGCCTTCTTTTATACCTTCCCAAGGCTTGGTTGTCCTACCGCCAAAAACGTGAACGGCATCAAAGGCAAAACTTCCCATGTTATACTGAAACGAATGGATAACACCATTGCCCGCTCCCTGTAGCACAATTAGCAAGAACAGTCCGCTTACCACAGCAAATCCTGTAGCAATAGTACGCATCATATTGCGTCTCAGCGTTCCCTTTATCTCCTGTAAAAGCTCAAGCATACCCTTAACCTAATAACTTTTCACTCCTACTTCATTACTCCATTCACGCCAAAAGGAGATTTTTTAGAGCCGTCGTTCAACTCTACATTCTCTATCTGACCGTCCTTTATGTGTACAATCTTTTCTGCCTGATAGGCAACACCACTCTCGTGTGTAACCACGATGATGGTCATTCCCTGCTCGTGCAGTTTCTTCAGCAGCTGCATCACCTCCAGAGAAGTCTTACTGTCCAATGCGCCCGTAGGCTCGTCGGCTAGGATAATGCGGGGCTGCGTGATGAGTGCACGCGCTATGGCAACACGCTGTTTCTGCCCGCCCGACAATTCATTGGGCATATGGTGAGCCCATTCCGTTAGACCCACCTTTTCCAGATACTCCATAGCCAACTGATTGCGTTTTCTCCTGTTAATTCCCTGATAAAAAAGGGGCAGGGCAACATTCTCCATTGCATCCTTAAAGGATATCAAGTTGAAACTTTGGAAGATAAACCCGATCATGCGGTTCCGGTAATCTGCCGCTTTCGTCTCAGAAAGATTGCGGATAAGCGTACCATCCAGGCGGTATTCCCCCTCGTCATAATCGTCCAGGATGCCCAGTATATTCAGCAGAGTTGACTTGCCCGAACCCGATGCGCCCATGATGGCCACGAACTCACCTTTTCCTATATGCAGGTCTATACCCTTCAGCACATGCAATGGCTGGGCACCCTGATACGTTTTATGGATGTTAGTTAAATGAATCATTTTTTCTAGTTAGAGAAATATTATTTCCTAGTTAGAGAAATCATCTTTTCAAATTAGAAAAGTCAACTTTGCTGGCACCGTTTTCTTCACAAACCAACTTTTTGCATTCGCCGCTGAATACGCCCTTTCCTGCACCGTTCAGTTCTATGCGGAGATCCTGACAGAAAACATTGGCTTCAATATCGCCTGCGCCATTCATCTCAATCTCAAGATTTCCTGCTGTCACCACATTGGTAAGTGTGCACTTTGCCGCACCATTTGTCTCCAGCTCCATGTTACCGACAGTGAGACTGTCCACTATAAAGTTGGAGGCACCATTCAATTCTACTTTCAACTCACCAGGCATATCTATCTTGCCCTGCATCATCAGCTTGCCCCCTCCAGAGAAGTCCACATCTGTCAGACAAGGCGCAGTAACGTAGAGGATGATGCCAGGAGTCTTATCGCTGACATTCTTCTTTTCTCCTTCCTTTAGTTTCACCTGCAGCTCATCTTCGTCAAGTTCAACTTTATAAGCCTGCAGACATTTCTCGTTTCCACGAAGACGTACAGAATAAACACTGTCCTGACCATAGATGACACAGACAACTCCCTCTATGTCTAAGGTCTTGAAACCTGTCATCTCACATGTCTGTTCCATTACCTTACCCCACTTGACCGTATCTTCACGTTCAAACTGGAATTGGTGATTAATAGCTGCAGATGCCAACTTATTCACAGCTTCAGTACAACTGGATAGAATGACAGACAAAGCTACCAGCAACACAATGGGTGAAAAAATAAAACGTGCTTTCATAATCCTAATGGTTTTATCGGTTTGTTTAATTAATTATCTGAATCTGGTTATTATATCAAGCCATTTGGGGTTAGAATAGTAGCCAGGAATGCACAAGCATATTTACCGCATGCTATTACCTGATCCATGGTGATTTCTAAAGCCTTCATGGTACGGAAGAACTCAGGCACTTGCTCTTCAAAGAACTCCTTCTTGCGAAGTTTCAAGACAGCCTCACGAGCACCCTCATTGACAAAGTTTCCCAAGCCCCGGCGTGTTGCCACAACATCCTGGTTCTGCAACCACTCGAAAGAGCGGGCCACGGTATTAACGTTCACCTCGACCTCGGCAGCAAACTCACGCACCGACGGCAACTTCTCATTCTCCCTGTATTTCCCGGCGAGAATGCTATCACAGATGCTTTCAGCAATCTGAAGATATATAGGTTTCTGATTTTTAAAGTCCATAATAATACTGTTTTTCAATTCGTTTGTTATTTACGGATTCCTGCGTGTCGTAATCTGAGCTCGGCAGTACAGACGATATGTCAGGCACCAGATGCCAACATAAAGCAAAACTGCAAAGATGTTCAGACAGACAACCCAAACTGTAGGATTCGTTCCACTAATCCATTCGGCAACATTCTGTGCAAACTCACGCGAGACAAAAAGCTTGATAACAAAGAGCAGAAGCAGGCCAAAAGCATTCTGGAAGACGAAATAGAACAGGAACGTCCAGGGGATGTTATACTTATATTTCCAAGCGTTCCCAAGGCAGAAGCTTCTTACATAGCAACAAAACATAATTGAAAAGAACATAATCACCCCAAAAGTATAATCACCAAACGGGGGGAAATTATGAAGATCAGCGTAGTTGAAACATGATTCGCAAGTAATCGACTTGATTTCTGCATGGGGAATTGCCAAACGGAAGAGAGCATGCAACAAGTCGGAACACAAAATGCCGACGAACCAAACCACCTGAACACCAATAACGATGACCACTACATGCCATAGGAAACGTTCCAAGTTTGTGGCAGGGAGAGTGAGTTCATTGATACGTCCTTGCTTTGTAAGCAGATTATGGAATATGTAACCCGAAGATATGATTGAATAGAATATACCCAACAAAACATCAGCCACAACAAAAAAGTGTATATTATCATATGTTTCTGCGGAAAAGAAGAAACCATTTGTCAACATATTATATAGGTAGTACACTACGATGGGCATACAGATAATAGCCACCATGAGCAATGCAGAACGGGTATAGAACTTGCTATTGACACTGAGGTCCCAGCGGGCTACGTTCAGGAAACGGTTAAAATCAAATGCTTTCATATCTTAGTCCTCCACTTTCTTGTTCGTTAATGTTTCGATGAATAGTTTCTCCAGGTCGATAGGCTCATCCTGCTCAACCAAGGGAGCATCCAGCAGTACCTTGTTAGGCTCGATGATGCACACATGATCCAACATACGTTCCACATCATGTACCTGATGGGTAGAGATAATTACGGTCTTCTCCTCCGACATACCTTCAATCACCACCTTACGGAACTGACTCTTGGAGAGAATGTCCAATCCGTTGGTCGGCTCGTCCATCAGCAGATAAGCTGTATTTGTTGCCAAGGCAATACACATATATACCTTCTTCTTCTGTCCCATAGAAAGGGCACCCAGATTAACGTCAGCGGACATATCAAAGCCAGACAGACAACGAGCCAACAACTCATCCGAAAATTTAGGGTAGAAAGGTTTCAGACTCTTAACATACTGTCTTAAGCTGATACGGGGCAGATCGTACTCCTCAGGAACAATAAACATATCTTGCAAAACTTCGGGTCTCCGCATAGAAGCAAGCACACCCTCGATTCTTACCTCACCCTGCTTGGGACGCAGCAAACCCATTATCAAGTAAAGCAATGTGCTCTTACCCGTGCCGTTCTTTCCAAGCAGGCCATATACGCCACCTTTCTTGAATTGCAAACTGAAATTCTCTAAAACATTGTGGTACTTATTGTACCCGAATGTAACATTTTCAATACTTATCATAGTGTAATAGTTGAATAGTACACTGCAAAAGTATGACAAATAAAAATACCCGCCAAGAGTTGACAGGTATTTTAACATAAATTTAACACTTTTGGAATAGTTGAAAGTTAACGACTTTAAGGAGTTAAAGAAGTTAAAGAAGTTAAGCCATTACCTTAGCCATCGTGTCAGCACGTGCATAACTATCGGCTTAACTTCCATAACTACTTAACTTCTTAACTTCATAACTACAGAAACAACTCCCCTCTTCCACGGGAGAGGGGTCAGGGGAGAGGCTTTTTTTTCTTAAGGAATATAGATGCAATAACTGTCATGATGGGACTCAGGTAGCAGAAGAAGCAGAAGGGAGCATATACTATAGTAGAGACACCCAGCACAGAACTTTGCGTCATTCCGCATGTGTTCCAGGGAATCAATACCGAAGTAACCGTTGCACTGTCCTCACACGTACGACTAAGCAATCGGGGTTCCAATCCATAACGCTTATATGTTGGTCCATACATGGTAGCCGAAAGAATGATAGACAAGTACTGGTCAGCAGCCACCACATTCAGGAACACACCTGTAAAAGCAGTAGTTGCTACCAAAGAGACAACACCTCGTACCAGACGAATCAATGCTTTCATAATGGTCTCCAACATTCCCGTTGCGGTCATAGCGGCACCAAAGAGCATTGCACAGATAATCAGCCAGATGGTTCCCAGCATTCCTGCCATACCGCGTGTAGCCACCAAGTTGTTCAGTTCAGGCACCCCTGTATCCAGATTCGTGGAACCATACACCACAATCAGTGCACCACGCAGTCGTTGGGAGAAACCTTCCAGATCGGTTCCGGCAATCTCGTCCAACAAGGTGCCCTGTGTTATAGCAGCCGTCATAGTTCCCATCAATGTGGCTAAGAAAAGGACTACCATCGAAGGCAGACGCATGGCTATTAGTACGCCTGTAAGAACAGGAACTATGAGCAACCAGGGTGAAATAAAGAAAGTGTCCTGCAGGGCATTTGCCACTTTCAGCGCATGTTCTGTCTGTGCAGGAGCAAACCCCAAGCCCTTAATAGCGAATACGGTTAGTGTGATAAGAAAAGTGGGAACAGTGGTGTAGAGCATGTAACGGATATGCGTAAAGAGCGGAGTTCCTGCTGTACTGCTTGCCAGAACCGTTGTATCAGAAAGCGGAGAAATCTTGTCGCCAAAATATGCACCTGAAATGATGGCGCCTGCTGTCCAAGCCTCATCGTATCCAATGGCTTGTCCTATTCCCATCAGGGCGATACCAATGGTGGCAATGGTGGTCCATGAAGAGCCCGTTATCACACTAACCAGCGCACAGATAAGGCAAGCAGATACCAGGAACCACTGGGGCGACATTATCTGCATACCATAATATATTAAGGTAGGGACTATCCCGCCCACCATCCAGGAACCGCCAAGGGCACCTATCAGCAACAGGATGATGACAGCTCCGCTGATGCTCCCCATCTTATCCGAGAGCGCTTGCTCGAACCCGGCCCATGTAACATCCTTACGCAGCAGTCCTATGCTCAAACACACAGATGTGGCTACGATGAGCGAAATCTGTGAGGCACCGGAAAGTGTCTCATCGCCAAAGATGGAGACTACAATAGAAATGAGTGCCACCAGTAACACCAGTGGCACACATGCTATGATTAATTTTAATTTCAATTGATAATTAGTTTAGAGTTTAGTGCTTAGAGTTGATAGTCAGTGGTTAGTTTAGAGTTTAATCAGTCTTTAGTACTCCGCCAACGGCGGAACAATCAACTTATTAAACTGACTCTAAACCCTACACTATCAACTATCAACTTTCTTAAGCCACCTTATTCAACTTCTTGATGATAGAGAAGATGAAGAGAGCAGCTAGGAGACAGATAGCCATCAGGGTACCCCACACGATATACAGAGGCATATCCCACATGTGTCCGGGAATGCTGACCAGCTTATTGCCAAGGGCTGTTGCTACGAACCAGCCACCCATCATCATACCCTTGTACTTAGGAGGAGCCACCTTGGTAACAAACGAGATACCGATAGGGCTCAGCAGCAGCTCAGCAAAGGTAAGAATCAGGTAAGTGCTCACCAGCAGGTCGGGGTTTACCTCAGCCACGTGATTGGGATGGTCGGTAGCAGGCAGGCCGAAAGAGAATACCGTCATCAGCAGATAAGCCGATGCAGCCACCAGCATACCCAACCCTATCTTTACAGGGGCCTTGGGCTCCTTGCCTTTCTTAGCCAACCATCCGAAAAGGGCAATGCTAACGGGGGTGAGCAATACTACAAAGCAGGGGTTAAAGTGCTGGAAGATAGGAGCGCTGATAGCTGTGGAAGCCTCCAAATGGTTGTACTGATATATCAAATGAGCAAGAGATGCGCCAATGAGGACACCAGCCCACATCTTGGCTTTGGAGGTCTTGCTTTGGAAGAGAGAGAACAGAGCATAGACAATAACGATAACGGCTACCAGATTGGTTACATCGAAAAGCATACTCTGTATGCCCGAAGAGGTGGTAGCAGTAAACTCGTCGGCAAACCATGTAAGCGTCAGTCCGTTCTGATGGAATGCCATCCAGAAGAATATTACCACAGCGAATACCAGACACAGGCAGATAATGCGTTCACGCGTCTCAGCCTTGCTCATCTCCTCAACGGGAGCCTCGGCTACAGCATCCTTCTTCTTAACTGCAAGAACCTGACGGAAGGTGGGTTTACCTAAATAATAGATAAGGATGGATGCCACGACCGAGATACAAGCCACGGCAAAGGCAAAGTGGTAAGAGTCGGCCTTGGAATAACCCAAACTATCTTGTGCCCACTCCATAATCTTAATGGCAGCCGTAGGAGCGAAAAGGGCACCCACATTGATAAGCATATAGAAAAGCGAGAAACCGGAATCGCGCTTGGCGGCATATTGCGGATCATTGTAAAGGTCGCCAACCATCACCTGCAGATTGCCCTTAAAGAGACCTGTGCCAAAGCTGACAAGCAGCAGGGCAGCACCCATTGCTGCGATAGCTACAGTTCCTCCACCCAAGGGAACTGACAGCAGCAGATACCCAAGGAACATAATCAGGATACCTATGACCACCATCCTGCTGTATCCCCAGCGGTCGGCAGCCATACCTCCCACCAACGGCAGGAAATAAACCAGCGTTAAAAACCATGTGTAAATCTCGGAAGCTGTTCCGGCTGCGAAGCCGAAGTTTTCGCCAAGGAACAATGCGAAAACTGCCAGCATTGTGTAGTAGCCGAATCGTTCGCCTGTGTTGGCAAAAGCAAGGGCCCATAGCCCTTTAGGTTGACCTTCAAACATATTAGATATTGATTTAAATTAATAATTTGCCTGCAAAAATATAAAAAAATGTTCAATGTTCAAGGTTCAAGGTTCATTTTATTGTACTTTTGCACCACAAAAAGATTGAAGATGAAAGGATTAACACCAAGAATTATAGGTTGTCTGAAGAATTACAACCGCGAGACATTCATGAAAGACCTGATGGCTGGTCTTATAGTAGGTATTGTGGCATTGCCATTAGCAATTGCTTTCGGTATAGCTTCTGGCGTAACCCCCGAGAAAGGTATCATCACAGCCATTGTGGCAGGTTTTATCATTTCTGTTTTAGGTGGTACCAAGGTACAGATTGGCGGTCCCACGGGCGCCTTTATTGTCATCATATACGGTATTGTCAATAATCCCGAGTACGGTTTGCAAGGTCTGCTCATCGCCACCATGCTGGCCGGTGTGATACTCATCGGCTTGGGTGCTTTCCGTTTGGGAGCTGTCATCAAGTTCATCCCCTACCCCATCATCATCGGCTTTACGGCAGGTATTGCCGCCACCATCTTCACTACACAGATGGGCGATGTGCTGGGGCTTACCCAAGAAGCTGTGAGCAATACGGGCGAAGTGATTCGTATCCCTTTGAAAACACCTGGCGACTTTATCGGCAAGTGGATTTGCTACTTCCAGAACCTGAGCACTTTCAACCTCTGGAACTTCATAATTGCCATCGGCTCGTTGCTCATCATAATCTTCTCGCCCAAGGCTGTCAAACGTATTCCCGTACTCAATAAAATCCCAGGTTCGCTCTATGGAATCCTCTTGGGAACCATTGCTGTACTGATACTGAAGAACCAGTTTGGCATCGAGGGTATCGACACCATTGGCGACCGTTTCCATATTCAGGCTCAGTTGCCCGAGATGGTGGTTCCCACCATTACCTTCGAGCTTATCCAGACCCTCCTGCCCGTAGCATTCACCATTGCTATTCTGGGTGCTATTGAGAGTCTGCTCTCCGCTACGGTGGCTGATGGTGTTATCTCCGACAAGCACGACTCTAACATGGAACTTATTGCCCAGGGTGTAGCCAATATGGTAACGCCCATCTTTGGCGGAATCCCTGCCACAGGAGCCATAGCACGTACCATGACCAATATCAACAATGGTGGTCGTACCCCCATTGCAGGTATCATACACGCCGTTGTGCTGCTGCTCATCCTGTTGGTACTGATGCCCTTTGCCGAGTACATCCCCATGGCAGCCTTGGCCGCCGTGCTGATTATCGTCAGCTACAACATGAGCGGTTGGCGCACCTTCAAGGGCTTGCTCAAGAATCCCAAGAGCGATGTCACAGTACTTCTGGTTACATTCTTCCTGACCGTCATTTTCGACCTCACCATTGCCATCGAGATAGGTCTTGTCATAGCCTGCGCCCTCTTCATCAAGCGTGTAATGGAGACCACCGAAATCTCTGTCATCAGGGACGAGATTGACCCCAGCGACGAGGCCGACATGAATGTGCACGAAGAGCATCTGCTTATTCCCGAAGGCTGTGCCGTATACGAGATTAACGGTCCATACTTCTTTGGTATTGCCAACAA
>JAEEGJ010023267.1_pt1 | contig 13028 bp, 10 predicted proteins | sample 8958761 | NCBI WGS metagenome assembly JAEEGJ01 (sample SAMN16246546, study PRJNA631951) | gut metagenome | biome: gut microbiome; feature: rumen; material: RS-attached | host: Bos | place: Iran: Karaj | collected 2018-10
ATCTTTCTTCTTTTGTGCCGTACATTTTTACACCTCTGTTTACTTGATACCTAATTATGTAACTGAAACTAATGAAGGTGTATATATTTTTCCGGCTGGTGTCTACTTTTACGTTACCACTTCAATGACGGCAAAAACAGGGAAGAAAAAGGGCTCCCGAGAATGAAGGGAGCCCTTGATAATTGATCAGTTGTAAAGGATTACTCAGCCTGCTTGAGGTTTTCCTGCTGCTGTGCTGCTGCGAGAGCAGGTGCAACATGGGTGGAAGATGCAGGAGCGGGAGGTACGACCTTTGCAGGTGCTTCAGCCTTGGCTTCAGCGGGAGCCGGAGCTGCAGGTGTAACGGAAGCAGATGCTGCGGCATTCTTTTCAGCTTCAGCCTTGAGAGCAGCTTCGAATCTTGCCTTCTCTTCAGCCTTCTGTGCAGCGATCCTTGCGCCTTCTTCAGCCTGCTCGGCTGCGATGCGTGCTTCTTCTTCGGCTTTTCTTGCAGCGAGGATTGCTTCCTCAGCTCTCTTGGCAGCGAGACGTGCCTTTTCGAGGGCTTCTTCTGCAGCCTTGCGTGCATCTTCCTCAGCCTTGATAGCAGCGAGACGCTCGTCTTCTTCGTTCTTCTTTCTCTCTGCGATGAGGGCTTCTTCCTCGGCCTTGCGTGCGAGAGCACTTGCTTCCTTGGCTTTCTGCTCAGCGTTTACAGATTCGACCTCAGCGGTGTGGACAGCGGCCTTTGCTTCTTCGACTGCTGCCTGGGCAGCTATGCGGGCCTTTTCCTCTGCCTGTCTTGCTGCAACCTTTGCGTCTTCCTCGGTCTTCTTAAGAGCTGCGAACTTGGCAGCTTCCTGAGCCTTCTGGTTTGCAAGGAGTGCTGCTTCCTCAGCCTTCTTGGCGAGTGCTCTTGCTTCTTCTGCCTGAGCAACAGCAGCCTTTGTTTCTTCGCTTGCCTTGAGGGCAGCGGCCTTTGACAATTCTTCGGACTTGAAAGCGGCAGCCTGGATCTCTTCGGCGCGTGTTACGGCAGCCTTTGAATCTTCAAGCTTCTTAGCTGCAGTCTTAGCAGCAAGAGCAGTACGCTCTTCTTCAGCCTTTGCCTTTGCGGCCATTGCCTGTGCACGCTCAGCGATAGCAGCTACGGAATTGAGAGGAGCTGCAGGAGCTTTCTTCTTTTCTTCTTCCTTCATTGCAGCCATAGCCTGCGCATGATTAACGGAAGCGGAGATAGGACGCTTGATCGGAGGTTTGAGAGTGCTTCTCATGGTGCCCGTGTTATACGGATCATCAGACTTGGAGCCTCTCTCGGCATTCTTTCTTTCAGCTTCCATAGCCTTACGGGCTGCGATCTGAGCCTTTGCCGCGGCAGCTCTTTCACGTGCGAGCTGCTGTGCAGGAGACTGGTAAGGCTGTTCAGATGAAGAAGCCGGCTTGGAAGTAGACTGCGAATTATTTGTCATGCTTCCGGGTCTTCCGGCACTTTCGTGGACCGGAGTGATGTTGGCGGCAGCGATGTTCGCAGGAGAAGGGCGAGCTGACGCGCCTTCGTGAGATCCGCCCGCGGTTGCACCACCAAGAGCAAGACCGCCGTTTCCTTCGTTCTTATCCTTGAAATACCCTAATATTCCACTCATTTCGACACTCCCCTAAATGTAAAAATGTAAACAAACTGTAAAGAAAGTTCTATCACCTTAATTATACAAATGGAGGAAAGAATTTCAAGATAAAAAACACCGTTTTTTGACATTTACAAAAGTAAAAAATGTTTAGAAATACTTTACAGCGGGTTTAGCGAGGAGTAAAATCTGCTGGTCATCTGAAATTTAGTTATATTAAACTTTGAGTTTAGAATGGAGATGCCGGTGAATATCGGGGAAAAGATAAAAAATCTCAGATTAAAGAACGGTCTGACGCAGGAGGAACTTGCCGACAGATGCGAGCTTTCCAAGGGTTTCATCTCCCTTGTCGAGCACAATCAGACGTCCCCCTCGATAACGACCCTGGGCGATATCCTGGATGCGCTCGGAACCGACTTTGCGAAGTTCTTCAAAGAGGACGTTCCGGAACGCGTGGTCTTCGGCAAAAAAGACTATGCCGTAAAGACAGATGAGGAATTGAGGAACGAGATCACGTGGCTGATCCCGACAGCCCAGAAAAATGAGATGGAGCCGATCATGGTGACCATCGAACCGGGCGGATCGACTTATCCGGACAACCCGCACGAGGGAGAAGAGTTCGGTTTTGTAATCGAGGGAACGGTAACGGTCGTGATCGGAGATGACGAATATCAGGTGAAGAAGGGCGAGAGCTTTTACTTTACGTCAAACAAGCCGCACATGCTCGAAAACCGCGGAGCAAGACAGGCAAAGGCGATCTGGATCTCATCACCGCCGAGTTTTTGAGAGTTGGAGGGGAAATAAATGGCTTACAATCAGATACTTGAAGACGATACCGGTTCTGAGCACATCATTGAGATCAAGAACCTGAACAAGAGCTTTGACGGGACGAAGGTCCTCAAGGACATCACGTTCTATATCAGGAACAATGAGTTCATCACGCTCCTCGGTCCTTCGGGCTGCGGAAAGTCGACAACGCTCCGCATCATCGCAGGCTTTGAGACTGCTGATTCCGGCATCGTTAATTTCGAGGGCAAGGATCTCCTCAAGACTCCTGCGAACAAGAGAAACATCAACACCGTTTTCCAGAGATATGCGCTTTTCCCGCACCTCAACGTTTTCGACAATGTTGCGTTCGGCCTCAAGATAAAGAAGGTCGCAAAGCCGGAGATCAATGAGCGCGTAAAGAAGGCGCTTGAGACCGTCGGTCTTGCGGATTACGGCGAGAGGTACATTGACCAGCTGTCTGGCGGCCAGATGCAGAGAGTCGCCATTGCGAGAGCGATCGTCAACCGCCCCAGGATCCTGCTCCTCGACGAGCCTTTGGGCGCATTGGACCTCAAGATGAGAAAAGAGATGCAGCTTGAGCTTAAGAGCATGCAGAGGGAATTGGGCATCACTTTCGTTTACGTCACGCACGACCAGGAAGAGGCCCTCACGATGTCCGATACGATCATCGTCATGAAGGACGGCATCATCCAGCAGATCGGAACGCCCATCGATATCTACAACGAGCCCAAGAACGCTTACGTTGCTGACTTTATCGGCGAGTCCAACATCGTTGCGGGTACCATGAGCAAGGATCATGAGGTCACCCTCTCAGGCGGTATTACTTTCAAGTGCGTTGACCCGATGTTCAAGGAGTTTACCGAAGGCATTAACAACATCGTTGACGTAGTCATAAGGCCTGAGGATTTTTATGTTGAGGAAGAGAAGGAAGACCGCATCAACGGCACCGTCGAATCCATCGTTTTCAAGGGCGTCCACTATGAGATGCAGGTCAGGTCTGACGACGGCATCGTCTGGATGGTCCAAAACGTTGATCCCTGCAAGATCGGTCAGCGCGTCGGTCTTTATGTCGATCCCGATGACATCCAGATAATGAGAAGGTCTGAGCTTTCACCCGATTTCGGTTCTTACGGCATCAAGAAGCCCGCTGAAAAAGCAGCGGAAGGCGAGACTGCAGCTCCGGCTTCGGAAGCTGCCAAATAGGAGAATGAGAAGTGGTTGCAGAACTTAAGTCAAAACTGAAGCTGATGCCTCTTCATGCGTTCGTGATGATCTTCGCGGCGGTGTTCTCCTTTGCCTCGATCTTCATCCCGATGTTTCAGCTTTACGTGCAGTACGTTCCCGTCAGGAACGACTCTCTTTTCACGCTGATACTGTCGCCCTATTACCACTCGAAGGTAAGGAGCGGCCCGATCGACCTTAATTTCCAGCATTTCGCGGCATGGGTATTCGTCGTGACGATCGTACTCGCCGTCGCTGCGCTCACGCTCTCGGTCTCATATCCTTTCTATGCGGAATCCAAGAGCAAGAAAAAGATCGGCTATTTCTCAGTCCTGGCGCTCTTCATAGCAAGAGGAGTTGCTCACGTGGTCACGCTCTCCAAGATGATCACCGAGGACATGATCAACAGCAACAACATGACGCCCGAGCGTCTTTACGTAGCTCAGGGCTTTACGGGAAACATCCTCACGATCGTGCTCTTCATTGGTGCAGTCGCTGCGCTTTACGGCGGCCTGGGCCTCCGCATGAACTACAAGCTTTTCGCTTATCCTTACATCGTTTGGATCGTTCTTTTCACGATACTTCCTTTGATCCTCATCTTCTTCCGCGCCTTCTTTAAGCAGGCTGCGGGCGGCGGATACGAGTTCACGACTGCGGGATTCAAGATCCTTTTCGCGAACAAGACCGTAACCACGTCGTTCTACGGATTTAAGGTCACGCTTCAGGAGTATTTCTCGATCTTTTTGAGAAGCTTTGACTATGCGCTCTGGACCACGATCGGATGCCTGATCCTCGGATATCCGGTCGCATACATTCTTGCTTCACGCGCGAAAAAGGCACACTCCAACGGTTCAAGACTGCTGCTGTTGTTCGTTCTTCCGATGTGGATGAACACGATGCTCAGGACTTATGCCTGGAGAGCGTTTTTCGCTGAAACGGGAGTGCTCAACACCATGCTCCAGAGCATGCACCTGATAAATGAGCCGGTCCTGTTCCTCAAGAACGAGATCATTGCAGACATCGTCACCAAGCTCGTCATGACTAACGACTTCCTGCCGTTCATGATCCTTCCGATCTACTCGGTACTTGTAAAGATCGACGGATCTCTGTCGGAGGCTTCGCTCGACCTTGGCGCTAACCGCGTGCAGACATTCACGAAGGTAATCTTCCCGCTGTCTTTCCCGGGCGTCATATCGGGAATCCAGATGGTGTTCATGCCTTCTTTGACCTACTACATGATCCCCGACATTCTCAATGAGGGTTCAAAGACGACCATCGGAAACACGGTCCAGAACTTCATCCTCAACGAGAGTTCGACATACAATCAGGCAGGAAACGTTCTGTCGCTCCTGCTCCTGATCTTCGTCCTCTTTACGATGGGCATATTACGCGGACAGGATAAGGACGCGGGAAGCGGAGGTATGGCATTATGAGATTCCTGAAAAGACTCGTTCCCGACATTTATCTCGCGCTGATACTGATATTCATTTATCTTCCGATCGTCGTTCTGATCGTGTTCTCGTTCAACTCGATGCCGAAGTCTTTCATCTGGAGCGGGTTCTCCCTGAGAAACTACGCAAGCCTTTTCTCGGGCTCTGACGGAACGGGCATCCTTGACTCGCTCCTCGAGACTTTGAAGGTTGCTGCGATCGCTTCCGTGGTATCAACGCTGATCGGTGTTATAAGTTCACTGGGAATCGCTTATCTCAATAAGAAGCTTCAGGGTCTCGTCATGGCTGCGACCTACGTGCCGAACGTAATGCCTGACCTCGTTACGGGCATCTCGTTCATGCTCCTGTTCTCCTTCCTCGGAGTACAGAAGAGCGAGTTCACGCTGATAATGGCTCACATAGCTCTCTGCGTGCCTTTCGCGATCCTTTCGATCAGCCCGAAGATCAAGCAGATGGACAAGAGCCTGACTGAGGCTGCGATGGACCTTGGCGCAACGGGTTTCCAGACCTTGAGGCTCGTTATAATTCCGGAGATCATGCCCGGAATACTGTCATCACTGATGCTGACGTTCACGCTTTCGGTCGATGACTACCTCATCAGTAACTTCAACGTCGACAGCTCGATCCAGACACTGCCGATGATGATCTACTCGATGGCCAAGCTCGGCGTCAACCCGAAGATGAATGCCCTTACGACGCTTATCTTCCTGGTCGTATTCATCCTCATGGTCCTGTCGAATCTGTCATCCTTCAAGAAGACAAATAACAATAAGGTTAAAAGATAAAGGAGTGTAAGAAGAAATGAACAAGACACTTAAGAAGATCCTGTCAGCGGTTACCATGACCGGACTGTTAGCAGCGATGGTACTCTCCTTCGGCGCATGCTCGTCAAAGAAGAAGCTCATCATCTACAACTGGGGTGATTATATCGGAGAGAAGACCATCGATAAGTTCAAGGCACAGTTCCCTCAGTACGATGTCGTTTACAGGACTTTCGAGACGAACGAGACGATGTATCCGAACCTTTCAAACGGATACGACGTCATCATCCCTTCAGACTACATGGTCTGCCGTCTCATTGAGGAAGACAGGATCCAGCAGATCGACTGGACAAAGCTTCCCAACGTCGAAAAGAACATGGACTCCATGTTCCGCAAGGTTAAGTACTGCGAGGATCAGAAGATCTCCGATTCCGTTCTGCAGTATGCAGTTCCTTATCTGTACTGCACCGTAGGTCTTGTTTACGACGCAAACAAGATCAAGATCCCCGAGGGAACGACTGACCCGAAGGCCATCTGGGCTCCTCTTTTCGATGAGGCAAACGCAAACAAGGTCGGCATGTACGATTCAATGCGTGAGTCCATCGGCGTGGCACTCAACTATCTCGGATATTCCATCAACTCTATGGACGAGGCTCAGCTTAACGAAGCAAAGGAGCTCCTCATCAAGCAGAAGGCAAATCTCCACCCGACATACGGCGTAGACAACCTCAAGGACAAGCTCGCTTCCGGCGAGGTCTCATGTGCAGTTGCATGGTCCGGAGACCACATCAACACTCTCGACAGGCTCGAGGAACTCGGAAAGAGCGATGAGATCGATCTCAGGTTTGCGCTCCCCACGGACTCCAACTGGTCAGTAGACATGATGTGCGTTCCCACAAACTGCAAGAACTATCAGGGCGCAATGGATTTCATCAACTTCATGTATGATCCCCAGATCGCTTTGGAGAACTGCGAGTTTGTCGGCTATTCAACACCTAACACTGCGACAAGGGCAATGCTCGATCCCGAGGTAGCCAACAACAAGTACTACTATCCTGATGAAGCTACATTCAAGACACTCGAGTTCTACTACACATCCGACAAGATCGAAGAGAAGTACACGGAACTCTGGAATACTGTTAAGGCAAGCGCGTGACCCAAGCACGACGCCTGAAACATACATAAAAAGAGCTGCAGTGATGCAGCTCTTTTTTATGAAAGTCTGTTGTATTTGTAAGTGATGTCCGAGACCGTGCCGTTCGCGAAAAAGAAAGTCAGGTCGGTCGAGCCGGAAGTATATGTGACCGAATTTCCGTTGTCGGTGTATTGGCTGCCGTAGACTTTTATTACGTCATCGTGCGTGGCGCCAATGCCGATCCCCTCGGGCGTGACGGAATCCCTGCCTGACAGGACGATCCTGGTGATGATGTATTTGCCTTCGGAATTTGCTCTGGCATAAAGAACGAAACTCGAGAAAGTATAGCTTCTGACAATGACGTCCTGGCCTTTTTTATCCTGTTCGAAAGTGTCTGTGATCTCGCAGTTCTCGGTCAGCTTGGCAACCACCTCAGCAGCGTCTTCGCCGGGGAGGATCAGGATGTTCTGATATCTGAAAGAGTAGGAATTGCCGGGCTTCGGAGAAGTAGGGGCTGCGATCACGTCATCACCTGTGCCGGCCGTTACGGAAACGGACTCGGAAGGTGCGGTCTGCGTTGAAGACTCGGAAGATGATTCGTCCGTGTTGATCGTGACAATGACGCCCGCCGTTTCGCCGTTTGACAGCGTTACGGAGGTTCCTTTTGCAGGCGCGGACGAATTGCAGGCTGCCGCGGTCAGCGTCAGTGCAAAGAAGAGTCCGGAAAGGGCTATATTGATAGCGTAGCGCTTACAGGCGCTGCGGATACGTTCGTTCATGACAGGATTCTTTACTGGGCTGCGAAGAAGGTCCCGACGTCATCCTGGTCGAGGATCCTCTCCAAGGTCTGGGATGCCGCACCATCGGCAATAACGCCGCAGATGCCGTTCTCAGTTACTTTCTTCATGGCGGTGATCTTGGTCATCATGCCGCCGGTGCCGAGCCATGAGCCTTTTCCGGTCGCAACGTCCACCATTTCGGGTGTAACTTTTTCAACATAGGAAATGCGCGTGGCTTTAGGGTTCTCGCGCGGATTGGAATCGTAAAGTCCGTCAACGTCTGACAGGATGATGAGCAGATCGGCCTTCGCAAGGCAGGCGACATCGGCTGAAAGCGTGTCATTGTCTCCGAAAGTTCCGTTGTGCATGATCTCCGTCGTTGACACCGAGTCATTCTCGTTGATGACAGGTACGATCCCCATCTCGAGCAGTGTCTCAATGGTGTTGGTTACGTTTGCTCTGGTGAGTTTATCGGTGATGCCGTCTTTCGTAAGAAGGATCTGTCCGCAGCGGTATGAATACTCGGCAAAGCTCCTGGAATAGGCATTCATCAGTTCGCACTGGCCTACGGAAGCAATCGCCTGCTTCTCTCTTGTTGATTCGGGACGCTTCTTGAGTCCAAGATAGCCGATGCCGACACCGATGGCGCCTGAACTGACCAGAAGGACTTCCTTACCGCGGTTCATAAGATCGGCAATAGACCTGCAGAGCTTGTCTATACTTCCGAGGTTCATCTTGCCGTTATCGTAGGTCAGGGAAGATGTACCGACCTTGACTACTATTCTTTTCGCAAAATTGACTGCGATACGATCTCCGCCGTTAGTGCTCAAATCCGAAAAACTCCTTGAATTTCTGCCTTGATCCGGCGCTCATATATACGCGCGCAAAATAAAGGCACAGTAAGAATACACTTTGATTATGTAAAAAGCAAGGCGCTGTGAAACGCGGGCCGTTAACCTTCGGGCTGATCCGGATTCTTGGTCGGTACAGGCGTAGGCCCGGGCGTAGGCGTAACATGGACCTTACACGGCTTGTCTTCCTTAGGATAGAGGAAGCTGCCCTTTACGAAATAATCCGACTTAACGGTCTTGGCGTCCTTACATTCAGCGTTAGGATACATGCCTGACTTGGTGCAGTAGCTTACCTTGACAACGTTTGCGGGTTTCTTGAAGCTGGATGCGGCAAGATCCTTGTGAATGTTCTGCATGCAGTATTCCCAGATCCTTCCGGCATTGTAGAAGTCCGTCTTGGGTATCGTCGTCTGTTTCAGACGGTTGTCGTATCCGTACCAGACGGCTGCTGAATAGTACGTCGTGAAACCGCAGAACCACTTGTCGTTGTTGTCTGAGGTCGTTCCCGTCTTGCCTGCCGCATCGATCTGCTTGCCCTTGGAATTCTTGATCTGACCGCCGTATTTACGGATCCAGCCGGAAGTTACGACGTCTTTCAGGATATCGGTAAGCAGGAAGCAGGATTCCTTGGAATATACGCGGTACTTGATGGGCTTTGCCTCGATCACGAGCTTTCCTTCGGAGTCAAGGACCTTTGTGTAAGCGTAAGGAGCCGTGTAAGTTCCGCCGGAGGCAAAGGTCGCATATGCCGCGGCCATTTCCAGAGTCGTCATGCCCTTGGAGAAACCGCCTACCGACTGTGAAGGATAAGCGCCTTCGGAGGTGCGGTCGATTCCGACCTGTTTGAGATACCAGAGGGCCGTCTGACCGCCGACTTTAGTCCAGACTTCGGCCGCTATAGTGTTGCGCGATTTGGAAAGAGCCTGACGTATCGTCATCTGGCCTGCGTAGTTACGTTCGTAGTTAACGGGCCAGGCTTTCTTCGGATTGTTCGGATCAAGATAGACTTTGCGGTCATTGACTATCGTTCCCGGAGCGATCAGTCCGAGCTCGATCGCGGGACCGTAGTCGATCAGAGGTTTTATTGAAGAACCGGGGTTTCTGTAAGTGGAGACCGCACGGTTGAGAGTCAGGTTCATTGTTTTTTCGCCGTAACCGCCGGCCATTGCCGCGATCGCTCCGGTCTTGACGTTTATTACGACACAGGAGCCGTTTGGTTTTTCAGGATAGGCGGCCAGCTTCGACGGTTTCGTCTGGAACAGGCTCTGCTTCTTGAATGCATCATCCAGAACGTTCTGGACCGGCTTTTCCATAGTTGAATAAATGTGATAGCCGCGGTTATAAACGAGCGAAGATGCAAGGTTCTTGGAGATTCCGCGGGCCTTGGCCAGGTCTGAAATAACCTCGGAGATAACATACTCCGTAAAGTAAGAATTGATCGTGGCGGATTTTGTATTGCGTGACTTGAAAACGATCTCGGTATTGAGAGCTTCCTGGTATTCCTCTTCTGTGATCTTGTTCTGATCGCGCATCATGCCGAGGATGATCCTCATACGGCGGAGAGCGTTTCTGCGGCCTGTCTCACGGAGCGGATTGTAATATGAAGGGCTCTTAGGAAGGCCTGCGATGAGAGCGCATTCAGGGAGAGTCAGATCCCTTGCGTCTTTGCCGAAATAGTTCTGGGCTGCAGCCTGGATGCCGACGTAATTGTTGCCCATCGGAGCGAGATTGATGTAAAGCTCAAGGATCTCATCCTTGCTCAAGTCCTGTTCAAGGGACATTGCGGAGAACCATTCCTGAACCTTACGGGAAGTTGAGTGCTCGTCCTGTCCGCTTATCAGCTTGACTGTCTGCTGGGTAATGGTGGAACCGCCGTATGTGGCTTTACCGCCGTGAGCTATGGCCGAAAGCACGGCACTGCCGATACGCTTGAGGTCGATACCGGAATGCGAATAGAAACGCTCATCCTCAACTGCGATTATCGCTTCATCGATATAAGTATGTCTGACATCGCTGTAGGATACATAGACACGGTCTATGTTTTCGCTTCCCGTAAGCTTTGCCATAACGTTTCCGTCACTGTCATAAACGAAGGAAGTCTGGGATTCCTCTGCGGAGGTCAGGTCGCCGATGGACAGGGGCTTCGTGGTGGAAGCGTAGCCTAATAGCATTCCTGCGCCAAAACCGCCGAAAACGAAGCAGATGCAAAGAACAAAGACGATAACGATCCTTACGACGTCCCAAATGAAACTGCCCGTCTCGCGGATCCAGCTGCGCGAAAAGCCCGCCTGTGTAGGCTTGCCCTTTAGTCTGTGTCTGAGTTCATCGGCCAGAGCGCTGTTCTCAGGCTTGACCGGTTTGGTAGATCTCTTTTTGTCGTTAGCTGCAGCCATGCAGTCCTCCTTGGAATTCTCCATATTTTACCACGAGTTCGATATAATTAAATTTAAAAATGTATGGCAAAAGGAGGGCACGCTTTGGCAGAGGCGTTTGACGCAGTAATTACGGGCCTTGACGAGGCAGGACGCGGGATAGGGAAGATGCCTTCGGGCAAGACCTTCTTCTGCGAGGGCGTTTTCCCGGGTGAAAAGATCACCTGCCGTGAAACCTCTTCTTCGGCAAGGTTTTCCGTATGCGAGGCCGTCAGCGTGATCACTTCCTCGCCGTCGAGGTTATCTCCATTTGCCCCCGGAAAGCCCATTTGCGGAGGACTTCCTCTCGCAGCTCTCGCATATCCCGCGCAGCTTGATTTCAAAGCGTCGAGAGTCAGGGAATGTCTTGAGCGCATAGGGCATTTTGATAATGAACTCCTGGACAGCGTCATGCAGCCGATAGCTGCCTGTGAACCGCCTGTGCGCTACAGAAACCACATGCAGTATGCCATTTCGGGAGGCCGGGTTGGCCTTCTGGCTTCGCAGTCACATGAGCTCGCCGATTACGACGGCGAAAAGATCGAATATGAGGTATTCTCGCGGCTTCGTGGAGCGCTCGAAAAGTGCTTTGAAAGGGCGCCGACCAATCTTTTCGAAGGCCTTGTCCTCAGGGCCTCAAGGAGGACAAATGAGGTCTTGGCGGAGTTCGTCAGCGGGAGCACCGCGCCGCATGAGATCGTTATCAGAGACTGCGCTTCGTTTATTGAAGACGCAGGCATCAGGACTGCATTCGAAGAAGTCTGCAAAGAAGCAGGGTATAAGCTTAACGGAATCCTCCTGAGGATCAGTCCGGACAAGGCTTCGAGGCGCACCAGAGGCGGTACCAGAGTGACACTTTGCGGAACCGACTGCTACGATGAGATCTTCTGCGGCAGACGGATGAGAGTTAAGGCCGGATCGTTCTTCCAGGTCAACACCGAACAGGCCGAAAAGCTTGCTGAACTTGCATCAGAGGGTTGTTCTGAAGCATCAGTAATCTATGATCTGTACTGTGGATGCGGTACTTTGGGGATCGGGATCAAGAAGCCGGGACAGAAGATATTCGGAATAGAGACAGTGCCCGAAGCCGTGGAATCGGCCAAGATCAACCGTTCTCTGGCATTCCCGGACGGCGGCGCAGATGAGTGTTCCTACATTTGCAAGGATGTTCTTAAGGCTGATATCAAGTCACTGATAAGGAACGGCAAACTCGAAGAACCTGACGTGATAATCGTGGATCCGCCAAGGAAGGGCATGGATCCCGGTGTGATCAGCAGGATAACCGAGATCGCTCCAAAGACCGTGGTCTACGTGTCATGCGACCCTGCGACGCTTGCGAGGGACTTAAAGATCTTCGCCAGAGACTATAAGATAACCAAAGTAACGCCCGTTGATCTTTTCCCGCATACTCCACATGTGGAGACGGTAGTTCTTTTGTCCAAACTTTCTTCTGCGCCTAAACTTGAAGTCAAGATCAACATGTCAGAGCTCGATCTTACTGAGGCTGAAGCTAAGGCAACATACGATGAGATACAGGAATACGTTAAGCAGCAGACTGGGTTACATGTTACGCACCTGAATATCGCACAGATAAAGAGGAAATACGGAATCATCGAGAGAGTTAACTATAATTTACCCAAATGCGAGAATCCGAAACGACCCAACTGCCCGCCTGAAAAGGAAAAGGCAATCGTTGCTGCGCTAAAGCACTTTAAGATGATTTAGGAACTATTGAAAAAGTTAAACGTAAATACGGAATGATCGAAAGAGTGAATCATAACCTGCCAAGAACTGAGAATCAGCGCAGGCCAAATTGCACCCCGCAAAAAGAAAAGGCGTTTTTGGATGCGTTCGGCAAATATGGTATAAATCCTCAGGTCTGAGAATGAAGCATTAGTATAGAATGGTGGTCGACTATAGTCCACCAATATGCTTTTTGCACTATTTACAGTGGCACGAGATTTTCATGTCATTGTCAGGATCTGAGCATTTAAATCGTATTATTAGTGAGATCTCAATACAGCAG
>JAEEGJ010023268.1_pt1 | contig 13028 bp, 11 predicted proteins | sample 8958761 | NCBI WGS metagenome assembly JAEEGJ01 (sample SAMN16246546, study PRJNA631951) | gut metagenome | biome: gut microbiome; feature: rumen; material: RS-attached | host: Bos | place: Iran: Karaj | collected 2018-10
GGGGCTGTTTTATATGTCGATGGATGCTCTTGACTACTACAGGCTCACTTTCGGAAGAAAGCAAAGTCCTGTCTGTGTGGTGACAGAAAAAACAAATCTTTCTTCGCTGGTTACGGGCAGGATGATCGCAAACGGAGACATCACAAATGCTGTGGTCGGTTTTAAGGATGCGATTTCCAAGGTACTCACAAAGCAGATGGTATCGGCGCTTTATTTTACCGGACCCGGATTCGAAAGCGCATGGGCGGACGATATTTTAAAGAGTCTTTGCAACGGCAGAAGAATTTTCAGAGGGCAGAATCTTTTTGTCAAGGGAGCGGGATTCAAATCGCGCAGACAGTTTTCTCCCGGAGAAGATGAGGAAGATTTTGTCTATATAGCGCCCGATGAGTTAAAGAGCAGCATTTCACTCCGCGCCTATAAGGACGGCGGCTATGAGGAGGTGGTGCTTGCCGACATAAGCACTCCCTATACGAAGGCGGGGAAAGACGTGGAGGTCATCATGGACGAGACGAACGAACTCGACCTGATCGTCCATAATGTGCTGAAAAAGGACTTTGTCTGCGCTATTATGACACTTGATAATCTTGAAGAAAGAAATGACAGATCCGTGAAGGTCAGGATAACCCTTCAGTTCGTCGATCGTGATACATGCATGATCACGGTGAGGGATGTAGGTTTCGGAGAGATACGTGAGACCTCCTACAGGATCTGGGAGCAGATATTAAAGATATGAGCAGAGTCATCCTGTGTTCCGGCAAAAGGGCTGTGGTTCCCTTCGTGATGAAGGCTTCAGGGCGTAAGGTTTACACCGTGGAGGAGCTTTGCTATTGCCTTCGTGACGAGCTTGAGACACTTGACGGCGACACTCTCGGAAGGGAGCTTGCCGATTTCCTCGGCAGAGAGCTCGGACTTACCGAAAGAGCGCAGACGCTCCGCAAGCTCGTCGATGAAGGAAGTGAGCTCAAGAGCAGGCTCGTGGTCGTACTCTGCGCAAGTGATCTCTACACCGCTCCGGAGATCAACGAGATCTGCGAGGACTTTGAAAAGAACCTGAACATGACGCCGCTATTGCGTGCCAAGAAGGTTGCAGACAGGAATCTCCTCGAGGGGCGCATTAAGACAGCGCTCAGCGGCTACAGAGACATCCTTTCCGATGACAGGATCGGTGAGCTATCCGACAGTGACCTTTCGGCAGTACTGCATAACTGCGGCGTTATAAGGATGAGACTCGGATATCCGGAGGAAGCGGCATCACTGTTCCTGAGGGCCTACGCTCACAGCGACGAACAGGAGACGGTGCGCAGCTATCTGCTTGCGCTCAAGCTGCTCGGGGACGAGGAACGGTACATAAAAGAAGCAATGAGACTGTTTGACAGCGGAGATATCCTCAAAGACCTTGAGGACGAGATAGGAACGGTCCTTAAGCGCTTCGAAGAGGGCGGAAATCTTGACTGCGTCGAAAGACTCAAAGGGCTTTTGGAGGACAACAGTCCTGCCGAGTTTGACAGGCTGTCGCATGAGATAGTCGGTGAACTGAAGGCTTCTTACAGAGCCGACATCGAAAGCATGGAATAATGAAACGGGGTTAGAGATGGGTTTATTCAGACGATCCAAAAAGAAAAAAGAAGCTTTGAACGATCAGGATCCGGTTCTGCGGTGGATGACCGTCGACGAAGCGCTCGCATACAGCAGCGGAGACACTTCGGTGCTTGAAAAAGCGGTCGGCAAGATCGCCTACGAGTACAAGATCATGGCCCGCGAGCTCTCCGAAAAGCAGGAGGAGATCAAGCAGGATTACACACTTGATACCGAGCTTCTCGGGGATATCAAGAGATTTGAGATGCTGCCGGAGAAAACGAGGGCATCGATAGTGGATTCGGCGAGGCTCATCATGAACCTCGGTGATGAAAGAACGAGGTTCCAGAACAAAGAAAGGAAGATCTCGGGCGAGCAGAAAAGGAGCATGGCACAGTACGACGCACTGCTTCCCGAAAAGCTCGAGGAGATCAGACAAAAAGAAGAATACCTCATGCTTGTCGAAGAGGACATGCGCAAGCTCGAGGGAGAGAAGGGCATCATAGCCTTTGAACGGGAAAGAGCGGTCGAAAAGCGCAGGTTCCTCGGCAAATTCTCGGCATTTGTGGCGGCAGCGGCACTCCTGATCTTCATTCTGCTGCTCGTCCTTATGAAGAACGGCAACGACAAGCTTATGCCGGCGTTTTTCGTGACGGGCGTGGCTGTCATCGGATTCGCGCTATACTACTTCCTCTCCATGAAAGAGTGCGCTATGGTGATCCACAGGTGTGACATCTCGAACAACAGGGCACTGCAGCTGCTCAATAAGGTCAAGATCAAGTACGTCAACACCTCGGGCACGCTTCAGTACATGTACGAGAAGTATCACGTCAAAGGCTACAGCGAGCTTAAGAACACGTGGGAAGAGTACGTTCACGAGAAAGAGTCCGAGAAGATGTACGCCAGCAACACGAGACTCCTCGCGGGTTACGAGCAGACGCTCCTCGATGAACTCCACCACGCCGGATTCGTTCATCCGCAGGCGCTCGTTTCGGAACCGGAGATCCTTTTTAACAGGGGCGAAATGCAGAGGTACAAAGAGTCGCTTGAGGAAAGCCGCGAAAGACTCAGGGGGATGCTCGACGACGGCATGAAGCAGGCACTCGAACTCAAAAAGGAAGTTGAGGACGCAAAGAGCCGCTATCCGGGCTGCAGCAAGCTGTTTGACAGTGTTTACGAGTGAGAGTTCTTTCTATCAGAAAAAAAGCTAACCCCGTGCTTGCGTTTTTGTGTGGGATGTTTTATTATTCTCTAGTATGACGTGTTCGGGCAAAACCGAATATTCCAAAGTTTCAGCCAAGTGGTAAAGGAGAACCAAGATGTATTCATTTGAAGAGATTCGAAAAGCGGATCCCGATGTGGCCGCAATCATAACCCGCGAAGCAGATCGTCAGAATGCTCATATCGAGCTGATCGCTTCCGAGAACTTTGTCAGCAAGGCAGTTATGGCAGCTATGGGCAGCCCCCTGACAAACAAATATGCGGAGGGATATCCCGGACACCGCTACTACGGCGGATGTGAGTTCGTGGATCAGGTAGAGGAACTTGCCATCGAGAGAGCAAAGAAGCTCTTTAATTGTACATATGCAAACGTTCAGCCCCATTCCGGAAGCCAGGCAAATCAGGCTGTCATCACAGCACTCTTGCAGCCCGGTGACACGTTTATGGGCATGAACCTCGCTCACGGCGGACATCTTTCACACGGATCGCCCGCAAACATCTCGGGCATGTACTACAACTGCGTACCTTACGGTGTTAACAGCAACGGTTATATCGATTATGACGAAGTAGAGAAGATCGCGGTTGAGAATAAGCCCAAGCTTATCATCTGCGGTGCAAGCGCTTATGCACGCGCTATCGACTTCAAGCGTTTCAGAGAGATCGCTGACAAGGTTGGCGCATATCTCATGGCCGATGTCGCTCATATCGCAGGCCTTGTTGTAACAGGCTACCATGAGAGCCCCATCCCTTACGCTCACGTTACCACAGCTACATGCCACAAGACTCTTCGCGGACCCAGAGGCGGTCTCATCCTCTCAAGCGAGGAATTTGCTAAAGAGCATAAATTCAACAAAGCGATCTTCCCCGGAATCCAGGGCGGACCTCTTATGCACGTTATCGCTGCAAAGGCCGTTGCTTTCGGTGAGGATCTTAAGCCCGAGTACAAAGAGTACGCAGGACAGATCATCAAGAACGCTCAGACACTTGCTTCGGAGCTTGTAAAGAACGGTTTCAATCTTGTTTCGGGCGGTACGGACAACCACCTCATGCTCCTTGATCTTCAGAACATGGGCATGACAGGAAAGCTTGCTGAGGAGCTTCTCGGCAAGGTCAACATCACTGTCAACAAGAACACTGTTCCCAACGATCCTCAGTCTCCTTTCGTTACGAGCGGTCTGAGACTGGGAACACCCGCAGTTACATCGCGCGGCATGAAGGAAGCAGACATGAAGCTCATCGCTGAGGCGATCACTATCGTACTTAAGAACCCTGAGGGTGACCATTCTCAGGCAGCATCCATCGTTAAGATGCTCACCGATGCCTACCCTCTTTACGCATAAGAACAGAAATGGACGAAAAGACGATAAACGGCGTCACATTCGCCAGGATGATCAGAGGCGGCGCACAGAATCTGCGCGCCAACAGAAACGTGGTGAATGCGCTCAATGTTTTCCCGGTTCCCGACGGTGATACCGGTGACAACATGTGTTTGACACTCGAGGCGGGAGCTTCGAGGATATCCCCGACCGAAGAAGACATCGAAGGTGTTGCAAAGCAGGCGGCGAAGGGCATGATGCTCGGAGCCAGAGGCAATTCCGGCGTTATCCTCTCGAGGATATTTGCCGGGATCAGCAACGGACTTCAGGGTCATGTTACGGCCGGCATCGGAGAGATAGCCGATGCCCTCTCACAGGGTGTGAGCGAAGCCTATGCAGCCGTTTCGAATCCTGTGGAAGGGACGATGCTCACAGTATACAGAGACGCTGTAGAGTATGCCCGGTCAAAGATCTGCGACGATTCTACCCTCGAGGGGTTTGCGGCCGACATGATCGCCGAGCTTAAAAACTCACTTGAGAGGACACCTTCGCTTCTTGATGTACTTCGTGAGGCCGGCGTCGTGGACAGCGGCGGAGCCGGACTCGTGTATATTGCGGAAGGCGCCATCGCCGGTGTTAACGGGACTCTTGAAGAAGAGCCCGGTACGGCGGAAGAGGAACAGAAAAGCCAGGGACCGGATCTTTCGCTTTTTACGGAAGACAGTGTCCTTACATACGGGTATTGCACAGAGTTTTTACTCCGTCTTACCCGCGCCAAGACGGATATCGACGCTTTTGACCCCGAGGAACTCAGAAAGTACCTCGAAGGACAGGGCGATTCGGTCGTTCTCTTCAGGGACGGTACCATCGTAAAAGTGCATGTTCATACCAAGAATCCGGGTGCGGTGCTCGAGCACTGTCAGCAGTACGGCGAATTCCTCACCCTTAAGATCGAGAACATGACGCTCCAGCATTCGGAGAAAGGGCAGATCGGTGAAAAGGTCGTGACGGAGGGTTACAGACCCAAGTCCTTAAAGCCCCGCTCCAGATACGGTATCGTCACCGTTTCGTCGGGCGAAGGAATCAACAGAACCTTCCTCGAGCTCGGAGCGGATGTCTGCATCGAAGGCGGTCAGTGCATGAATCCTTCCGTTGAGGATTTCCTTAGGGCATTTGATGCGATCGATTCGGACTGTATAATCGTTTTCCCGAATAACAGCAATATCATACTTACTGCACAGCAGGCCTGCGCGATGTATGACAGAGTGGCCGTACGGATCGTTCCCACAAAGACGATCGGAGAGGGCTATTCGGCAATCTCGATGCTCGATACCGCTATCGAGGATCCCGATGAGCTTGTGAAAGTCGCGACAGAGGGACTTGAGGGTGTTGTGACGGGACAGGTCTCAAAGGCAGTCAGAGACACCGTTATGGGCGGTGTCGAGGTTAAAGAGGGATCATATATCGGATTTGTGGGTGATGAGATCCACAACTGCGAGGATGACCCGGTCGATGCTCTCTGCGGACTGGCAGAAAAACTCAGTGCAGGCGATTATGGCGTGATCCTTGTGATCAGCGGTGCGTCCGTCACTCCGGACAAGGCCCGTGAAGCTCAGGACAGACTTACGTCGGCATTTGCCAGAAGCGAGGTCATACTCATCGACGGAGGTCAGGCGGTATACGACTTTATAATGGTTCTGGAATAAACCAAACAGGGGGTTTACATGCTCAGAGTATTTGTGGATTCGGATATGGATTTTACGCCCGAGAAAGCGGCAGAGTATGGCTTTGGACTTATAAGCATGCCCTACACCATGGACGGCAATCTTGTCTATCCCTACGAGGATTTTGAGTTTTTCGATCAAAAGGCTTTTTACGACAGACTGAGGCAGGGTATCATCCCTACAACAAGCGCTATCGGAGCCGAAAAGTACATCGAGTACTTTGAACCTGTTTTCGAGGCGGGACATGATGTCCTCTACATTCATTTCTCGGCAGCGATGTCGGCTACTTTCGGAGCGCTTGACGAAGCTGTCAGGAGGCTTCAGAGCAAGTATCCCGGTCGCAGGTTCTACGAGGTCGATACGCTTGCGATCACCTCACTCAGCTATAACATCGCCTGCGAAGCCGGCGAATTATACAGAAGAGGTGCCACTGCGGAGCAGATCATCGAATTTGTCGAAAAGGAAAGACAGCATTTTGCGATGTATTTCTTTGCGGACGATCTTACTTTCTTCAAGCACAGCGGAAGAGTCTCGGGACTTGCCGCTACGATGGGCACGATGTTCGGTATCAGACCGATCATCTATATCGGTGAAGAGGGAAAGATGGTCAGCATAGGCAAGGAGAGAGGCCGCGTTAAGGCCATGGAGAAGCTTGTCTCATATGTTCATGACCTCGGACGCAATCTTACGGAGCACAGGGTCGTGATCGGTCATTCGGATTGTGAGGACGTTGCGCTTGAGATCAAGCAGATGCTTCTCGATCAGATAGACAGCAGACTGAACATAGAGCTTGTGGTAGTTAATCCGACTGCGGGCAGCCACTGCGGACCCAACGGCGTCGGGATCTCATTCTACGCTAAACACAGATGACGTTTGAAACGGGATAAGAGGGGAACAATGGTTAAGATAGTAATAGACTGCTTCGGAGGGGACGAAAGCCCCAGGGTCAATATCGAGGGAAGTATAGACGCCCTTGCGAGATTCAATGACCTTGAGCTTGTGCTCGTCGGAGATGAGACACAGATCAAAGATGAACTTGCGAAGCAGCAGTTTTCATCGGATCGCATAAGCATTGTGCATGCACCCGATGTGATCGGATGTAATGAGCGGCCGACAGAGGCGGTTCGTAAAAAGAAAGACAGTTCACTCATGACGGGCATCAGGCTCCTTCGTGAGGATGATACACTTGCGGGACTTGTGAGCATCGGATCGACCGGTGCGATCGTTGCGGCGGCGACTCTTCGTGTCGGAAGAGTACCCGGTGTCGTACGTCCCACACTTTGCCCGCTTCTTCCCACCATGAAGGAAGGCGTGATCGTCGGTATCTGCGACAGCGGTGCGACGGTTGACTGCACAGCGACCCAGCTCTACCAGTTCGCGATCATGGGCTCCCTCTACATGGAGAAGGTCTTCGGAGTTAAGTCTCCGAGGGTTGCACTCCTTAATGTCGGAGTCGAAGAAGAGAAGGGCGATGAACTTCGCAAAGAGGTTTATCAGATGTTAAAGAACGAACCCAGGATCAATTTCGTTGGCAACATGGAAGGACGTGAACTCCTGAAGGGCGATGTCGACCTCGTCGTTTGCGACGGATTCTCGGGCAACGTTATGTGCAAGACTGTTGAGGGCACCGCGATCGAGATGTTCAGGATGATAAAGAAGGACATCCTCTCATCCCTTAAGTTCAAGATCGGTGCATTGTTCCTGAAAAAGATGTTTGCAAAGGAAAAGGCATTCCTCGATTACCAGAACTACGGCGGAAGCGTTCTGCTCGGAGCTTCGAAGGTCATCGTTAAGGGACACGGCAGCAGCAAGCGCGTTGCATTCGCAAAGTGCATCGAGCAGGCATATATGATGGAGACGGGCAACTTAAATCCCGAGCTCGAAAAAATCTTTTCCGAAAATAAAGCTTGATTCATGAGCTTGTTTATGACAATAATAGATGCAGAAGATTCGCATCGAAGATAAGGAGGAAAATAGAGATGTTTGATTCTGTAAAGAAGATTCTTGTTGAGGAGCTTGGTGTTGATCCCGATACAGTTAAGCCCGAGACAAAGATTAAGGATGAGCTTGGCGCTGACTCGCTTGACGTTATGCAGCTTCTTATGACCATCGAGGATGAGTACGGTGTTACGATTCCTGATGAGGAGCTCACAAGCTTTGAGACAGTACAGGATGTATGCGATTTCCTTGAGAAGCAGAATCCCTGATCGCAAGACAACTGAACATGACAATTTAAAGGAGCCTCCGGACGGAATGTCGGGAGGCTCTTATTATGCCATGTCAGATCGCTGAGTTGCCGGACAGTAGTGGATCGACCCGGTGAAAGATCAATAAATGTAGTTCTTCTTGGGTGAAGAAAGCGTCTGGCCTGCCCTGTAGGCTCTCAGACGACGCCTGTAGAACAAGTACGCAACGCCCGCTCCCACAAGCATTACAACCGCTATAAGGATCGCGCACTGCGCGAAGAAGCTTTCGGGAAGCATGTCAATGATCGGGTCCGTATTGGGATCAAAGATCCAGTCGTCGTTGTTGAACATCAGCTTGTGGAATACAAGGAAAAGTGTGTCGAAGCTGATGAGCGAAAAGAGCGAGACGAACACGGGAAGTACCGCTGCGCAGATAGCGCACGTCCTCAGATAAAGGAACGAACCCTCGCGATGCCTCATTATGAACATCGTAACGGCAGCGACAAGGCCGACCGCTCCGGCAACATAGATGATGTTGAAGATGTTCTTGACCTCGGCAAAATGCGAGATCGCCGATGCCGACGACGGGATCGAAGGAAAAACGAGCGCGTCGGTAAAGAACGGACAGCAGTAGTCGATGAGAGCGTCGTAGTTCTCTCTGATAACGACCGCGTTGTAACCGCTGGCGGTCGGAAGATCGTTCCAGCTGATATTAAGGTAATAAAGGGCACGGAAATTGACAGCAATATAAAGACCGACAGCAAGTAATGCGATCATAAAACAGATCCCGATCACAATGTCAGTCCATCTGAAACGTTCACCTGATTTAAAAGTGAATTGCCTGCTCACAACGCCCCTCATTTCCTTTCAACAAAATTATTCTACAACAGTAACACTATACTATCACAATGTTTTCGGCATTACAAGGGCAATAATAAAAATATGTAAAGTGATTTTAAGCACGAGTGTCAAAACCTCTGATCCCCTGTGCGGGGACAGTCGGATCCTGAGTCTTCGACTGTAGAATGGAGCTGCCGGGGGTCGGTTCCTTCACGCGCTCGTGAAAATCCATGGTGGGGTCGACACCGATCGCGGAAAGTCTTTCTGAAAGTGTCCCGCTCTCGCTTTCGAGAAGCTTTGAGGCATCTTTTGAGGAGAAAAAGTCAACCCTGAGGGAGTTGCCCTTGAGGAGCATTTTGATATCGAGCTCCTTAAGCGAAGGCATGTTTAGGTGAAGGACAGCACTCGAGCCTTCGTCCTTCCTGATGCGTGTTTTTTTGTTCGCAAAGAAACGAAGGTGAGTCTTTTTCTCTTCGTCCTCGTTCTTTATGGGAACTTCCGCATATGCATACATGTCGTTGAGTTTCAGCATCGTTCGCATGGAATTCATGGCCTTATCGACTTTGGCAGCCATAGCTTCGTCGCCGCGCCTATGCGAGACCTCACGTGCGTTTTCGAGGTAGGTAACGGCCGATTCGATGAAACGTTTGATGCCTTCCGATGATATATCGGAGGCCTTTATTCCGGGCTTCTCCGAGAGAGCGGAGACAAGTTCCTTAAAAGAAAGCTGTGAGAGCGGTCTCGTGGAGGAGCTCTCTGTGTCAGCCTGTGAAGCAGCTGCAAAAGCGGCTTGCCCCTCAGGGATCTGAGCGGAGGTGAGACCAGATGTCTGAGCTCCGTTTACGGGCGGATTCACTCCGCTTGCCGGGGCTGCGGTTTGAGTGTCACCGTGCTGCGCGACTGTGGTCTGAGGATTATGGGAAGCTTCGGTTGTTGCCTGAACAGGGGTAGCCGAAGTGCTCTGCGCGGAGCCGGATACAGTGACTCCGTTATCTGAGACAGAACCCGTCGGGCTCTGTGATAAAACGCCGGACGCAGACTGATCGTTTGAGATCGCAGTGCTCTGCGCGGAAGCTGAGGGCGAGTCATGACTGCCGGGTGTGGCCGTGTTTTGTGTGAGTCCTGCGGGAGAGTTCTGACTGTCTGCGACTGCTGTGTTTTGAGTGGTACCGGAAGTGGCATCCTGACCGTCCTGCACGGCAGTGCTTTGAGCGTAAGTAAAGGACTGCGAGGGGGAGAGAGCGGAAGGACCGGAGGCTTCAGCGGGTGATGCCTGACCTGTGGCAACACCGGATCCCTGAGTGGCTACGCCGGCAGCGTCCCGACCGGGTGTCAAGGCGGAGAGCTGTTCCGGTGCACCGGGGGTTGTACCCGGGGCTTCTGTCGGGAGGGCAGGAGCGCCCTGCGAACCTGCCGGGATCTGTACCTGCGGAGCCGCTTCGCCCGCGGATCCCTGACTCTCCAAGAGGGCGCTTTGAGTGCCCGAAAGCGCTGAAGATTCGCCTTGAGAGGCAAGAGAAGCCTCAGCCATGGAACCCGAGGGGGTAATATATGCGTCGGCATCCGAAAGGATACCGGAGGATTCAATATACGAACCGATATCGCCGAGAGAGTCGAGTAGCATGTCGCGTGCGGCGAGAAAAGCGTTCGCATCCTCAAGGGAAGAGGGCGTGATCTCGACGCCCGCGGATCTGAGAAGTACCACGGATTCCACCGACTCGTTCGGATAAGAAGAAAGTGCTCTCGCGACCGACTTGAGTGTCTCGGCATCGATAGGGAGTTCCTGCGCGATGAGGGATGAGACGATCTGCCTGTTGCGGGCGTTGTCGGTGAGCCCGGCATCGGAAAGAGCCTGAGTGATGACGGGACCGGGAACGGGAGTCGGAGCGGGAGTCGAAGACGTCGAAGCTGTCGACGGGCTTTCACCGGAAACACGCACGGAAGAGCCCGCGGATGCGGACTGTGATCGGTTCTGTGTCTCTGAAGCGGTGTGTACGCCGGCTTCGCGGTAATCGTTCATTGTGATACCCATACGTAAACCCTCCGAACTGGATCTGTGAAAAAGTCTTATCTAGTCTTTCGGCATTTTTCTGTGAAAAAGTCTTATCTAGTCTTTCGGCATTTTATTAAAAATATTATATATCATTTTTGAAAAATATGTTATACTGATACAGCAAACACAATAACAATGTTATCGTTTTTTATAACCCGATACATAGTATTGTGTACCGCAAGAAAAGGTTTAAAATATCGTAATCAAGAGGAGAGAGCAATGTCCGATTTTTGTTTGGTGTCCGACGTTACCGCTGAGATCTCTCAGGCTAACGTGGATAAGTATGGTATCAGAGTTGTTCCTATGACGTTTTTCCTTGGGGATAAGGAATATCATCAGTACCCTGACAATCATGAACTCAGCATGAAGGAGTTCTACGAGGGGCAGGTAGCGGGTCTCGAGACGAAGTCTTCGCAGATCACACCTGCCGAGTTTACCAAAGCATTCGAGGAGATCCTGAAGGAAGGCAAAGACATCATCTATTACGGTCTTTCTTCGGGCCTCTCGGGAACCTACAACTCGTCCGTTATCGCAGCGGATGAACTTCAGGAGAAGTACCCCGAGCGCAGGATAAAGTGTATCAACGCGATCTGTGCATCCGTCGGTGAGGGCTATGTGTTTGTCAAGGCGGCTAAGAAGGCTGCTGAGGAGAACTTAAGCTTCGACGAAGTTGTTAAGTACATCGAAGAAACACAGTATTCGGTCTGCCATTGGTTCATGGTGGATAATCTTGACCAGCTCCGAAAGGGCGGACGTATCAGTGCGGTATCGGCTATCGTCGGATCGGCGCTCAATATCTGCCCCGTTATCACGACCAACAGAGAGGGCGAGTTAAGAGTTGCAGCCAAGATCCGTGGAAAGAAGAAGGCCATGAACTACCTCATCGAGAGGATCGAGGAGGACGGCATCAGGGCTGAGAACGATCTCATCATGGTCGGTCATGCCAACAATATGGAAGCGGCGGAAAAGCTGAAGGCCGACATCCTTGAAAAAGGTCTCGCAAAAGAAGTTGAGATCGCAGACATCGGTCCCGTTATCGGTTCACATGTCGGAAGCGGCATGTGCGCGGTTCTTTTCTGCGGAGAGAATTTTAAGGACATCTGAAATATGATATAATAATGTTGAATCGGCCGGAGCTCGGTAGTTTCGGCCGATTTCTTACAATAGTTTTAAGAGAGGTTTTATCGTGATCCCCACATCTGTTGTTGTTTTACTTGTAGCCGAGATAGTGATCGCCGCTACGACACCGCTCCTGTTCTTCGCCATCATGCGTTTCAGGAAGCTTTGTAATTTCGCTCCTTTCGCAGCCGGAATCTTCGTCTATCTGATCATTTACCCCATCGAGCTTGTCGCGAGAGGGTATCTGCTTTACGACGGAGATGCCCTGCGCAGTGCGTTTGCGAGCAGCACCGTTCTTTATGTCATTGCGTCAGGTGCTCTTACGCTCGTCTTTAACGAGCTCATTATGTTCGTGGTCTTCAGGTATATCGTGAAGGAAAGCAGCCGAAGACATGACGGTCCGGTCTTCGGAGCAGGTTTTGTCCTTGTGGACGTAGTAGTCCGCACGTTCTACGGCGCTTTTTATCCCGTGATGGCTGCAGGCCTCATCAATGAATCGGGACCCGAGGCTTTTATCGCTTCCCAGGAAGACACAGTCAAGGCCACAGAACTCGTAGAGGGCATGCAGGAGCTTTCCGTATCGGGGATCATCCTTGACACGGTCAACCTTCTTCTTCTGATCGTGATCCAGATCGGACTCTCCATGATCATTTTCTACGCTGTGCGCAAGAAGAGCCTTCAGTTTGTCGGACTTGCCTGCCTGCTTGATTTTCTGTACATTTTACCCAACACGCTTGTTACAGGCGAAGCGGTAAGCGGCGGCGTGGGAGTCGTTCTGACTTCTGCATTCTTTGCGCTGCTGATCGTTTATGTTGCAGCCAGACTGTTCAAGGACTATGACAAAAAGGCAGTCTACCCGGATATAGTAACTTTCTTCGGAATCGGAGGAAGAAGACTCGGGCAGTGACCAATGTGAACCGGGGGGACGGGGGTTGTGGTGGTCCCTTGGGGACGGGGGTTGGTGGACCATTGGGGTTCATGGTCCACAACC
>JAEEGJ010023270.1_pt1 | contig 13027 bp, 11 predicted proteins | sample 8958761 | NCBI WGS metagenome assembly JAEEGJ01 (sample SAMN16246546, study PRJNA631951) | gut metagenome | biome: gut microbiome; feature: rumen; material: RS-attached | host: Bos | place: Iran: Karaj | collected 2018-10
CATTAAGGATGCCGAGGCCGGTAAGACTGTTGAATTTGACAAGGTGCTGCTCGTAGATGCTGACGGTGCAGTGAAGGTAGGTGCTCCCACCGTAGACGGAGCAAAAGTAGTGTGTGAAGTAGTGAACCCGCTGGTTAAGGGTGACAAGGTCATCGTTTTCAAGATGAAGCGTCGCAAGGACTCTCGCAAGCGCAACGGTCATCGTGAGCAGTTCACTGAAGTAGAAATCAAGTCTGTAATCGCTTAAAACGTAGGAGGAACAACATTATGGCACATAAGAAAGGTGTAGGTAGTTCTAAGAACGGTCGTGAGAGCGCAGCTCAGCGACTTGGCATCAAAATCTTCGGTGGTCAGCAGTGTGTAGCTGGTAACATTATCGTTCGCCAGCGTGGTACAAAGCACAACCCGGGTAACAACGTGGCTATTGGTAAGGACGACACTCTCTACGCTCTCGTAGACGGTACTGTAAACTTCCACAAGGGAAAGTACAACAAGAGTGTTGTTTCAGTAATTCCAAATGCTGAAGCTTAATTAAAAAGAAACAACTTATTCCAAACAAACAACAGAATCCCGCGCTCCGTAAGGAGTTGCGGGATTTCTGCATTTTTATACTTTATAGTATAAAATCAAAAGAATGTTTGGGTTTTTCAGCGGAAATGATTACCTTTGCACCTTAGAAATCAGAAATCAACAAATAAATACGTATTTAACATGTTAACACTCAAACTTATCAATGAGGAAACCGAACGCGTGATTCGTGGCTTGGAGAAAAAACACTTTGCAGGTGCAAAGGAAGCCATCGATGGCGTGCTCGCAGTAGACAAGAAGCGCCGCGAGGCACAACAGGAGCTCGACAAGTGTCTGAACGAGCAGAAACAGCTTTCCGGCCAGATTGGCAAGTTCATGAAGGAAGGCAAGAAAGACGAAGCCGATCAGATTAAGCAGCAGGTGGCTCTGCTGAAGGAGAAATCAAAGGAGCTCGACGAAACCATGGCCAAGGCTCAGGAAGAGATGACAACCCTGCTTTGTCAGATTCCAAACATCCCATACGACGAGGTACCCGAAGGCAAGGCTGCAGAAGACAACCACGTTGTGAAGAGCAATCTGAAGGAGTGCAGCGACAGCGACACCGTGGGCAACTGGGACGTAAACCCCAAGCTGGGTATTGAGAATCCCCTGCCCCACTGGGAACTCGCCAAGAAATACAATCTCATCGACTTCGACCTGGGTGTGAAAATCACAGGTGCCGGTTTCCCCGTCTATATCGGTAAGGGAGCACGTTTGCAGCGTGCGCTCATCAATTTCTTCCTCGACGAGGCTCGCAAGGCTGGCTATACAGAGATCATGCCTCCGACGGTAGTGAACCAGGCTTCAGGCTACGGTACAGGTCAGCTGCCCGACAAGGAAGGACAGATGTATCACTGCGAGGTAGACGACTTCTATCTCATCCCCACAGCAGAGGTTCCTGTGACGAATATCTATCGTGACGTCATTCTCGACGAGAAGGACCTGCCCATCAAGAACTGCGCCTACACCCAGTGTTTCCGTCGCGAGGCAGGAAGCTATGGTAAAGACGTTCGCGGTCTGAACCGTCTGCACGAGTTCTCAAAGATTGAGATTGTACGCATCGACAAGCCCGAGCACTCAAAAGAGAGCCACAAGGAGATGCTGGCTCATGTAGAAGGTCTGCTGAAGAAGTTGGAACTGCCCTATCGCATCCTGCTGCTTTGCGGTGGCGATCAGAGTTTCACCTCAGCCATCTGCTACGACTTCGAGGTTTACTCAGAGGCTCAGGGACGCTGGCTCGAGGTTTCGAGTGTATCAAACTTCGACACCTATCAGGCCAACCGTCTGAAATGCCGCTATCGCCGTGAGGACACAAAGAAGCCCGAGCTCTGCCACACGCTCAACGGTTCGGCTCTGGCTCTGCCCCGCATCGTAGCCGCCCTGCTGGAGAACAACCAGACAGAGAACGGCATCAAGGTGCCCGCAGCCCTCGTGCCCTACATGGGATGCGACATCATCGACTAAAATCAACAATAAACAAATACCTATGAACAAGATCGTAAGAAAAGAACAATTCTCTGAGAAGGTTTTCCTTTTCGAGATTGAAGCGCCGCTGATAGCCAAGAGCCGTAAGGCAGGCAACTTCGTCATCGTGCGCGTAGGAAAGAAAGGCGAGCGTATGCCCCTGACCATCGCTGGCGCCGACATCGCTAAAGGCACTATCACGCTGGTAGTACAGAAGGTAGGTCTTTCATCGATGAAGCTCTGTGAGCTGGGCGTTGGCGATTATGTGACAGACGTGGTAGGTCCGCTTGGCAATCCTACGAAGATTGAGAACTACGGCACCGTGGTTTGCGCTGGTGGCGGCTTAGGTGTGGCTCCTATGCTGCCTATTATCCAGGCACTCAAGGCTGCGGGCAACCGTATTCTCTCCGTGATGGCAGGTCGCTCAAAAGATCTCATCATCCTTGAAGACAAGGTGCGCGAGAGTTCTGACGAGGTAATCATCATGACCGATGACGGCTCGTATGGCGAAAAGGGCGTGGTAACCGTTGGTATCGAGAAGTTCATCGAGCAGGAGCACGTTGACAAAGTGTTTGCCATCGGCCCTCCAATCATGATGAAATTCTCAAACCTCACTGCTCAGAAGCATAACATCCCCTGCGAAGTAAGCCTGAACACCATCATGGTAGACGGAACGGGTATGTGTGGTGCCTGTCGACTCACCATTGGCGGTAAGACCAAGTTCGTGTGCATCGATGGTCCTGAGTTTGATGGCGCCCTCGTAGATTGGGACGAGATGTTCAAGCGCATGGGTACCTTCAAGCGTGCAGAGCAAGAAGAGGTAGAGCACTATCAGGAACACCTCGACAGCATCTCTGACGAGAAAGTTGAAAAGACTTCGAAGGGTACTGATATCGTGATGGACGACGATCCTACCAACGATACCATTGAAATTCTTACTGATCGTAATGCTGCATGGCGTAAGGAGCTCCAACAGAGCATGAAGCCCAAGGAGCGCACTCAGATAGAGCGTGTGAAAATGCCTGAGCTCGACCCTGTATATCGTGCTACCACTCGCACAGAGGAAGTAAACATCGGACTGACCAAGGAAATGGCTATGACAGAGGCCAAGCGCTGTCTCGACTGTGCTAAGCCCAGCTGTGTTGAGGGCTGTCCCGTCAACATCAATATCCCGTCGTTCATCAAGAACATCGAGCGCGGCCAGTTCCTGGCTGCTGCAAAGGTGCTCAAGAACACCTCCGCCCTCCCCGCTGTCTGTGGCCGTGTATGTCCGCAGGAGAAGCAGTGCGAGAGCAAGTGTATCCACCTGAAGATGAACGAGCCAGCCGTAGCCATCGGCTATCTGGAGCGTTTCGCAGCCGACTTTGAGCGCGAGAGTGGCAACATCTCTCTGCCCGAGATTGCACCTTCTAACGGCATCAAGATTGCTGTGGTTGGTTCTGGTCCTGCAGGACTTTCGTTCGCTGGCGACATGGTAAAGAAGGGTTACGACGTTTATGTGTTCGAGGCCCTGCACGAAATCGGTGGTGTACTGAAGTACGGTATCCCCGAGTTCCGTCTGCCCAACAAGATTGTTGACGTTGAGATCGAGAACCTCGCCAAGATGGGCGTTCACTTCCAGACTGACGTGATTGTTGGCAAGACCATCAGCGTTGAGCAACTTGAGGCACAAGGTTTCAAGGGTATCTTCGTAGGCTCTGGCGCTGGTCTGCCTAACTTCATGAATATCCCTGGCGAGAACAGCATCAATATCATGTCGTCTAACGAGTATCTGACCCGCGTGAACCTGATGGATGCAGCCAACCCAACCACTGATACCCCATTGAATCCTGCTAAGAGCGTGCTCGTTGTGGGTGGTGGTAACACGGCTATGGACTCTTGTCGTACAGCCAAGCGTCTGGGTGCCGAGGTAACACTCGTTTACCGTCGTTCTGAGGTAGAGATGCCCGCCCGTCTCGAAGAGGTGAAACACGCCAAGGAAGAAGGTATCAACTTCCTGACGCTGCACAACCCCATCGAGTATATTGCAGACGAGCAGGGTGCTGTGAAGCAGGCCATCCTCCAGGTGATGGAACTTGGCGAGCCCGATGCATCAGGCCGTCGCAGTCCTGTGCCTGTTGAGGGCAAGACCGTCACACTCGATGTCGATCAGGTAATTGTGGCTGTTGGTGTATCGCCCAACCCACTCGTACCGAAGTCTATCCAAGGCCTCGAACTGGGACGTAAGAACACGATAGCTGTCAACGACGAAATGCAGTCATCAAGGGCTGAGATCTTCGCTGGTGGTGACATCGTGCGTGGTGGTGCTACGGTTATTCTCGCCATGGGCGATGGCCGTCGTGCTGCATTGAACATGGATAAGCATCTTCGTGGAGAAGCTTAATCAGAATAAAGAGAGCCATCGCCTCTGGCATCGTTTGAATGAACGTTTTGTCAAGGCGATGGCTACTTATCATCTGATAGAAGATGATGACCACATACTCGTGGGGCTTTCTGGCGGCAAGGACTCACTCCTGCTGCTCGAGCTCTTAGCTAAGCGAGCCAAGATTCAGCACCCGCGATTCAAGGTAGAAGCATTGCACGTGAGGATGGAGAACATCCACTACGAGACAGACACCAGCTATCTGCAGCAGTTCTGCGAGAATCTGGGTGTAACGCTCCACGTGAGAACTACAAGGTTCGAGGTGGAACAGACAGAGACGTCACAGCAACCTACAGACGCTGCCCGCCGTCGCAAACAGAAACAGCCATGTTTCCTCTGTTCGTGGAATCGTCGCAAGGAAATGTTCAATCTCGCTCAGGAACTGGGATGCAACAAGATTGCCCTGGGCCATCATCAGGACGACATCATCCATACGGCATTGCTCAACCTCACCTATCAGGCTCACTTTGCCACCATGCCAGTAAGCCTGAAGATGCGCAAGATGCCCCTCACGCTCATCCGTCCGTTGTGCCTTATTCAAGAGGCTGACATCAAGACATGGGCCGCGATGCAAGGATATCAGAAACAGCAGAAGCTCTGTCCCTACGAGACCAACTCACATCGAACAGACATTAAACGTCTATACGAATCGCTCGAGCAACTGAACCCTGAGGTGCGCTATAACATTTGGGGAGCGCTCGAAGCAGACAACAAACTCATTGAAGAATAAACAGAAAGAATATGAATCTCAAGACGGTTACCATCATTGCATTGTCCATACTTCTGCCACTCACTCTGAGTGCACAGAAACGTAAGAAGCGTGTAGTGAAGAAAGAGCCCGTTGTAGAGGTTCCGCAAGAAGATCCACGCATCACCAACATGCGTGAGATGACCCAGCAGATCGTTATCATCGACAGCATCGTCATGGACAAGAACCAGTTTCTGAGCGCTTTCCGCCTCTCTTCCGAGACAGGTACTGTCACCACTTGCCAGGAGTTTTTCGGCAAACCCGCAGAAGGCTATCTTTTCCGCAATGAGATGGGCAATAAGATCTACTTCTCCATGCCTGACGACAGCCTTCGTCAGCAGCTCTTCACAAGCGACAAGTTGGGCGAAGAATGGAGCAAAGCCCAGCCCCTTCAGGGCATCAGCGAAGGCATCAGCGAAGCCTCCTACCCCTTCATGCTTGCCGATGGCATCACGTTCTACTTTGCCGGTAAGGGCGAGGAAAGCATCGGAGGCTATGATATATTCCTCACTCGCTACGACTCTCGCAGCGGCAGTTTCCTGAAGCCCGAGAACATCGGAATGCCTTTCAATTCAGAGGCTAACGACTACATGTTTGCCATCGACGAACTCAATCAGATAGGCTACTTCGTCAGCGACCGCCGCCAGCCCGAAGATCAGGTATGTGTTTATATCTTTATCCCCTCCGATAGTCGTAAGACATACGACTCTTCTATGTATACCGAACAGCAAATCCGCGACTTTGCAGACATAACCCGTATTGCCGACACTTGGGGCGATGGCCAGTTGCGCAAGAATGCGCTCATGCGTTTAGAGGCAATAAACGACCAGAAGCCAACTGCAGAAGTTCAGCAGACAACAGATAACCAACAGGTTATTATTATCAACGACCATCTCACCTACTCCAAAGCCAGCGACTTCCGTTCACAAAAAGCCGCCATGCTCTACAAGCAGCTCATCTCTGCCCGCAAACAACTCGACATGCTCGAAAGCGAACTTAGTAAATCGCGCGATTACTTTGCCAAGGCATCGGATAGCGAACGAACATCCCTGCGCAAAGAGATACTCAGCGCAGAGAAAGAACTCTTGCAACTCAACCGCCAGATAAAAACGCTTGAGAAGCAGACACGTAACGAAGAAAATTCCGTATTAAACTAAAATAAACAAGTCTATGAGTAAGAAACATTTTCCAGAATCAGAACTGATTATTAATGCCGACGGCTCATGCTTCCATCTGCATCTGAAACCAGAGCAGTTGGCCGACAAGATCATCCTTGTGGGCGATCCCGCCCGAGTAGATACAGTTGCTGCCCACTTCGACACCAAGGAGTGCGACGTTAGCAGCCGCGAGTTTCATACAATCACCGGTACATATAAAGGTAAGCGAATCACAGTACAGAGTCATGGCATCGGATGCGATAACATCGACATTGTAGCCAACGAGCTCGACACACTCGCCAATATCGATTACAATACTCGCGAAGAGAAGGCCAATCATCGCACATTGACGATGGTTCGTATCGGCACATGTGGTGGTCTTCAGCCCAACACCCCTACTGGTTGCTTCGTTGCCAGCGTCAAGAGCATCGGTTTCGACGGACTGTTAAACTACTATGCTGGCCGTAACGAGGTGTGCGACCTGCAGCTTGAAGAGGCTTTCAAGAAACACATGAAGTGGAATCCCATTAAAGGTTCTCCATACGTATCCGTAGCAGATAAAGAGCTTATCGATCAGATTGCCCAGGATGATATGGTACGTGGTTACACCATCTCATGTGGCGGATTCTATGGTCCTCAGGGCCGTGTGCTTCGTGCCAATCTGGAAGACCCGAAGCAGAACGAGAGAATCGAGAGCTTTGAGTATGAAGGTATGAAGATCTGTAATTTCGAGATGGAGTCATCAGCCCTTGCAGGTATGGCTTCTTTGCTCGGACATCGCGCCATGACATGTTGCATGGTCATCGCCAACCGCTACACCACAGAGATGAATACCGAATACAAGAATAGTATAGACACACTTATCGAGAAAGTTCTCGACAGAATATGATCGACACTATCTGCGCGCTTGCAACGGCTCCTGGCGGAGCACTCGGAATCATAAGAATCTCAGGCCCTCAGGCGCTTGAGATTCTATCTCATGTCTTCACCAAGTCACTCACCAATGCCCAACCCAACACCATTCACTATGGCCACATCAAAGACGGGGATAGCATTGTCGATGAGGTGCTGGTAAGCGTATTCCGCTCTCCCCACAGCTATACAGGCGAAGAATCTGCAGAAATATCATGCCATGGTTCACGCTATATATTAAATAAGGTTCTCGAACTGCTCATTCAGCATGGTTGTCGGATGGCAGGACCAGGCGAGTTTACCCAGCGTGCCTACCTCAACGGTAAGATGGATCTCTCACAGGCCGAAGCCGTAGCCGACTTGATAGCCTCATCCAACAAAGCCAGCCACGACATTGCGTTGAATCAGCTGCGAGGCTATTTCTCATCAGAGCTTTCACGTCTACGTGAACAACTGCTCAAACTAACATCGCTCCTCGAGCTCGAGCTCGATTTCTCAGACCACGAAGACCTTGAGTTTGCCGACCGAAGCGAATTACTTGAGCTCACCAAAACTATTGACAGTCACATTCTCAGACTCGCCAAGAGTTTCGAGACAGGACAAGCACTCAAGAACGGCATTCCCGTCGCCATTGTCGGCAAGACAAACGTTGGAAAATCAACGCTTCTCAATCGTCTGCTGAGAGACGATCGTGCTATTGTTTCCGACGTACATGGTACGACAAGAGACACCATTGAGGATACGATAGACATCCAGGGTATCACCTTCCGATTCATAGATACAGCAGGCATCCGCCAGACCACAGACGAGGTAGAGCTGATAGGCATCACTCGCACCTATTCCACCATCGAGAAAGCGCGCATTGTGCTTTGGCTTCTCGATGTAGCGCCAAGCGCTTCAGAACTTGAAGACATGCAAGAACGATGCAATGATAAATCATTGATTATCATACAGAATAAGATTGACAAGAATGCACTTCTTAAAATCGGAGCATCCCCTGACTCAAGTCAAGATTCTGTCAAGCAACTGCAGATTTCCGCCAAGCAAGGACAGGGCATCGATGCCCTTGAACAAGCCATCTATGAAGCCGCTCATATCCCCGAGCTCACAGAGAGTGACATTATCGTAACCTCTGCCCGCCAATATCAGTCACTCATCCACGCCCACGACAACCTTACCCGTGTCATCGCAGGCTTGGAGACCGGCCTCAGCGGAGACCTCATCTCTGAAGACTTGAACCTCGTCTTAGACGATCTCTCAGACATCACAGGCCAAGGCCGCATTGTCCCCAACGAAGTACTCGGAAATATCTTTAAAAACTTCTGCGTGGGTAAATAGGTTTAGTTTACCCCTCTTTATATATAAAGTGGAGTAAACGAAACCAATATATCTAAAATGTTTTCTCAAACTAAAGCAATAATATAGAAAAAACGTAAATTATTTAACCATAAATTGGTTATTCTATTTTAACCTTGGCATATATTTGTAATAATCTTCCAAAAGATTTTGTGTTTAGATATGTCTCTTGGTAAATTCATTTCAAAAGTTCACCGTCATTAAATTTGCATTATCAATGCACCTCAATATCTATTCCATCTAATTTGAACTTCCCTTCGTTAAACACTCTGTAGTTATCTGATACATATTGCATTCCTGTATCCTTATGTATGGGAATAACTCCAATAGAAGGTCTGACTGCCTTGCAGACTTCGTAAAGTGTTTCAACATCAGCATGTCCACTTGTATGGAAGGCGTGTTTTACTCCATCTAAAATACGATTCTCGAATAGTTTTCGAATAGACAGAACATTTTCTATCGCATTTTTCCCTCCTTTTTCCGCATAACCGCTCCACATAGAATAAATGAGCCAAGGGTCTTCGTCGTTGAATACTTGTAACATATCTTCCAGCAACCACAAGCTATTCATCCTAACAGGCATCAAGAATCCCTTATCTCTTAGATAATCTTTAATCTTTGGAATCCGATATGCTTTATGCCCATTTAACTCAAAAATGTGGTCGAAATTATACAGCGGACTTTTCTTGCCACTATATTCTGAAAACACATTCAGCACACTGCGTTGATATCCATCTACGAGAAAGACCTTACCTGTTGCTTTGCATGCTGCATGAAATGAAGCGAGTCGATCAATGTCTGTTGACGAACAAAGGGCAAAGACGTAATTGTGTTCACGTAGTGCCTCTGTGGTGTTTATCTGAATCTGCTTTTCTGTTACCACTTGTTCTTGCCTTCTCCCCAGCATAGTTCCCTCTGTGATGAGTAAATCAACATGACCAATATATTTCTCTAATGTAGGAAACAACCCTTTACCCAAATATCCGTGACGACGGAAATCTCCAGTATGAAGAATTCTTTTTCCCTCACATTCTATCAGAAACATATAGGCATCAAAAGCGGAATGACTGACAAAGTAGGGCGTCACGAAAAAGCCTTCTTTCACCTCTATACGTTCACGTTCCTTGAAAGGTATCATCCGTCCAGTGGCAGCCAATTGCAGGCAGAAATCTTTGTAATCATTTAGTGCTTTATACTTACATCGCATCACATCAATGGCTCCTGCTCCCATATATTGCTTAACAGATTCAGGTACCAGATGATGAAGTCCAACATGGTCACCATGATAGTGAGAATAGAAAATAGCATCGGCATCTGTTGTAATTTCTCTAACATCATCGGCAGAATAATCAGTCTTATCAGAACCAGGCAAATTACTGCCCAAGTCAATGAATACTTTGGCTTTACTAGTTGCAATCTCTGTTATACAACCACCTATTTGGTTTGCTCCACGATGGATGGTGATTTTCATATACTTAGCAATTTGAGTCTGACAAGGTAAAATCACCTTTATTAAGATATATGACTTTATAATTCATGCAACATGCTTTCTCCTGCTCTTTTATAAATGAGTCGCGTTCGGATTCCTTCCCGTTTTCATCTTCCGACTTAAAAGCATATGCATATATAAACTCTATAGGCAGCTTTTCATCTATATAGAAGTCGTCTGATAGTAGTTTGAAACGTTTTTTGTCACTTACAACCTTTTTCATTTCATTAGTAAAGGTCAATTCAGCCAAAGGATTTTTGCCAATGCTGCCCTCGAAAGAATCAGCGTGGTCTCCAATTCCAGATTTCCCTACAAGCGCATCAAGACCATTTTTCAATTCTATCACACAAAGACGATGATTACTATTGCGCACAGCAATAATGTCAAAGCGAGGTGATTTCTCGCACACATAAATTCCAGGGTGTCTGGGTAAAGAAGATGGTTCATAATGATAGGTACAATCTTTGCGCGTGCTCACTTGAAATTCTAAGTCAATGATAGTATAGTCTGTGCTTTCCGTATTACTGATGCATAGAGCATGCTGTGTGTCTTTCTCATGGAGACTTCGATGTTTTTCGTTGTAGAGCCAAATCCAATACTTATCCATTAGTTTCTTCATTTCATCGATGAAAGTTTTGTAATCTCGTGTCTTTTTCAATGATTCTAGCACACTTCTACGTTTATCTATTCTCTTGTTTCTTTGCTCTTGCGTATCAAGATCGATTTCACATTTGTAATAATTATAGTCGAATTGGAAACTGTTCTCGGATGAAACCTTAAGCATATTCCCTCCTTTGTAGTATACATTGAAGTAGTCTTCACGAATCTGCAAAACGAGTTCATCGTCTTTTTTAACCATTTCAATTAAGCCTCCAAGTTTTCCATCTTCTCCAAATGCATTATCCCATTTGTCAGAGTGCAGTCCACGTCCTAAGTAGCTACTTAATGCTTTCTTTTTTATTCTCAATTCACGCTTCATAACTGTTTTATTAAGAGGTTCTATTTTAATAGCATCAAGTTGATGTTTGTAGCACCTGTCCATCGGCACCATGCTGAATATCTAACTGTATGCCTTGTTGTGATGCTTTCACTTGTAATATACCCACTTCCAGCGGTGTGAGGAACTCTGCATAGTCCTCACTTATCCACTCGCCATTATTATTGCGAACGAGGTGCCATTGCTTATTATGCTCTTTTGTTTCCATCAGGCGTATTCAAATTGTGGTACATCGATGGTGACATTCACACTTTCATCTCCATCATTGAGTGTCGGAGTGGCCAATCTAACCTCATTGTCCCTCATCGTATTGTCTATAAGAAGCGTTAAGGGATAGATGTCACTGTCTTCGTTTATTACGGGATAGCCGAATTCGTCGAACTCCATTATAAATGCAGAATCTATGCCATATACATAGATGCTTTTACTATGCTTGTCCATTTCGTGATTGATATAAGGGTCTCGCTCAGCATCAAAGGATGTTCCTTGCGTTAGATCCATTCCATACATGAGGAAAGGTGCTGCATCATTAGATTTTGCCAGCAATGCCATTGTCTTCGAATTGGCATATAGATTTAAGGCATATTCTGTAGAATGGCGATAGTGGAAGTCTCGTTCGTATTCTTTGACGACATCTCTAAAAGACAGACCGTCAACAATTCTTCTGCCTTTTTCATCGAAGTCTAAAGGTCTGAAAGAATAGGTTTCACTAATCTCTTTTTCCATAATAATTGTATTTAACACTCCATTATTTTAGGTGCGAGTTTATTTGCACTCGCTAAATCGCAGCCTTTAGCCTATTATAGATTCATATCTCGATATCTGTCTTTTTAAAAAACAGTTTTACTTCCAGAATATAAATAATCACTGAGTCACAAACACTCTCCAACTTCCCTCCTTTTCTCCTCGTTCAACATATTTCTTCTGAATCAGTTGGTCAAGAAGCTTCTGAATAGCAGCAATACTGATGCCGGTCACTTCTTTCATATCAGCCAATGTAAGCGTAGGTTGTGTACGCATAGCATTCAGTATTTTGGTATAATTAGGGGTGCGAAAAGCAATCCGCTCACCATCATACCACCATACATTCTCATCCTTTTCGCTTACAAACAACACATCATTATAAATCTCAGTAGCTACCAACTCATTAAAGTACTTCAAGAATGGTTTGATGTCCTTAATATCAGCATGAGCTCCATCGCCAGGCACTGGCCCAACTTCAATGTCTGCCTGATGGAGAGCTTCCAGATACTCACTCTTTTTACGGCTGCGTACCACAATCATCGGATAATCGTGACGAGTCAGAATAAAGTTTACCATCAGTCGGGCTATACGTCCATTTCCATCCTCAAACGGGTGAATGCGTATATAGCGGTAATGGAATAATGCGGCTAACTCAACAGGAGAAAGTTTTCCTTCCTGCTCTGCCTTGTTATACCAATCCACCAAATCGGTCATCAAACTGGGAGTTTCTTCTGGTGAAGCATATTCGAATCGGTCACCATAGCGAGTGATAACACTGTTGGGACGGGTCTTATACTGTCCTGCATGAATTACATAACTTGTTTGTACACCCCCAGGGAGTTCTCGATAGACAGTATAGTCTTCACGGAGTAAGGTCTTATGCAGTGTACGGATGAAGTTCTGTGTCAGTGGCACTTCCTTCACTGATGCCTCTTCAGACATCATACGGAGCCCCACGTTACTCGCAGTCATCTCCTGTACATCACGCACATCAGCTTCTCCTATTACCTTGCCAAATAGCAACAGGATTTCCGTCTGACCATAAGTCAGGGTGTTACCTTCAATATGATTGCTATTGTAATTGAAGTCCACAGTGAAACGACGACTAAGTCTATCCCTGTCTTTTTCTGACAATGGTTGTAAATTTTGCCATGCTGCCAGAGCTTTCTTT
>JAEEGJ010023272.1_pt1 | contig 13026 bp, 8 predicted proteins | sample 8958761 | NCBI WGS metagenome assembly JAEEGJ01 (sample SAMN16246546, study PRJNA631951) | gut metagenome | biome: gut microbiome; feature: rumen; material: RS-attached | host: Bos | place: Iran: Karaj | collected 2018-10
GCCGTCAAGGTCACCTACACCTTCCCGGTGATCTTCCAGCTCCGATAAACATGGCCGAATCCTTTTCGGACATCGGAAAAGTAGAGGCGATAGACCAGCTCTATCGCCTCTCTGCTTATCAGCCCGTGCCGGGGCTGACCTACAGCGCGGAGAAAGGCGGAAAGGTCCATACCGCCGCCCGGATGTTCCTCGAGGGCATCGACTTCAATCTCGTGTACTTTCCCCTGAAACACCTGGGCTACAAGTGCGTCGTCGGAACCGTAGGTGAACTGTACGCCTCCCTCGCGCATCCGAAACTCCTCAACGTCATCCTGGGCATTTCCTCCAAACTGGACTTCAGCCATGTCAAGGACTTGTGGGCGGGCGTCACCGTCGCCGCGAAGGAACATGGCTTCGAAGCCGTGAACCTGGACCTGCAGCCCTCCCCCAACGGGCTGTTCATCAGCCTGGCGGCCACGGGCGAGACCTCCCTGCTGACCGACAAACGCCGGATGGCCGCGAAGTCCAAGGACCTGCTGTGCATCTCCGGCCGTCTGGGCGCGGCCTATCTGGGCATGCAGGTGCTGGAAAAAGGGCGGAGGGACTTTGAAAAGACGGGCGAACAGCCGGACATGTCCTCGTGGAAAATGTTCGTGGGCGATTATCTCCGTCCGGAGCTGGACGCCTCCGTGGTTTCCAAGCTGGAGGACGCGGAGATCTATCCTTCGTATGGTTACTTCGTCACGAAGGGCCTCGGCGACGCGCTGAAGCGCCTGCAGCGCGACAGCGGCCTCGGCGCCAAGGTCTACGCCGACCACATCCCCTTCGAGGGCAACTCCTTCCAGCTGGGAAAGCAGCTGGACATCGACCCGGTCTCGGCCGCGTTCAACGGCGGCGACGACATGCGTCTCCTCTTCACCATCCCGATCCTCCACCTGGAGAAGTTCCGTCGCGACTTCCAGACCTTCGATGTCATCGGCCACCTGGCCCAGCCCGAAGCGGGCTGTGTCCTCGTCACCCCCGAAGGCGTGGAATTTCCCGTGAAAGCGCAGGGATGGAAAGCCTCCGACGAGGCTTGAGGAGTCTTATTTTCCTAAACAGGCCAGGAAATCCTCGCTGTCCGGCGAGGACGATGCTTTGATGCGCTCTTTCAGCCGGTAAAGGCGGTTGTAGACGTAGGGTTTGTCCTTCTCCAGCAGCGTGGAGATGGTCGTGGCGGAGAAGCCGGAGGCGGTGAAGAGATACAGGAGGAAATCCTCCTCTTTCCACTTGGGGAAGGCGGCGCGGAGGCGCTTCATGACGCCGCCGGAGCGTTCGTCCAGCGCCTGCTCCAGATTTTTCTGCACCTTCGAATCGCTGCGGAGACCTTCCACGATGGCCTTCACTTCATTCAGAATGCGGGGCTGCAGATTGGAAGTCCCTTCAAAAACATAATACTGTTCGCACAGACGGTCCAGGGTGTCCAGGCCGCCCAGCCTGGGCCGGTCGGCCCGAAGGGCGGACAGCCGCGACTGCAGGTCTTCCGCGGCGGACATGTAGCGTTCGTTTTCGGCCTGTTTTTCGGCCAGCAGCCGCTCCGTCTGGATCTTCCGGGCCCGGAAATACAGGACCAGCGTGGCCAGGACGGCCGCGATGAGAAGGGCGAACATGCCCAGCCGGTTTCGCGAGCGTTCGATTTCGCGGGCCACGGCGCCGGCCTTCCGGAAAGAGACCATGCCGCTGCCATATCGGCCCAGCGCGGTCTGGATGGTGCCCATCAGCTCCCAGGCGCGCATCCGCTCCAGGGCCGGCCCGTTCTCTTCAAAATAGAAGCAGGCTCGCTCCAGCGCGGCTTCGGTGGCGTCATCCAGGAAGAAATAGGTCCGGTAGAAGGCCTCCGCCGACAGGTAGTCGTACTCCGCTTTCTCCCGGTCCGTCGCCAGGTCCACCCGGGAGATTCCGTCCAGCAGGTACAGCGCGCTGTCCGGATGGTCCTCGACCACCCGCGCGGCGGTATGCAAGGCTTGATTGCGCCGCCCGCAGGACAGCGCCAGAAGAAGCAGAAACAGGTATGCAGGGCGGATCTTCACCATACAAAGATAATGAAATAATGTTATCTTTGCAGACATGAGCCTCAAGAACGTTCTTGTCCTGTCCCTGTTCCTGAGCCTTGCCACAACGGTCGGCGCCCAGGAAAAATCCCGCCTCAGAGCCCTCGGCGAAAAGGCCTTCGCGACCCTGACCGCTCCCAGTAAAAGCCTTGATTCGGCTTACGTCTACCAGCCCGCGCTCAAGTGGGTGGTGGGAACGGAAGGCAAAACCATCCGTCTGGGCGCGGACCTCAGCAGCGACATCACCGTCCATAATTTCGTCGGCGACAACGCGGAAATCATCCAAGGAACGATGAAAACCGGCCTTGAGAACCAGCCGTACTGGAAATGGGGCCTCGCCGCCGGCTACGGCTCCGTCCGGCTCGGCTACGGCGTCCAGCTGGGCAAAAAGAAGGGCGACCGCAACTCCTACCTGTCCTTCGGCGTGGGCGGCTCATCCTACGGCGCCCGGATCCAATACTACAAGATCCATCAATACCCGGTCGGTACGCTGGCCCTGGACGGACAGCCGCCCGTGAACCTGGCCTCCGACTACAAAGGCGAGATGCGGAATCTGACCCTGGACGCCTTCTATGTCTTCAACCGGCATCGGTTCGTCTATAACGCCGTCTACAGCGGCCGCAACCTCCAGCGCCGCAGCGCCGGATCCTGGCTGGTCTCGGCGAAATACCTGCAGGGCGATTTCTCCCTGAACGACAAAGACCCGATCTGGGAGCGGCTCAAGGACCTGCGGCGCTACACCACCCAGCAGGTTTCCCTGGGCGGCGGATATTCTTTCAACTGGGTGCTGCTCCATCGGGACCCCCATGACCCGAAAACGGCCGGAGGCCTGCGGAATCTCACGCTCAATGCGACCGCCATGCCGATGTTCTCCTTATACAACCACATCCAGACGGAACAGAACATGCCCGAAGGTCTCCTCAAGGTGCGCTACCAGGGACAGCCCGCTTTCTCGCCCACCATCCGGGGCGGCCTCTGCTATACGGGCGGCCGTGTCAATGTGATCCTCAGGGCGGAATACGAACGGTTCAGCTTCCAGGGCGTCGATACGGAAGTGTCCGAAGAAAAAGACCATCTCCGGACGAAAGTGAGGACGGCCGGGGTGTTCTACGGAATGGAGGTGGAGGCGACGGTCAACGTGCGGTTCTAGCCCGGAATGACGGGTCATTTTTTCACGACTTCGAACTTGTCAACGCCCAGCCGGCGGAGGTCGGTGAGGAGGTCTTCGGAGACGGCGACCTGGAATTTGTTGGACTTCATCTGGATGCGGAAACGCGTGTCCGGATCGTAGAAGTAGACTTCCAGAGGCGTTCTTCCCTCATGCGCCCTGATCACTTTCACCAGCCCCTTGCGGAATTCGGGACTGAGCATCGGGGTTTCGATGCTGATGCCGAAGGCTTTGAGCATGGATTCGCACACATTGCCCAGCATCATGATGCCCTTGACCTTGAAGGTGTACGGCGCGGTTTTTCCCTGCGCCCTTTCTTCCTGCCGCAGCGCGAACTTTTCTTCGATGACGCCCTCGATGAACAGGGCTTCGTGCGGAATCATATACTTGAAGAACGCCTCGTGGTCCTTGGAGAACAAGGTCAGCTCATAGCTGCCGGAATAGTCCTCCAGCATCGTCCGGGAATAAGGAGCACCCTTCTTCGTATACAGCTGCTTGTATTCCGTCACCAGGCCGGCGATGCACACCTTGGCCGGCTTTTTGGCGAGTTCGCACTCGGAGATGAAGTTCGCCAGGTTCGCCATGTCGCACGTGGCGAAATGGTCCATTTCGAACCGGTACTTGTCCAGCGGATGGGAGGAAAGGTACATGCCCACGAGCTCCTTTTCCTTCTGGAGCATCGTCAGGTCCTCCGGTTCGTCCACCATTTCGGGAACGACCGGGCGCTCGGGCTTCATTTCCTCGATGTCGCCGAACAGGGAGGCGGCCGCATCGACCGTGTCGTTCCGGTACAGTTCGCCGTAACGGACGATTTCGTCGATGAACGGCTGCCCGCTGCGGCCCGGGAGCTCGTACTGACGGCGCTGGATGCCGAAGCCGTCCAGCGCGCCGGCATACAGGAGCGTCTCGAACGCCTTGCGGTTCACCACGCCGCCCATCCGTTCCACGAAGTCATAAATGTCCGTGTACAGGCCGTTCTCGTCGCGGTCCTTCAGGATCAGGTCCACGATGTTGGCCCCGAAGCCCTTCATGCCGCCGAGGGAGAAACGCACGTGGCCGTCCTTGTTCACGGTGTACGTGGCGGAGCTTTCGTTCACGTCCGGGCTCAGAATCCGGATACCGTGGCCGCGGGCGTCGTCCATGATCTTCTTGATTTCCTCCATGCTCTTCGCGTAGGTGAGGCAGGAGGCGAAGAACTCGGACGGATAGTGGCACTTGAGCCAGCCCGTCTGGTAGCTCACCCAGGCGTAGCAGGTGGCGTGCGACTTGTTGAACGCATACTGGGCGAACTTCTCCCAGTCCTTCCAGATCTTGTCCAGGACTTTCTCCGGATGGCCGTTCTGCATGCCGCCCTCCATGAACTTGCCCTTCAGGGAGTTCAGGATGTCGATCTGCTTCTTGCCCATCGCCTTGCGGAGCTTGTCCGCTTCGCCCTTGGTGAAGCCGGCGAGCTTCTGGGACAGCAGCATCACCTGCTCCTGGTACACCGTGATGCCGTAGGTATCCTCCAGGTACTCAGCCATTTCCGGAAGGTCATACTCGATGGCCTGCTCGCCCTGCTTGCGGGCGACGAAGTCCGGGATGTATTCCATCGGCCCCGGCCGATAGAGGGCGTTCATGGCGATGAGGTCCTCGAAACGGGTGGGGCGGAGCTTCTGCAGCCAGTTCTGCATGCCCTCGGATTCGAACTGGAACACGCTCACGGTGTCGCCGCGGCCGTAGAGTTCGTAGGTAGGCCTGTCGTCGATGGGGATGGCCTCGATGTCGATGTCTTCGCCGAAGCGCTCCTTCACGAGATTCAGGCAGTTGTGGATGATGGACAGGGTGATGAGCCCGAGGAAGTCCATCTTGAGCATGCCCACGTCCTCGATGTAATGGCCGTCGTACTGGGACGTGCGGACGTATTCGCCCGTGTCTTTATCCTTGGACAGAGTGATGGGAAGGAATTCCGTCAGGTCGCCACGGCCGATGATGGTGGCGCAGGCGTGCATGCCCACCTGGCGGACGCAGCCCTCCAGGGCTTGGGCGTACTTGAGCACCTCCTTGTTCAGTTCCGGACCGTTCTTGAGCTCTTCGATGAACTCCGGAACCAGGCGGTAGCAGTTCTTGAGGGTGATCTTCACGTCCACGTCCTCCATGCCCCGCTGGAAGATCTTCTTCACCAGGACCTTCTGGCCGTCCTTTTCCTCTTCGACCTCCTTTTCCACGACTTTGAAACCCGGCTTCAGTTCGTCCAGTTTCGGGTTGAAGGGATATTCCTTCTCCTTCTTCTCGCTCAGGCGGTCCGGGACCATCTTCGCGAGGCGGTTGGATTCGTCGATGGACACGCGGCTGATGCGGGCGACGTCCTTGATGGCGCTCTTCGCAGCCATCGTGCCGAACGTGATGACGCGGGACACGTGGTCCGCGCCGTACTTCTTCTCCACATAGCTGTGGGCCTTCGTCAGGTCTTCGAAGTCCACGTCGATATCCGGCATGGAAATACGGTCCGGATTGAGGAAACGCTCGAACAGGAGCTGGTACCGGATCGGATCCAGGTTCGTGATTTTCAGGCAGTAGGCAACGACGGAACCCGCCGCGGAACCACGACCCGGCCCCACCATGGACCCCATCGCACGGGAGGCGGCGATATAGTCCTGGACGATCAGGAAGTAGTCCGGGAAGCCCATGCGGGAGATGGTCTTCAGCTCGAAGTCGATGCGCTCGCGCTGCTCCTCGTTCAGCTCGTCTCCGTAGCGCTCATGGGCGCCCTTGTAGGTCAGGTGGCACAGGTAGGCGACTGAGTGGCAGAAACCGTCGCCGCGGTAGTTTCCCTTCTTGTCGCACCGGCCCGCGTCGATGACGTCCTTGTACTTCTCCATCTCCGCGTCGATGCCCTCCATGAACGCCGGGTCGATCTCGAACACCGGCAGGATGGGGTCGCTGTCGATGGAATAGGCCTCCACCTTGTCCAGGATCTCCAGGGTGTTGGAGATCGCCTCCGGATGGTCCGGGAACAGTCCGAGCATCTCCTCCTCGCTCTTGAGGTACTCCTGCTGGGTGTAGCGCATGCGGCCGGGGTCGTCCACGTACGAGTTCGTGGTCAGGCAGATGAGCCGGTCGTGGACGGGGCCGTCCTCCTTCCGGACAAAATGCACGTCATTTGTGGCGATGACCTTCACCTGGTGCTTCTCCGCCATCTCAAAGATGACCTTGTTATAGATCATCTGGTTGTCATAGACCTCCCGCGACAGGCCCGGGACCTCCGTCTTGTGGAGCATCACCTCCAGGTAGTAGTCGTCGCCGAACACTTTCTTGTGCCATTCGATGACCTCGTCCACCTTGGTCATGTCGCCCGCGAGAATGGCGCGCGGCACTTCGCCCGCCATGCACGCGGAGCTGCAGATCAGGCCTTCGTGGTATTTCTCCAGCACCTCGTGGCTGACACGGGGGCGGTAGTACATGCCCTCGATGTGCGCCGTGGACACGATTTTCACCAGATTCTTGTAGCCCTCGTAGTTTTTCGCCAGGAGAATCAGGTGGTAGTAACCCTTCTCCTTCACCCGGTGGTCCCCCACCGACACGTACGCCTCGCACCCGATGACCGGTTTCACCGACGGGTGCATCTTCGCGTACTTGAAGAATTCCTTGACACCGTACATGTTCCCATGGTCCGTGATCGCGAGACCGGGCATCCCGAGCTCCTCGGCACGGTTGAACAGATTCTCGATGGACGACTGGCCGTCCAGAATGGAATATTGGGTATGTACGTGCAGGTGGACGAAAGACATGGCGCTTCAATCTTGGGAAAACAAAGATAGCACTCTGTCCCGAATTCTCCGAAAAAAGTTATCAACAAAAACAGACGTCCTTCCGCAATTCAATCCCGTGTACAAGTCTCGTGTGTACAAGCCTTTTGACCTACAAGGCCGTTTTTTTGTACACATCTTGATGGAAATGGGGGAAATTGACTTTTTTTCGGGAGGAGTGTACAAGAAAACAGAGCTAGAGGAATGGTTTTTTGTACAAGCGAGATGTGTACTTACCAGACATACATCACCGTGTGCCAGACAGCGACGAACTCTTCCAGGGTGAGGGAGCCGTCGAGGGTGAAGCGGACGTCGGAGCGGTAGGTGGAGGTTCCGTTGTAGACGACACCGTCGCGGACTTGGGCGAGGATGTCAGAGTTGTAGGTCGATGTGCCCCTGTAGACCTTGCCGTCCCGGACGGTCATCACGATGTCGGAGTTGTAATTGCTTGTCCCTTTGTACACTTTTCCGTCGCGGACCGTGTAGAGAACGTCCGAGCGGTAGTTGCTGCGACCTTTGTAAATCTGGTTGCCGCGGACGGTGCAGACGATGTCCGACTGATAGTTGGAACGGCCCTTGTATACCACGCCCGCCCGAACGGTGCACAGGATGTCCGAATTGTACCGGCTGGTGCCTTTGTATACCTTCACTTCTCCGGAAGCGAAAGCCAGCAGCAGAAAGGCGGATAACAGGGTTTTGAACATATCGCAAAGATACTGCATTTTAGAAGATTATTCCGTATGTTTGCAAGGAAAACCCATGCAATGACCCCATGAAACGAAATCTGGCCGCCCTTCTCATCCTGGGCATCTTCTGCTTCCTCTCCTGCGGAGAGCGCGAAACGAAACTCTTCAACGGAAAGAATCTGGATGGATGGACCTTCCATCTCGCCCCCGACAGCGACGTGCCCGCCGCGGAGGTGTTCGGCGTCAAAGACGGCGTCATCACCATCGCCGGCCAGCCTTTCGGCTACATGATCACGGAGCAGTCCTTCAAGGACTATAAGCTCCATGTCGAATGGCGCTGGGTCGCGGAGCCTTCCAACAGCGGCATCTTCCTGCACGCCGAGCCCATCGACGCCGTCTGGCCCCGCTGCGCCGAGGTCAACCTGATGAACGGCCGCGCCGGCGACATGATCGCCTCCGGCGGCTCCGCCTTCGAGGAGCTGACCGAAGGACGCTTCCTGCGCAGCACCGTGGAAAGCGCCGAAAAACCCGCAGGCGAATGGAATACCGCCGAAATCATCTGCCGGGGCAACTTCATTCAGGCCTATGTCAACGGCGTCCTCATGAACGAGGCCCACTTCGACCGCTCCGAAGGGCCGGTCGCCCTTCAGAGCGAAGGAGGTCCGCTGGAGATTCGGAATATCTTCGTTACAGCGCTCGGAAAATAACCTCGTCCGTCTTCCCGGACGGGGACACCACCGTGAACGTGGAGCCTTCCGCATCAACCGTCAAGTCCGGGAATTTCCAGATGACGCCGGTGTCTTCGCCCGAGGACGCCAGGGCGGCCACTTCCTTCCCGTCCTTCAGCACCTTGAGCGAAGGGGCGTTGGAATAGACCGTCAGCGTGAAAGGTTCTCCCGCCGGACGGGCGGCGAGACGGCGGCCGGCGACATACACCGTTTCCTCCCGGGCGTTCCACCAGGCTTTATACAGATAGAACACGTCCTTCTTCGTCGCCCGGTCGCGGGTGATGAGGCCTTTGTCATTCATGTACATCCGGTCGGGATTCTCCGTGAAATTCACCCCGTCGTCACTGTCCAGATAGCCTTCGTGCCGGTCCGCCACCGGGAAATCGAACAGGATCCACAGGGACGTGAAATTGAGCCAGGGCATCCGGGCGATCTGCTGCGCGTGGGACTCGTGGGAGCGGTCGCCGTATTCCTCCATGTGCTTGTCGTCCGAGAAATAGCGGCGGATGTCCTCCTCCTTCCAGGTGTGGCAATAGGGATTGATGCCGACGCCGTATTCCGAAATGTTGGCCGGGCCCATGTTGTCCTTGATCCAGGTCATGCACTCCGTGATGTCGGAGAAATCGCCGGGGCTGTAGTACCAGCCGTAGTAGCGGTTCTCGGAGTAATAGTCCGCCTGCAGCTCCGTGTAGAAGTCCCGCTCGAACACGCTGTCGTCGGTCAGGCCCACATAGCGGGTCGGGTCCAGCGACTTGGCATGGGCGTACAGCCGGGCGGTTTCGTCGACCACCCTCCGGGCGTCCAGCACGCCCTGGAAATTCTCCCGGTTCCCCCAGCTGTCCAGTTCGTTCCACATGCCCCAGAACACGATGGACGGATGGTTGTACAGGTTCCGGATCATCTCCGTCATCTGGGAATGGATGTTGTCGAAATACGCGTCGCTCGCCCGCACACCGCAGATGTTCACCCACGGAATCTCCGTCTGGACGATGATGCCCATGCGGTCGCACAGGCGGAACGCATAGTCGTTGTGCGGATAGTGCGCCAGGCGAAGGAAGTTGCATCCCAGCTCCCGGACTGTCTCATAGTCCCGGTCATAATCGGCATAGGTCAGGGCCGACGCCTTCCCGTCGCTGTCCTGGTGCATGCTCACGCCCCGGAGGGGATAGGGCCGTCCGTTCAGGCTGAAACCCTTCTCCCGGTCGACGGAGAAGTACCGGAAACCCACCTCGGTCATCGCTTTGTCGCCGCCGGCGGTCAGTTCCACCGTGTAGAGATAGGGATCCTCCACACCGTTCCACAGATGCGGGTTTTCCAGCGAAAAAGCGTGCTTGTACGCACCTGAAACGGCCTTTTCGGTGTGGGTATAGGCAACCTTTCCAGCGGCGTCACGCACGTTCAGCACGACATCGGCCTCTCCATGGACCTGCGCCAGGACCACGGCCGCCGCGGAGGCGTCCGTCACTTTCTCCTGCACGACATGCAGCCGGTACGGACCATATTCCGCCGGATCGAAATACACGTCACCCGCCGGCACGTACAGCCATGCCGGATTGTGCAGGCCGCCGTTTTTGTTGAAGTCCGAGCTCACGGGAATCATCTCGATGTCCTCCGTGTTGTCGCAGACGACCTCGACCGTATTGGCACCCTTCTGCAGCAGGCCCTGCAGGTCCACGGCAAAGGCCGTATAGCCTCCCTTGTGGACACAGGCCTCTTTCCCGTTCACCCGGACGGTCGCGGCCTGCGCGGCCCCTTCGAACAGCAGGTACGCCGGTTTCGACGGGTCTTTGATGTCGATGCCGCGCCGATACGTGGCCGGACCGCGGTAATATTTCGCGCTCCGTCCGTCCACGGCATTGTACGAATGCGGCACCGTCACCGCTTTCCAGTTCGCGCCATCCTTGGAAAACTCCCAGTCGGAAAGCGCCGTCTGGCCTTGGGGAACATAACGCAGCGCATCCTGCGCATCAGGGGCGCAGCTCCACGCCAGAACGGCGGCGAGCATCCATGCGAAACAATGTCTTTTCATATGATCGGTATCTTGTCAGTCGTCCGAATCGCCCATGATGATGACCAGCCGGTCCCCGACCTCCAGCGGCATGCTGCCGTGCGGGACCAGGTAGGAATCGCCCCGGCGCACCATCATGACGCGGATGCCGTGCGGAAGGCCCATGTCGCGCAGCGTCGGGCCCTGCTTCAAATCTTCCTCGGTGACCGTGTGGTCCCGGAGCATGCCCATCTCCTCGGGAATCTCCATGCCGAAGGTCTCCGCCTTGGGGTCCTCGTCATAACTCAGACGCAGCTTGCGCGCGACGGGGCTCAGCGTCATCCCCTGCAGGAGCAGCGAGAAAAGGGTGATGATGAAGACGATGTTGAACATGTCGTCCGACCCTTCCAGTCCGGCGATCACCGGACACAGGGCGAAAAGGATGGGGCCGGCGCCCTTGAGGCCCACCCAGGAGGCGAAGATCCTGGCCCGGAAACTCTGCTCCCGGAAAGGCAGCAGGCACAGGAAGACGCTGGCGGGACGGGCGACGAACATCATGAAGACGCCGATCAGGATCGCCGGGACGATCATCGGCAGCATCAGGGACGGGCGCGCCAGGAGGCCGAGCATCAGGAACATCACCAGCTGCATGAGCCAGGTCATGCCGTCGAAAAAGTTGAGGATCTCCTTCCGGTGGGGAAGGTCCGACCGGTTGCCGATGACGATGGCGGCGATATACAGTGCGAGCAGGCCGTTCCCCATCAGCAGGCCGGCGATGCCGTTGGCGAAGAAGCCCACGCTGAGGATGAGGATGGAATACAGGGCGCTGCCCGCGAGGTGCAGCCGGCCCAGCAGCCACCGGGCGGCAAAGCCGACGCCGAAGCCCACGGCCGCGCCCACGACAAGCTGCAGGAACAGCAGGCCGAAGCTGTTCATCAGCAGTGTTCCGGGGTCCGCCGCCTTCTGCGTATCCGACACCAGCTGGATCAGGACGATGGTGAGCATGTAGGCCATCGGGTCGTTGCTTCCGGATTCCAGCTCCAGCATCGGTCCCAGATTCTCCCGCAAGTGCAGTTTCTTGCCGCGCAGGACGGAGAACACGGACGCCGAATCCGTGGACCCCATCACGGCCGCCAGCAGCAGGCATCCGAACAAGGCTCCGCCCCGGGCGGACCCGTACACCAGCCAGACGAAAAGGCCGGTGAACAGAACGGTGAGCAGCACGCCGACGGTGGAGAGCAGCACGCCCTGGCGGATGACGGGGCGCGTCTCCGCGATGGAGGTCTCCAGGCCGGCCGTGAACAAGATGATGGTCATCGCGAAATGGCCGATGTTCTCCGCGAGCTCGAAGTCGTTGAACCGCACGCCCAGTACGTCCTCGCCGGCCACCATTCCCAGCAGAAGGAACAGGAGGAGGGAGGGCACGCCGTAACGGGACCCCACCTTCGTCACCAGGACGGCGGCGAAAATCAGAACGGAGCACAGAAGAAGCAGGTGCTCCGAAAGCAGGTTCACAGCAAGTAAAGGGAACGGTGTCATGGGGTCAGATATGGATGGTCATGGTCAATACATTCTTTCCGTCCGCACGCCGGTAGCTGACGCGGTCCATGATGGTCCGGACCAGATGGATGCCGAGACCGCCGACGGGACGGTTTTCCACGGAGGTCGTCAGGTCGGCCTTCGGCGCGGAGGTGGGATCGAAAGCCTTGCCGCTGTCGGTCAGCGTGAATTTCAGTTTGCTATCCTCCCTGACAGCGTCCAGATCCATCTTTCCTTCGGTTCCCGGAGGATAGGCGTACATGACGACGTTGGTCACGGCCTCCTCGAGCGCCAGATTGATCTTCGTCGAAAGGCCGGATTCCAGGTGGTTTTCCGCCAGGAATCCGTCAACGAATCCGGCCAGCCGGGAAATCTGCCGGATATCGTTCTTCAACGTCAGGTGACGGGTGTTCGCCTGGCCGAGAAAATGGATGAACAGCATCGTCAGGTCGTCACTCTGCGGGGCGTTGCCGACAAAAGCCGCGACCCGCCGCCGCATGTTCTTCAGATGGTCCGCAGCGCTCTTTCTCCCGTGGAGGGCCTCTTCCATGCGGGCTTCTCCGAAGAGCTCCTGCCGCTGATTCTCCGCCTCGGTCAGGCCGTCGGTGTAGAGGAAAAGGGCGTCGTCATAATGCAGGTCCGTCTCCTGTTCGACATAGGGGAACCCCGGAACGACTCCCAACGGAAGATTCGGATGCACGGGCAGCGCGAAGATATGGTCGGTCAGGGCCCTCGGCGGATTGTGGCCGGCATTGCAGTAGCACAGATGTCCGGTGTCCAGGCTCAGGACGCCGCAGAAGAACGTGACGAACAGATTGTCCTCGTTCATCTCCACCATACCGTCGTTGATGGATTTCACGATCAGCGCCGGACTGTCTTCCCGGGCCGACACCGTACGGAAGGCCGTACGCGTCACGGCCATCACCAGAGAGGCGGGAACCCCTTTGCCGCTGACGTCGCCGATGCAGAAGAAAAGCTTCTCGTTCCGGATGAAGAAATCGTACAGGTCTCCGCCGATTTCCTTGGCCGGAATGATGAAGGCGGACATGTCCAGGTCGTTC
>JAEEGJ010023274.1_pt1 | contig 13025 bp, 7 predicted proteins | sample 8958761 | NCBI WGS metagenome assembly JAEEGJ01 (sample SAMN16246546, study PRJNA631951) | gut metagenome | biome: gut microbiome; feature: rumen; material: RS-attached | host: Bos | place: Iran: Karaj | collected 2018-10
TTTTCAGTAACACATCGGAATCCACCTTCAAATAATCGGGAACAAAGGGTGTCTTTGGTGTGACCTTGCCTTTCAACTCATCCTCAACAGCATGTTTTTCCGATACAAAGCGTGCAATCAAGCTGAGATAGAACTTCGGATACCATGCGCTGATGCTTACTGGACCAATGAAATGATTGATTTCGGGGTAACGCACCACCACATCCGAAAGGCCGCGCAACAAAAGCATCATCGGCAGAACTTCCTTTTGGTAATCAAGAGCGACAAAAGAACGCCCCAACTCGATGGTATGCAACAACTTGTCGGAAAAAGACTCTTGGATATTCACCAAAGTGCTTACATAGAAGCCCTTAATACCATATTTGGGAATAATCTCGCTGCCGATGCCCAGACGATAACAACCTGCAATCTTCTGCTTGACCGTATCCCAAAGAAACATCTGCTTGAAATACCCATCAAATTCATCTTGGTCGAGACGCTTGCCCGTACCTTCGCCGATGGCGCGGAAAGTCTCCTCGCGCAGCCGCGCAATCTCATGCATGATATTTGGAATATCCTCACAATCCGCCAAATAACAATCATAGTTAGCTGTCGAATACAAGAATGACTTCTCGCGAATGGCATTTAGTTCGGCTACCATCAATGACAAATCCGTCGGAGCATCAATCTCAGCCTGTTTCACTTCTTTCTTCTCACCGGATTTGACTGGTATATTGGCCTCAAGCGCATAGGTACGGCTACGCAGATAGGCCGCCAAGTCAGCAGGTTTGTCGTAGAGGGCGATCTCAGCTGGCAGGATCGGTTTGCCTATTTGAAGGTTAAAATACTGGTCGTGCTTATTAATCAATTCCTTAGTCAGACGGGCTGTGCCCAACATAGAATGAATCTTGTCGACCGCATAGAATAGCTTCGAATTATGGCCTTCCCAAAACACGGGAATCACAGGCACACCTGCATTCTTGATGATACGAGCGATGGAAGTACTCCAAGGCATGTCCTCGGGATAGTCATGCCCATGATAGCGCGACACCTCTCCCGCGGGGAACACACCCAAGCCATTGCCTTCGGCGATATGCAAGATGGCTCCTTTGATACCCCCCACGCTGCTCTTCCATTCCGGGTTTTTCTCGAACGGGTTGACGGCGAAGAAACATTCCTTGAGGTTGGGAATATGCGAAAGAATAAAGTTGGCCATCACCTTGAAATCAGGACGCACCTTGGCGATGACACTCAAAAGCATCACGCCTTCGATGCCACCAAAAGGATGGTTGCTCACCACGACAAAACCGCCCTCTTTGGGAATGTTCTCCAACTGCTCGGGACTGACATCAATAGTGATGTTCATGTTTTGAAGCAGATGGTCGGCAAATTCACAGCCTTGATAATCAGCAGCTCCATCGAACAAACGGTTGATTTTTCCAAGACGGAGGTATCCATAAGCCGCTCCTGCGATACAAGTGCCGAAGAAGCCTTTTAAGCCGAGGGCATTCTTAAGATCCGAAAGGGTTACTACTTTTCGCATGGTTGTTAAGCCTGTAGAAACTATGTTTCGAACTTGCAAAGATAGGGATTTTATCAATCAAAGTGCAGGAAAAGGAAATAAAATGTAATTTTGCGCCATGGTGATTATCTTCAACAAGCCCTTTGGCGTACTCAGCCAGTTCACTCCTGAAGCCGGACATCGCGCCCTCGACGAGTTCGGTTTCCCGCCTAATGTGTATGCCGCAGGCCGCCTCGACCACGACAGCGAGGGGGCCTTGCTCCTCACCGACAACGGGCCACTCATCAAGAAGCTACTCGACCCGAAGTTCGAGCATCCGCGTACTTATCTTGCACAAGTGGATGGACAAATCACGCAAGAGGCGGTCAACCAATTAAAAAGAGGTGTGACTATCAAAGGCTACCGCACCAAACCCTGCCAAGCGGAAATCGTGGAAGCACCCGAAAACCTTTGGGAGCGTGTGCCACCCATCCGCTACCGTGCCAACATCCCGACCAGCTGGGTGCGTCTCACCCTCATCGAAGGCAAGAACCGGCAGGTGCGCCACATGACTGCAGCCGTGGGGTTTCCCACATTACGACTTATCCGCGTCAAGATTGGCAACATAGCGCTGGGTGACTTACAGCCTGGCGAGTGGCGTGTAGTAAATGAAAAGGTGATTTAAAACCGTTAAGTCAAGTTTTTTATCGGGTAGCCATTCTCGTTCCATGCGATGCCAAAATACTTGCCGAAATAACGTTTGGCATGCCTGTTGGCGCGTATCTCGGTCCAAAACACGTTGTGATCGCCTTTGCCAAAGGCACTCAGCAGGCTGGGCAGCCCGATGAGAGGCAAATAAAGCCAACCAAAAAGCTGGCTATCGGCGGTATGGCCAAACTCATGCATACAGATTTGGTTGCCAAGGATATATGCCTCTCCTTCCCCACGCATCCAAGAGCCAGCCCAAAGGTCGACAAAAGTACCCAACGACACACCCATACCATAGCCACATCCCAATTTCGTCGCGAAGGTGATGCCGCCCAAAGTATCGACACGATTGACATGACCAGCGAGTGCCCGTGTCACTGAATAAAGCCATCCCACAAAGGTCTGCGGAAGCTCCCATGTGAACCTTGAAAGGAGCTGCCATACGCGGCCTGTCGTTGAACGTTTGGGGTCGGTCAGGAAGAGGCCTTGGGTGAGTTGGGCAGCGAGTTGGAAACGGTTATAATGATTAGATAACATGGGGGCAAAGATACACACTTTCTTGGGAGACCAAAAAACTTATAATGATTATTTTCCTATCTTTACCGCCTCAAATCGCACCATACGCCATGCAAATCTTCCAACGCAACATCCTCAACAAATATATCAAAGGCCTTGATAACACGCTGATTGACGAGCGTTACAAGACCTTCTCCAGCTTCTTCCTTGATCCTGAAAGGCAGGCCAACATCCTCAACAGCAAGGAAGAGCAGTTCCAAGAAGGTTTCCTTCGCGAATTGTTTGTGAAGATTCTCGGCTACACCCTGAATCCCGACCCCAATTTCAACCTCACCACCGAGAAGAAAAACGAGACCAACAGCAAGAAAGCCGATGGTGCCATTCTCGTCGATGGCAAGGTTGTGGGTGTGATAGAGCTAAAAGACCACAAAACGCCTGACCTCAGCAAAGTTGAGGCACAAGCCTTCAACTATAAGAGCCAACACAAAGAAGCCGTCTACGTCGTCATCTCCAACTTCGAAAAACTGCGCTTCTACATCGACAACGCTGTCGACTTCGAGGAGTTTGATTTATTCCACCTCACCCGTGACGACTTTGCAAGGCTATGGATTTGTTTGGCTTACGAGAATATCGAAAAGAACCTGCCTAAGCACATCAAGGCCGCCAGTCTGACCAACGAGGACCAAATCACAAACGCACTCTATAAGGACTATTCCAACTTCAAGCGCGACCTCTTCGAGGACATCCTGAAAAACAACCCCACCGACGACACAGCGCACAAGATCCTCCTCTTCAAGAAAACGCAGAAGCTCCTCGACAGGATCCTCTTCATCTTCTTCGCCGAAGACCGTGGACTGTTGCCGCCCAACTCCATCATGCTCATCATCAACCAATGGGAGAAACTGAAGGAACTGGATGAGTACCAGCCGTTCTACAATCGTCTGAAGAAATACTTCGGCTACATGAACACCGGCTTCCAAGTCAAGAACTATGAGATTTTCGCCTACAATGGCGGCCTCTTCAAGCCAGATGAAATCCTCGATGGCCTCACCATCTCCGATGAGGTGCTGATGCGCTACTGCAAGAAGATTTCCGACTACGACTTCCAAAGCGATGTCGATGTCAACATCCTTGGCCACATCTTCGAGAACTCTTTAACAGAAATAGAAGAGGTAACAGAGCGGCTGTTGACATCGGGTCATGACCCGATGGGACAGCCGCAAACAGCAAGCAAACGAAAGAAGGACGGCGTTTTCTACACCCCGCAATACATCACAAAATACATCGTGGACAACACCGTCGGCAAGCTCTGCCGCGAGAAGAAGGCGGAACTCGGCATCGACGAGAGCGAGTACTTCACCGACAAGAAACGCCAGTTTGCCACCAAGAAGGCCCTCATCGAGAAGCTGGATGCCTACCGCGACTGGCTCTTGCAGATTTCCATCTGCGACCCCGCTTGCGGCAGTGGTGCCTTCCTCAACGCCGCCTTGAACTTCCTCATCGACGAACACAAGCTCATCGATGAGATGCAGGCCAAAGTCGAGGGTGCCGCCATCGTGTTTCCCAACGTCGAGAACTCCATCTTGGAAAACAACCTCTATGGTGTCGACATCAACGAGGAAAGCGTTGAAATCGCCAAACTGTCATTGTGGCTCCGTACCGCCAAGCCTCACCGCAAGCTGAGCTCGCTCAACAACAACATCAAATGCGGCAACTCGCTCATCGATGATCCAGCCATTGCCGGCGACAAGGCTTTCAATTGGGCGAATGAGTTTCCGAAGGTGTTTGAGAAAGGTGGCTTTGATGTGGTGATTGGGAACCCGCCATACCTTCGTGTTCAAGGGTTGCGTGAAAACCACGAAAAAGAAACTATCTTTTACGAACACAATTACTCATCAGCAACAGGAAGATTCGATTTCTATGTCTTGTTCATGGAGAGAGGTTTCTCATTGTTGAATAAAGATGGCGTTTTATCATTCATCCTGCCGCATAAGTTTATCAATGCTGATTTTGGAGTCGGAATTAGGGGCTTCATTTATAAAAACAAAGCATTGAAATATCTCGTTTCTTTTGGTGCTGAACAAGTGTTCAGCGATGCAAGCGTATATACATGCATCATTGGCCTTTCACAAGGAAACGATTCTTTCAATTATGCGAAAGTAAAGCCTTCGGAGCTTTGTGAAGATGCTGTTAATCAAGCAGAAATGTCTATCGAAAGTCTTGCTGATGATACCCGATGGAGTTTCCAAAGCAACGAAGATTCAAATATAATCTCCAAACTCAACAAACAACCACTTCGGTTCAAAGACATTACAAAAGCTTGCAGTCAAGGTACGGTAAGCATGGGCGATGATATTTATATGCTGAAAGGAGAAATAGAAGGAGATTTCTTTGTCGGTTTCTCTGAACAGATTCAGCAATCTGTGAAGTTGGAGAAGGGGATTATGAAACCCATGTTGAAAGGTGATGATGCAAAACGATATGCGCCTCTTGACAATTCGTGTTGGGAAATCTACCCACATCATATCGTAAATGGCAAAACAGTTCCTTACGAGGAAAGCGAAATGCAAGAAATGTTTCCGCTTACATACGAGTATCTTATTCCTTTCAAGTCAGAACTTGTGGAAAAGAAAATCAAATACAAAACGAATCCGAAGTATTGGTATGCCTTACATCGTTCCCGTGAAATAACATTGTTTGAAACTCCAAAGATCATTACACCTGAAATTTCTTTGGGATGCAACATGACTTATGACACAGGGAATCTTTATCACAATACACAATGCTACACTATTCTTTTCGATGAAGGACACGAAAGAAACACTTTGGCATATTTGACAATACTTAATTCAAATGTGTTTTGGTTTTTCTTGGCCAAGACAGGCAATATTCTTCGTGGTGGTTATTTCCGCTTCAAAACCAAGTATTTAGAGCCATTCCCATTGCCCGACCTTTCTTCATTGGAGAACAAAGACAATGCGGATAATTTGACTGTTTTAGCAGAACAGATGCTTTCCCTCAACGCCCAGCTTCAGCAAAAGCGTCAGCGTTTCATCCATCGCTTTCAGGCGAACTTGGGCGTTCAGAAAATCACTGCTACCTTGGAGCGTTTCGATGAAGCCGACTTCAATACCGTGTTAGCCGAGCTGAAGAAGCAGAAGATTAGCCTCACCCTCACCCAACAGGACGAGTGGGAGGACTACTTCAACCAATACAAGGCCGCCTGCAACGCCCTCACTGCCCAAATCGCCGCCACCGACAAAGAAATAGATCAAATGATTTATCAGCTTTACGGCCTGACTGAAGATGAGATAAAAGTAGTGGAAGGAGAATAAAAGACCATAGACAACAAGATTCGTCAATAACAAAACCAAAACATTTGCTTATGGAACGGTTTAGAGAAGAAAAAGGAGATTTGTTTCGTGGCATTAATACGAGAGACCTATTAGATTCGTTGAAGCTGAAAGTTTCTAAGGAAATACAAAATCTAGAGGATGATATCTTGAATATCTCCGAAAGCCAATATATCAACAATTTGATAGAAGAATATAAAATAGAATGCCCAACGATGCAATTTGACCAACCAAAAGTTAAGCCACGAAGAGTTTTGGTATCAAGTGATATTCTTCCAAATAATTTCAAATATGCAACTCCCGAAGAAGTTGAAAGAAATGTGTTTAGGTTATTTGTTCCGTTTGTAGGAGACAAGGAAGTTTTAAGATATTGGCCATCAAGTATTATTTTTACTGGAGGAGGAAGTAGTCGTTTTATTATTGGAAATAATGAGGTTTATGTTGACATCTTAGATTACTCAGGCAATGGCGAAAATGTCAAAAACGACTACAATAGATACATTGATGATTTAAAGAAAATGATGGGATATTTGAAGAATGAGATCGAAAGTATCAACCACACAATGCCACAGTATATTCGTCAGTCATTTAATGCGAGGAAAGAAAGGATTAAAAAAGATTATGATGATGTTGCAAAGCTTGGCTTACCAATCATAACTGGCGATGACACTCCTAAAACATATAGCGTTCAAACTGTAGAAAAACGACACTTTGAGAGTCCACTGGTAAACAGCAATCAACAAAAGGCAGAACCACTATCCCCAACAATGGAGGATGTTGTCTATCAAGATATTTTGAGTGCAATCTACACCACAGGAAAAAATATCGAACGTTATCCCCAAACCATCGAAAACCAAGACGAGGAAACGATTAGAGCACATTTCCTTACCCAATTGTCTTCATCTTTCACCAGCTTTTCGTCAACAGGTGAATCGTTCAATCACAAGGGAAAAACTGATATTATGATAAAGCATGGTGATGATGTCCTGTTTGTTGCTGAATGTAAGATTTGGAAAGGGGCGAAGATGTTGAATGAAGCCATCAATCAATTGTTGGGTTACTTGACCTGGAGAGATTCCAAGACAGCTTTACTGATTTTCAACAAGGACATCGCAATTCAAACAGTCATTCAGTCAATCCAGGAATCAATACCTAACCATCCCAATTTTGTGAAACAGATTGGACATAGAAATAAAGGCTGGTTTGACTATACTTTCCGTTTAACCGATACAAGCAATGAAATCAAGATGGCCGTAATGGTATTTGACTTTAAATAATAATATGTAGTCGTAAGTACGTAAGTACAAATACCGATAGGACGATAAAAACCTATCCAACTACTTTCAGCCTCTTCACCAACTCATCCACGCCATCAATGGCCTCTGCTTTGATGTGTTGGAAATACAACCAAATTCTTTCTCATAATCTAATCTTCACTTTTCTCCTCATATTTCTCCACCTTTTCGCAAATAACCTCTTCGCTGGTTATTGTAACTCCTACACCTGACAAAGAACATTCAACAAAACAGTTATACATGCGGAACTTCATTTCATTTAGGTACGGTAGCTCAAAAGTCCCTTGCATTTCAACCGCATCAATGAATCGAAATGTTGCGATACACTCATAGTTGATATTGATTCTCAATACTACCTCATTGCGTTTCCATGTAACGTCATAGACTTCTGCATCATGGAACTGACATCTGTTTGTGTAGTCATACCCTAAGAATTCGTTTATCTTTTCAAGACCTTTCACCTTAGATGCAGCAGTTGACGTAACAACTTCTTTGCAATTGTTTTCCGCTTGTTCGTAACGTGCAAACTCTAAACTCTTTTCTATTTCCTTCACCTTCTTTGTCGGAACATCCATCCCCATCGAAGCAAGTCGCTTGAAACCTTCTAAAGCCTCTTCCAAGAATGGAATCCTGTCGTATGGTGAAGAATACGGCGACATCCCACAATAGATGCGATAACACAGGTCGGGATAGCATTCTACTGATTTATGCTCTTGCAATAAATCGTATGCAACCCGAAAATAGGCATTCGCTCTATCATACTTGTATTGCTTCAAGAGCTTCATACCATACTCATAATACTTAACTCCAACCTCCTTTGAATCCATGTCTATGCCTATTTTCTCCATTGTACAATAGATTTACAACTTCAATGATTCAATAAATGCCAGCTCCATTTCCTTCATGCTGTCACAGAAATCTGCATACGTCTTCGCCGACTTGCAGATTTCTATACCATAGATGGCAAGCTCGAAATGGTTTTCTTTAAAATACTCTTTAGGTATCTCCGTTTGTTTCTGCATCAGTGGTGCCACAAAACCACCTCTTTTCGCCTTAATTGCCGACCCATAAACAATAACCTGATTTTGGTCGTTAGGGTCAACTTTTGTTACCGATTTATAGCTCCCCAACCTCTTATACTTAGCATCAAGCACAAAATCGTCTTTATAGAAATCCGGGTATCTGACTCCTCTTCGTCCCTCGTAAATATATATACCATTCTTGCGAAGCTTATTTTCTCCATGCACAAAGCCCAGCCCGTCAAGAACGGTATGGACGTACTCTTCCCACAACCAGGCACCATCGAACAGGATGCCGCAAATCACATCATCACTTTCCCCGTACTTTACTTCTTCCATCCGTAAGATCTGCAAGCACAGGGTTTGCAACGGTCGGTACTCTGTATAATATGGGTGCATCCTTAAACGCAGGTTTTTGCTGATGATACTGCTTCGCTCATTCTTGTCGTATAACGGTGTGTGCTCAATGATGGCCGCCACATTCTCTTTTGTCTCGCCGTCAATATTCAACACCGCTTGGCCATACTTTTTCGTTTTCATATACTCAATAGTATGCCGGATGAGCTCAGTCATATTATTGTCATAACTGTACTCTCGCGTTGAATAAGCGAAGTCACCAACGAAAGGTGTGTTTCTCGCAATGTGCCTGCCAACATCCACGGTTCCTTTCAAGTGGGCATCATTATACCTATAGTTCTGGTACTCCCTATAGATGCCTTGGCGCATCGCTGTTTTAAGGAAGTACGGAAACATGAACATGATAAAATCAAACACGTCTTCCTGCTCGTTGTTATGGTTGAGATCAAACAGGTTGAACGACAATACACGCTGAAGCATATAGTGGAGCAGGAAGTCATCTCTTCCCTCATCGAATCTCGATTTTATCTTGATTTGCAGATTGCCCACGCCAATGAATCCCATCACATTGCCAGTTTTTACGTGTACTTTGTCAGGGTCACTGGTGCTTTCAATTTCCATAACAGTTGCATCCCCAATTCTATCATCAGACTCATCTATGCTGTAAGGGAAGATGAGCAGGTTCTCATTCTCCCTACACAGCTCTGCAACCGTCTTTTTCGCCATAGGAAACAAGGCGGCCACATCATTTCTGGGGAATGCACCCTCGTTAAAATTGTTGTTATCTGTCAGGTTAATTCTCATCTGTCAACTCTTCAGCTGCTACTTTTATATCAAAATAAGCCTTGGCGAACTTGTCAAGAATATCATTCGACTTGCGGAAACCTCGCAGATATTCTTTCAGCAATGGTTCAATGTTCATTTCCCAAAGCTTCTTGAAGTCACCTCCGTTCTCTCCGAGCTTTAGGAAATAGGACGGGCCTATGCTATAGGCAGTACCCAAACCGCCAGTACCAGCAATGACTTCGTTCAATCGTTTCATGGCCGCCTTAGCCTCATCTGCACAAGGCAGCGAGTCGAGCATGGTTTGGGTGTCCTCAGGCGTGATTTCTTTCCAAGTAAACCTACGGCGCATGGCAAAGTCCATGCTTTCCACCGAGCGGTCAATATCGTTCATCGTTCCGATGATATAGACATTTTCTGGCACATAGAAACCTTTTTTGAAGATGTCGCCCTCTTCGATGAGATTCTGATATTGGCTTTGCACCATGCCTTTTTCACCCCTATAGCCAGGGTCAATGGAATAGAACAGCTCACCGAAAATCTTTGATATTTCACCTCGGTTGATTTCGTCAATGATGAAGACAAAAGGTTTGTCAACCTTTACTTGTTCAGAATCGTATTTCCTAACAATACCCAACGCCTCTTCAGCTGAAATATTCGCGCGATAAACTGTAGAAAGGGTAAAGGTCTTTCCTTTGTTTAGGTCAACGATATTTTCCTTAATCCCTTTGACCAACCATTTCACCGCTCTGTACCTTGGATAATCACCGCCTTCTTCCCGGTACTCGTAGTCACCTGTAACTATTCCAACAGCATCTATTTCCTTGGCTGAATAGCAGGACAAAACTATATCTCCGATTTGCATAGATGATTGGAACGCGCGAAGCACATTTTTACCCCCATCTTCAAACTCCGTAAAGTCATTGAAGTCTTCCACGTTTCCATACCCGCTCCATCCGATTCGAATATATCCATTGTTCATGCAGTCTTTTCTGGTAGGATTGTCTCCAGTCCCTTCCAATGACACCTTCCAAACAGTGGGGTTGTCGTTCAATTCACCAAAAACCTCCTTGTCGGTTGACCGTGAAATAACAGCCCGTTTGCAAAACTCCTTGAACACGCCGTCTTTTCTTTCAAAACCTACATTTCCATTTCCATCCTTAATAGGCCTCAACCCCTCCACAAAATCAGTATAGTCGTAGGAAGGATGGAACTGGACAAATTTGGTTTCCGCTTTCATTGCTTCGGCAATCTCCTTGGCCAAATAGGTTTTTCCCGTTCCTGGCGCACCTGTCAGGATAAGGTTGCGGTTCGACATCAATAGATCGATGTAAGGTTGTAGTTTTGTATTCATAGTTTCAGAAGCGTTTTCGTTTTCGATATTCAATAATTCAATGATATGCTGTGCTTGTTTGTCTGTTGTGCCATGGAAGAAAAGACTGTTCCCAATCGCATAATCCTCAACAGGAGCTTCAAGAAATGGCAGATGCCATTCTATATTTCGGCACATCGGGTCTGCTTTAGATTCGTCAAAAAGACAATCAGAAGCGAACTTGCCCCAGCCAAATAATAGATGGGACCGCTTGCCATTCTCCGTTTTTGATTTGAACACGACCACGATATCATCCGGCTTAGCTTCATGCACGAAATTCCAGTATGCAGTGGGAATATTGGTGTCTTTATTACCGACATCTTCTTGATAAGCCTTCAAAAGTGCGTTTTTGGACTTATAAGGCCTGAAGTCTTTGATGGTTTTTGCTGACGAGCCGCAACACAGCATTGTCTGATTGGCTGTTTCTTTGTCACCACTCCAAAGCCATACGCGCCTTTTTTCACTCCATGCCAATGCTCCGATATAGCCCAGTCTATCATGGATTTTACACACCAGCATCCAAACCATATCCTGAGCTAACAGCAAGTCGCTTTTCCGCTGTCCTTCTAGCATGGGCGAAACAAGGCTCTGAAGCTCCGCATCCTGCTTAGCCAAATCAGACAAAGGACGAATCATGTCAAGATAATGCTCATAACACGACCCCGTAGGCTTTCTTTCTTCGCACAAATATCTACAAAGGTTGTCATACATTCCTTCGTATTTGTAGAAAGTATACTTGTCAGGATTGCAACACGTAAGAATTGTTGCCGCAGTCCGCTCATCATTGGCCTTGCTATTATATCCATCCGGGGGAAGTAAACCTGGCACCGCTACTTTGAATTTCGCTATTCTATCATGTAGCGGTTGACTTTCATCAGCCAATTCATTCAATATCTTTTCAAATTCTTCTTTTTCGCTTTTTACCAGGTATTTGAGCGTCTTATTGTCTCTTACAACATCAATCAGATTTATAAACCCGCCTTTAGTGGCATTATTGGAATGCGTAACGCCATCAGCAACGATGTTATATGGATTCTTTCCTTTACTGGAAGTGATGAGTTCCCATTTATAAAGCTCGTCATAATTCTCTTCGCGAATAGGAATTTCTTTACGCAACTCTTTGTATCGTTCAATCAAAAACCAATACAGATACTCTCTAATGGCTGCGACCAACTCAGGGCGCAAAGTCCATTCAAACACCCCCTCATCCTTACTTGACACATTCTTGCCAGTTTTCATAGGAATTGGCCAATACGTGTTGCTGCCATCTTCATTGAACACCTGAAAACGAGCAAGCCTGTTCTGTACAGATCTTCCAAAACTCCTAATCAACGCATTAAGAGAACTGGCGTTCTTACCCAAACGATTACGAACTGCTACGCATGTTCCCTTATTCTCTGGCATATAATAGTAGCAAATCACAGCCTCCTTATACTTTTCAGGAACCGCTTCGTCTTTCAGTATTTCAAGCCATTCATCCTTGCTAATATCTACTTCGCAAGTAAACGTTCCCTGCGGGCCTTCTTTGGTGTATAGTTTCTCCATTTACATCCGGGTTTTATTGTGGCAAAAATAGTGAATGTTTGCTTATGAAACCGAATTGACAAATTAATAAATGAATATAATCGAAGTGATTGGAGCATTTCCACTAAGTATGACTTAATGATAAATGTTGATAAACATATAAAAAGCATTACCTTTGCAAATCCTTACCCTTAGCTTTATGAAAGCGTCTATACTATTCAAACAATACGTCTGGCTCGTTGATACTATCCGCAGAGCGGGTCGTATCACACTTCGCGAGATTAACGACCGTTGGCTCCGTACCGAGATGAGCGATGGCATACCATACAGCCGCACCACATTCCGCCGCCACCGTGAAGAGGTGGAGGAAATGTTCGGCATCATCATCGATTGCGACAACGAGAACCGCTACTATATCGACGACCCCTCGTTGATGAGCAATGACAGTGTGCCTCGTTGGATGCTTAGTACCCTTGCCGTGAGCAACATCGTCAGCGAAGCTCGTGGCTTGCACGACCGCATCCTTTTGGAAAGCATCCCCAGCGAAAGCGAACACCTGCAAATTGTTATTGAGGCCATGCGCAACTCTCACCGTATCAGTGTCACTTACCGCCGTTA
>JAEEGJ010023275.1_pt1 | contig 13025 bp, 9 predicted proteins | sample 8958761 | NCBI WGS metagenome assembly JAEEGJ01 (sample SAMN16246546, study PRJNA631951) | gut metagenome | biome: gut microbiome; feature: rumen; material: RS-attached | host: Bos | place: Iran: Karaj | collected 2018-10
CCTTCTTTGCCTTCTTTAATCCACTTTAGTTTTTCAGTTGCGTCAAATAATTTAAATCCAATTTCTCTTGCTTTATCTCTTTTCTTAGAATCAAAAGTTAATAAATCAGTTTCAGATGCTTTGTATTGTTCAAGCAGTTCTTTTAAATCTTTACTTGATTTGTCATAATATCTATCTTTCAATTTGTTTTTAGAAAAATAGAAACTCATTTCATCATAACCTGCAGCTTTTAATAATTTTTGTAAAGACATATCTAAAGTTTCTGCAATCTTTCGTAGATCATCGATATCTACTTTTTTTATTTTACCGTTAATTAAATCATTTAAGGTACTTCTACTAATACCTGTTTGTTTAGCTAATTCTCTTTGAGAAATACCTTTTTCAACTCTTGTAGATTCAATTAATACTTTAAGTTCTTCTGAGTTCATTTTATCACTTCTTTCTCCCTTTTCGGCTTTCACAATTTAATTCTAGCACATTTTTATCATTTTGTCTAGGTTTTCGGTCAAAAAGTATTGACAATATTTTCGGACAGTGTTATATTAAAATTGTCCTAGATATCGGACGTGATTGTAGAAAGGAGGATTTGTATGAAATTATTTAAGAAACAAACTACTAATGAATATGTAATACCTAAAAATTTATCAGTTAGTGCTATAGGTATGCTTAACTCTCTACTTGTTAGATCTAATGATGAACTAGAGAATATCGACCTCTACTCTCTTAGTACTGATAGTAGAAAAGATGTTGCTCTAGCATTTAGAGAATTAAGAAAAAAGAAATATATTATTTATAGTTCTTTAGATGATACATATTACATTTATGTATCACCACAAAAAAATTAATTAGGAAGGAGGAAAAATTATGTCTGCAGAAGAAACATTAAATTTGATAGCTAAGCAATGGTGCACCCTAGAAGATATTATGAAGTTAGGACATCTAGGAAGAAATTCTGCACTAAAGGCTAAAAAGAAAATAAAAGAAAGGCTTGAAAAACAAGGTTATCTTATTCCAAAGTCTGTTGTTCCAACTAAAGAAGTTGTAGCATTCTTTGATATTGATATACCTTATCTAGAATCAAGAGTTTCTAGTAAAGAATTAATTAAAAAAATGTAAGAGGAGGATACAAATGAAACAATTAAATGATGTTAAAAGCATAAAAAAAGATATCATCGTCGAAAACCTAATGATATCAAATGGAGTTTATCTACTTGTATCTCATCCTAAGGTTGGCAAGTCAATGTTCGCTCAACAACTTGCCTTCTCTCTTACAACTGGAGAAGATTTTTTAGGATTTAAAGTAAAGCCCTCTCATATCTTATATGTTACCACAGAAGGAGATTTAAATCAATTAGATACGAGATATAATTTAATGAATTTACACCCTGTTATAGATAAACTTCACATAATAGATCGTGATGATACACCAGATTTTTATATCAGAGATATTAAAAATGAAATTCATGGATTAACTTATGACAAAAAGCCATTATTTGTAATAATAGATATGCTTAAAGATATAAAATTTGACACTAATTACGATATAAATAATTATCAAGAAATTAATGATGTTGTGTTTAGAAAATTAAAAGAATTATGTAGAGATTATAATTTAACAATACTAGTTACCCATCATTTAAATAAAAGAGATGATACTATGGGCAGTGTTGGATTAAATGCTGATGTTGATGGAATTATTAAATTAAAAGAATCAAGAAATGATTATAATAAACTAACTTTAGATTATAAAAGCAGAGATTTTAGTAGATTAGATTTAAATTTAAAAAGAAATGATAACCAAACATTTAGTATTGTTAATGAGAATACCGATGATGAAATTGATTACAATTTACTTTTATTTATGAAATATGCTATTTCTAAAAAAGATTTTGATTACACAGTAACAAAAGTTTTACAGGATACAAAAATTATGTTATCTCCAACACAACTTGGAGGTTTAATTCAAAGAAACCTAAGTTTGTTGGAACGTGAAGGTCTTCATATTACAAATAAGAAAAATGGTAAAGATAGATTATGGCATTGTTCTTATGAAGAGCCTTCACTAGATAATGAATAAACGTGGCACGTTTTGTTGCGAAGCAATGAAAGTGGCGATAGTGAATTCATTATAAATTAATTAAAGGATATAGTATATCGTTTAATTAATCTTGTGATAGCAAATGCCTTTATTTGACAAGTTCAAATATTGGCTCTAGCTATTACAAGCATAAAGGATTCTAAGGAATATTCCTTAGCTCACGGTTGGGCATATACAATTATGCCCTAGTGAGATAGAGTATTATTTTAAAAACAGATTTGAAAGGAGGCAAAAATAAATGTACTCAGGTAAACAAGCACTACGATTAGAGAAATTTAAAGCATCAGATATTGGTGGATTAGATAAGGAATTAAAAGAAAGAAAAGGATCAGGTAAATATGATAGTAATAGAACGCCTTATAATATAGAACTCATAAATTATGATGGTCCTACTCTTGCTAGTTCAACTTATGATTATCTTTATTCTAACAATATAAACTATAATCCAAATAAGAAAAGTACTAAGGTATTAAATGGACTAATAATATCAAGTGGTCAAGAATTCTTTGAACATTATGGAATGGAATTTAAAGATACTGGTGAGGTTTACAAAACTGGAGATAATGCTGGCAAACCAATTAGACATGTAATTATAGATGAAGATCATAAATTACCTACTGAAATAAGAAGATTCTTTGATGAAAGTCTTAACTTTATTTCTGAATATGTTGGCAGAGAAAATATTAGATATGCAGCAATACATCTTGATGAATCTACTCCACACATGCATATTTACTTTACACCTGTTGTAAATGAGGTAAAAAGAAAAGTATTTGAACTAGATAAAAATGGTCGTCAATTAAAACATGAGATAACTAATAAAAAAGGAGAAAAGAAATTAGTACCTATTCAAAAGAAAGATGAGAATGGAAATAATATTTATGAAACTGTTAAAGGTAAATTTCTAAACTCAGATCAATTTTGGAAACAAAAAGGTGGTAATGCTTCTTATACTCTTTTACAAGATGATTATAATGAATTTATCAAATCTAAAGGTTATAACCTATTTAGAGGAGAAATTGGTGGAGATAAAACTCATTTAACTAATGCTATGAAACAACAAAAAGAACTAAAAGCTTTAAACAAAGAAATAAGAAAAGAAAATGAACTATTAAAAGAGGCAAATAAGAGTGAAAATGAGTTTATTGATAAAGTTGATAAAGAAACTGCTAAAGATATCTTAAATCCTGTTAAAAAAGGTCTTATTAAACAATATAAAGACGAAGATATAGATAATCTATCTACTTATTCAAAAGAACTAGCTGAAGATAATATTAGAAAGGATTTAGAGATTAAATCACTTACTGAAGAAGTTAATAGTTTTAGATCTGGGAAAGCATATAAAGAACAAAATAAAATTATAGCTAATCAAAAAAGAATTATTAACCAAAAAGATGATGAAATAAATATTTGGAAGAATAAATTTGAAGAATTAGCAGATGAATTTAAAATGTTTAAGAAAAGAATTCAAGATAAGATATTCTCACTAACAACCAAAATATTTGATATTCTTCATATACCTTATTCTTGGCATGAAGCAAATGATATTGATTATGCTATTGATACAACAAGAGATTATTTAAAAAAACATTCAAAATCTAAAGATGATTTAGAAAGATGATTTATAATATTACCAGTTTATATGGTAAAATAGAATTGTTACGAACTGGTATATTTATAAATCCCAACAAAGGAGGAATGATATATGGGAATCTATAAATTACCTAAAAATCAATGGACTAAAGATGGTCGTAAATATAAATTTTATTGGAATGAAAAAGATAAGAGTGGAAAATGGAAAAAGAAATTTTCACAAGCATATAAAACCAAACTTGATGCAATGAATGCTGAAAGAGAATTTTTAAATAATAAGGTTGAGTTTGGTGGAGATATGGATATGACATTTGGAACTCTTACTGACCAATATATTGAATCACAAAAAAATAAAGTTCGAAAAAGAACTATGGAAACTTATTTAAAAAGAAGAAGATATTTTACTAGTTTTGAAAATGTTAAGTTAAAAGATATGGATGGTAATCTATATCACAAATTTCAACAAGAACTATGGGATAAACCTATAAAATGTTCTAGTAGAAATGATATTCAAAAATTTCTTAAGATTATTCTTAACTGGGGTATGAAAATGTATGATATTAATTTAATGCGTTTTTATAAGAAAATAGAATTCTTTAAAGATCCAAATGAAATCAAAGAGGAAAAAGATGTTTATACTTTTGAAGAATTTCAAAAATATATTACTGGTACTACTAGTCTAAATGATAAGACAATGTTTGAAATGTTATATTATTGTGGGCTTCGTAGAGGTGAATGCCGTGGACTACAATGGTCTGATATAGATTGGAAAAATAAGCAAGTATCTATTACTAAACAAGCCAATAGTGTCAAAGATAGTCAGAAGTATTATGAATTAACACCACCAAAAACATCTAAAAGTATTAGGACATTACCCCTTACTGATGTCTTATACAATGATTTAGTAAATCTTTATAATGAGAAAAAGAAATACTATGGATTTAATGATAAATGGTTTGTATTTGGAGAAATAGATCCATTAACATTTGGAATGATGCATAGAATAAATAAGCGAATTGCTGAAAATGCTGATATTAGAAGAATTCCATTACACTCTTTTAGGCATAGTTGTGCATCACTTTTAATAAACACAGGTCAACCACCTACAACAGTATCTAAATATTTAGGACATGCTAGTACTAAAGAAACACTAGATACCTATGCTCATATGTTTCCAAATAATCTAGAAAATGTAAGAAATACCATAGATAATTTAAATCTAGGTATTTAAATAAACTTAAATAAAAAATAAATTTGGTATCTAAAAAAAGGTTTTTGGTATCTGGCTTGGTATCTAGAAAAAGCGGGAAACCTCGCAAACCCTTATAAAAAAATGACGGAACATTGAATCGTTCCGTCTTCAGGGGGTTTTGGTTAGCATGTTCATACCAGCTTAGATGTACGAACACACTAGCGTGATTACTATCACGCTACTATCATTATAATGGAGAAAAATATAATTGTCAATCAAGGTTTATTGAATCGGATAAAAGTTTATTAATTACCTCTGTTGGCGATTCATTTTGTTTTAAATATAGTTCTGCTTCTTCTTTGGCTTTTAATAAAAGTTCAAAATCATTTTTGATATTTGCGATTTTAAAGTTCATATCTCCGCTTTGTTTTTGACCAAAAAGATCACCAGATCCTCTTAGTTTAAAGTCTTCTTCTGCTATTTTAAATCCATCTGTTGTACTTTCAAGTATCTCTAGTCTTTTAGATTCTTTATTACTTATTAAATAGCAGTAAGACTGAAGAGAGTTTCTTCCTACTCTACCTCTTAACTGATGAAGTGCTGATAAACCAAATCTATAAGCATCAAATATACACATCATAGTAGCATTTGCTACATCTATTCCTACTTCAATAACTGTTGTACTTATTAATATTTGTATTTCATTATTTTTAAAACTATTCATTACTGCTTCTTTTTCTAAGTCATTCATTTTTCCATGAAGTACACCTATTTTATACATCTTTCCAAAGGCTTTATTCATCTTTTCTTCTAAAGAAGTAGTATTTTCCATATCAGATAGTTCTGACTCTTCTATAAGAGGTGCTACTACATATACTTGGTGTCCTTGTAATAGTTCATTATACATACCCATTAAAACATCTTTAATACTGGATTCATCAAATACTTTAGTTATAACTGGTTTTCTTCCGCCAGGCATAGTCTTAATACTTGTTACATCCATATCTCCATATATTGTTAATGCATATGTCCTTGGTATAGGAGTTGCACTCATATAAAGAATATCTGGAGTAAGTCCTTTATTCTTTAGAGTCTTTCTTTGGTTTACTCCAAAACGATGTTGTTCATCTGTTATAACAAGTCCTAAATTCTTATATATAACATCATCTTGATATAAAGCATGTGTTCCTATAATAATATCTACTTTACCTGTTTTTAAATCTTCTAATATTTCTTTTCTTTCTTTAGAAGTTGTTTTACCAGTTAATAGTTTTACATTTATATCTAAATCTTTAAATATCTTTTTAATATTTATTTCATGTTGAGAAGCTAGTATTTCAGTTGGAGCCATAAGCGCTCCTTGATAACCACTTAAATAGTTAATATATAGTGCTATAAAAGAAACAATAGTTTTACCTGATCCTACATCTCCTTGTAAGAGTCTATTCATTCTTTCTTTACTAATTAAATCATTATATATATCGTCTACCGCCTTACTTTGATCATCTGTTAAAGTAAATGGAATTGTCTTTATAAAATCATCTATTAGTTTTTTATCTACTATTCTTTCTAAACCATCTTTTTTCTTTCTTGATTTCTTTAAATAAGATATTTTAAGCATAAAAGAAAATAGTTCTTCAAACTTTAATCTTGCTAGAGCTTTTTTAAAGTGTTCTGTGCTAGTAGGATTATGTACTTCTTTTATACTTTGTAATAAATCTAGAAAGTTATATTTACTTACTATTTCATCTGTTAAAATACTATCTACATACTGAAAATATGGAATAGCTAAATTAACATATTCATTTATAGCTTTACTAGTAATACCACTAGTTGTGTGATAAATAGGATTTATTACTGTATGATCAGGAAGTAATCCAAAATGAATATCTGACGCTACTATAGTATTTTTATATTTATCATACTTACCTATTATAGTAATATTGGTTCCTACTTCAAGTTTACTTTTTAAAAATCCTCTATTAAATATTACTACATTATAAATATTATTTTTATGAAACATTCTAAAAGTTAATCTATCATTTTTACCATATCTAAATATTTTAGCATTTTCTTCTAAGTATCCATCTATAATAACTCTATCTTCATTATTTGCTTGTGACATATCAGTTCTTTTAAGTATGTCATAACGAAATGGATAATATTCTATTAAATCATCTAATTCATATATACCTAGTTTATTAAGTAACTTAGATGTTTTTGGTCCTATTCCTTTTAGAAGTTCTATTTTCATGTTATCACCATTATCATTATACCGAACAAATGTTTATATGTCAATTATAAGGAGTTATGTTATAATATATTTGGTGATTTATATGAAAATACTACTTATTTCACATGAAGCTGATATGGATGGATTAGCACCTAGTATACTTGCTAAAATAGTATATGAAGAAGTAGATTTAATATTTACAAGTCCAGATGATATCACTAGTGTTATAAAAGAAATAATTGATACTAAAAAATATAAAGATTATGATAAAGTTATTATTACAGATCTAGGATTAAAAGATGAAGCATATGATTTAATAAATAATAGTACTTTGAAAAATATGATTATGCATTTTGATCATCACGAAACAAAAAATACCGCTCCTTGGAGTATAGTTAAAATAAAAGATGGTGAATACTCCTACTCAGCAGCATCTATCTTCTATGATTATTTATTAGAAACATATAAAGATAATAAAATACTAAAGAAAAATAGTTTAAAAGAATTTATAGATGCAGTAAGACTCTATGATAACTTTGAACATGTTAAATTTAATAATCCTTTAGGACTTAAATTAACTAATATATTTGTTAATACTGAAAGATATTATTTAATAAATAGTTTACTTGATAGATTTGTTAATAAAGATGATAAGCATTTTACTCTAACAAAAGAAGAAGAGGATATTTGTGATAGATGTGAAAAAGAATTAAATGATTATTTAGAATATTGTGATAAGAATCTTATAAGAATTAAATTCTTAGATTATAATGTAGGATTTTCTATATCTACTAAGTATCGTTCTAGTGTTGGAAATTACTTAGCAAATAAATATAAAGATGAACTAGATTTTATACTTATTGCTGACTATAATAGAGAAAGTTTTTCACTAAGAGGTGTAACTAATGTTAACCTAGCAGAGGTATCTTCTAGACTTGGTGGGGGCGGTCATGAACATGCTGCTGGATTCCCAATGAATGATGATACTTTAAGGTTAACTAAGCCTTATTTCACAAGGGAAATAATGGAAAAATTAAAAAAATCAGAAAATTAACCAAAATGGGTTGACAAACACCCCTTTTATGAGTACTATATGTAGTACCAATTCGGAAACGAATTGGATGCTAGTATCACACTAGCCAACCCCTTTTTATTCTTTTATAAGGGCAGTTCGCAGGGGGACTGCTCTTTTTGTTTACTAAAAAAAGGTAATTATTAATTACCTTTTTCTTCATCTAATTTTTTATAATAATTATATCTATTTATAGCAAATTCTTTATTTTGATTTATTAAAGTTTTTGCTTTAGATGGATTTACTACTTTAAGCATACTATATCTTGTTTGGTTTTCTAAGAATTCACTATATTTATCAAAGTTAACATTCTTACTATCTAAGGTAAATCCATATAATGGATGTCTTCTAAATATAGGGAAATATCCGGATTCTGTAGCAAGTTTTTCCATTCCTATACTATTAGACATTCCCCCTTTTATACCATGAGATATACAAGGTGTATATGCTATTATGATAGATGGTCCTTTATAGCTTTCAGCTTCTTTAAATACTTTTAAAGCTTGAGCAGGATTTGCTCCTAAAGATATAGTTCCAACATATACATGAGGATAAGCCATACATACTGAGGCTAAATCCTTTTTATTTTGGTTTTTACCTATAGAAGTAAATGATGCTATTGTACCTTTTGGGCTTGATTTAGAAGATTGTCCTCCGGTATTAGAATATACCTGACTATCAAGTACTAAGATGTTTATATCTTCATCACTTGCTAGGATATGATCTATTCCGCCGTAACCAATATCATAAGCCCATCCATCTCCTCCAATAGTCCAGATACTTCTTTTTAATAAGTAATCTTTTAAACTAACTATTTCTTTAGGACATGTCTTATAATCTAGATTATCATATACTTCTTTTGTTATATCAAAGTTATCTATATTTTTTATCCATTTTTTAAATAGTTTACTATTAGGATTATCCATATTATCTTCCATAATAGTTTTAATTCTACTTTTTATAGTTTTATTTGCTATTAATACTCCATATCCAAATTCAGCATTATCCTCAAATAGACTTGATGTCCATGGTACTGTATATGGATTAGAAGGTGTACTAGATGAATAAATGGATGAACATCCTGTTGCATTACATACTATCATTGATTTACCAAATATTTGAGTAAGTAGTTTTAAATATGGAGTTTCTCCGCATCCTGCGCAAGCTCCTGAGAAAGCAAATTTAGGTTCATTAAACTGGATATTTTTTACATTATCTCCTACTTCTTTATAACCTATATGTTTATCTAAATAATCAAATATTTCTTGTTCTTTATTTTTTAAGGCTTTATCATAATTAATAAATGATAAGGCTTTCCCACTTTTAGGACAATTTTTAATACATACTCCGCATCCTGTACAGTCTTTTATACTTATTCCTATTGTATACTTATATCCTTTTAAATCGGGTATATCTTTACATCTATCTTTTATAGAAGTTGGTAAATTATTATATTCTTTTTCAGTTATAAGAAATGGTCTTATAACTCCATGAGGGCAGTACATAGAGCACATATTACAAGAAATACAGTTTTCTTTTATAAAGTTAGGTACTGTTTCGGATACTCCTCTTTTATCTTTTTTACTTGTTCCTGCTTCATATACTCCGTCAGCACTTTTTAAGAATGCTGATACTGGAAGTAAACTACCTTTTCTACTATTTACCATACTATAGAAGTCACTATCTATAGATTCATCATTTCCTCCATATAAAGGAACATTTGCTTTTTTAAGAAGTTCTTTTGCTCCATCTATAGCTTTGTAATTAGCTTTTATTACATTTTCTCCTTTTTTAAAGTATCTTTTCTTAGCATATTCTTTCATTTCTTTTCTTGCTTTATCATAAGGTATTAACTTAGTTAAATAGAATAGAATACTTTCCATAATAGTACTTATTTTATTACCTAGTCCTACTTTAGAAGCAAGTTCATATGCATTTATTATATATACTTTAATTTTTCTACTATTAATTATTTCTATATCATTTTTACTTAAAAGGTTAAATACTTCCTCTTCTTTTTTAGAAGTATTAAGTATAAATATACCTTTTTCTTTTATATTAGAGAGCATATTATATTTTGTTAAATAACTATCTTTAGTACATACGACTATAGAGGGATTTTCTACAAAGTATGTAGATCGTATTTTATCTTTATCGAAACGAAGATTACATACTGTTACTCCTCCTGATTTTTTAGAATCATAATCAAAGTAACCTTGTACATATTTATTTGAAGATTCTCCTACTATTTTCATGATAGATTTAGATGCTGATACCATACCATCTGAACCATATCCATAGATAATTATTTCACTAGATGATCCTAGTTTATATGACTTATCAGTATCTAAACTTAGATTAGTTACATCATCTTCTATACCTATTGTAAAGTTATTCTTAAATGTACCATTTAAATTGTCATATACAGCCTTTATTTGACTAGGAGTAGTGTTCTTACTAGAAAGTCCGTATCTTCCTCCTATAATAGTTAAATTAAGCTCTTTAAGAGCATTTACAACGTCTAAATATAAAGGTTCTCCTAAAGAACCAGGTTCTTTAGTACGGTCTAGTACTGCTATATTTTTTACAGTTTTAGGAAGTACATCTAGTAAGTATTTCTTACTAAATGGTCTATATAGATGTACTTCTATTAAACCTACATTATATCCTTTAGTATTTAAATCATCTATTACTTCTTTAATAGTTTCACATACAGAACCCATTGATACTATGATATTTGTAGCGTCTTTACTTCCATAATAATTAAATGGTTTATAAGAAGTAGATGCTTCTTTACCTATTTTATCCATATAATCATTAACGATATCTGCTACTTCATCATAATATTTATTACGTGCTTCAGTATTTTGAAAATATACATCTCCATTTTGACTAGTTCCTCTAGTAACTGGATGAAGTGGATTAAGTGCTCTTTCTCTAAACTTATTTAAAGCATCTTTATCTAAATACTTAATAACATCTTCTTTATCAAGTACTTTTACTTTATTTATTTCATGACTTGTTCTAAAACCATCAAAGAAATGTAAGAATGGTAAACTTGCTTTTATACTAGATAGATGAGCGACTATAGATAAAAGTCCAGCATCTTCTACTGAAGAAGATGCAAGCATACAAAAACCAGTACTTCTTACAGCATATATATCTTGATGATCTCCAAATATTGAAAGTGCATGTGTTGATAAGCTTCTTGCTGCTACGTGGAATACGGCAGGAAGAAGTTCTCCCGACATTTTATACATATTAGGAATCATCAGTAATAGTCCTTGACTTGCTGTGAAAGTAGTTGTTAAGCACCCTGCTTCTAAAGAACCATGTACAAGTCCTGCAGCTCCTCCTTCACTTTGCATTTCAATTACTTTTACGGTGTCATTAAAGATATTCTTTTCACCTTTATTAGACCAGTCATCTACTAGTTCGGCCATTGTACTAGAAGGAGTTATAGGATATATTCCTGCTACTTCAGTAAACATATATGCTGATCTAGCACATGCTTCATTACCATCTATAGTCATATGTTTCATACTATCACCTATTATAAATATAGCACATATTTGTAATAAAAAAAATCTCCAACGGAGATTTTTCCTCATTAAAATTTTCTAAGTAAGTCAATTAATCTAACATTTTTATAAATACTTTCCCTACCTACTTTTTCAAATTCTAGAAGTCCTGCTTCAACCAAACTATTTAAATATGTTGCAGCAGTTTGCCTTGTAATATTACATCTTTCCTCAATATAACCAATTCTAGTATATACTTCAAAGAATAACGAATCCAATAACTCATCAGAATATATTTTAGGTAATTTTACCATAAATTCTTCTTTGTAAGATTCCATCTCACCTTGAATTAGTTTAATTAATTCAACAGTATTTTTAGATGTTTCTTCTATTCCTTTCAATATATAAATAATCCAGTCCTCATAATTATTTTTTTCTCTAAACTCAGAAAATAATTTATAATATTGGTCTTTATTCTTATTAATATAATTACTTAAATATAAAATAGGACTATCTAATAGATTATTTAAAACTAAATATAAAACATTTAGAATTCTTCCAGTTCTTCCATTTCCATCATAAAATGGATGGATAGATTCAAATTGATAATGAATTAGCGCCATTTTTATTAATGGATCCACTTCTTCATCATTATCATTAATATAATCTTCAAGATTTTTTAATAAATCTCTAACTTCTTTTTCGTCTTGTGGTGGAGTGTATATCACTTCTCCTGTTTTACTGTTAATAAGTTTAGTTCCTGGATTTTTTCTTATACCAGCTTTATTATGTTCAATCATTCCTTGAAGTTCTACTAAAACATTAGTTGAAATAAATCCTTTTTCTTTAATTATTTCATATCCACGCCAAATAGCACTTCTATAATCAACAACTTCTTTAGCAGATTCATCTTTATATCCACTTTCTGTTAAAACTTTATAAATACTATCATGAGTAGTAACTATATTTTCAATTTCACTACTATCTTTAGCTTCATTTATCGTAATAGCATTTATTAAAATATGTTGATTAGGAATTGAATTAGCAAATCCTTTTAATTCTGCAAGTGATCTAGAAGCTTCATTTAATGCTTCAAGAATTCTTGGTGTTTTTAAATCAAAATCATTAAATGGTAATAACTTCATATTATCATCTCCTCATATATAATATTACACTATTTTTTTAACATATACAAGAAATATGTTAATTTTTTAATATTTTTTTAACATATTATAAAAATATGTTAATTTTTTTTAATTTTTTTATTATCAAAAAAAAAAGACTAGATTTCTCTAGCTTATGACACTTGTGATACT
>JAEEGJ010023276.1_pt1 | contig 13025 bp, 13 predicted proteins | sample 8958761 | NCBI WGS metagenome assembly JAEEGJ01 (sample SAMN16246546, study PRJNA631951) | gut metagenome | biome: gut microbiome; feature: rumen; material: RS-attached | host: Bos | place: Iran: Karaj | collected 2018-10
GACATAGATAATAAATTAATTAGAACAGTTAAAGATCCAGATAAATCTTTTAAAGAAGATGCTCTTAGAATGCTTAGATGTATTAGATTTTCTTCGGTATTAGATTTTGAAATTGATCCTACTGTTAAAGAAGCATTATATAATAATAGAAGTTTAATTAAAGATTTATCTTTTTATAGAAAGAAACAAGAATTAGATAAGATATTCTCTGATATTAATTATCAAAAAGGGATAGATTTAATTAAAGAATTAGATCTAGAAGAGGTATTATCTATTCAAATAGATAATAAAATATATGCAGATAATTATCTATATGTTTGGTCTAAAATTAAATTTGATAATGGGTATCCTTTTACTAGAAATGAGAAACATATTATCGAAGATATTAGATTAAATGATAATAACTAGATATTAATTAAATAATAGTATATAATGTACTCAAGGAGGGTTTATTATGAATAAATTACTAAAAGAAGCTTTAAAAGTTAATGGTAATATTATTATTCCTGAATATTTACTTAAATATAGAAGTGAACTTAATCTAGAAATGGATGAGTTTATTTTACTTGTTTATTTAATTAATCAAAAAGATTTAGTAATATTTGATGTTAATAATTTATCCTCTAAATCATATATAGAAAGTAATAGAGTGCTTGAATTAATTAGTTCTCTAAACGAAAAAAATTATATTTCAATTGAAATGAAAAAGACTAATGGAGTTATTGAAGAATATATTTCAACAGATCTTTTTTATAATAAAATTGAAAGTATGGTTATATCTACCAAAGACGAAGAAAGTAGTAATGATATATATTCACTATTTGAATCAGAGTTTGGTAGAACACTTAGTCCTACAGAAACAGAAATAATTAGTAATTGGATAGAAAGTGATATTCCAGAGGAACTAATTAAAGAAGCTTTAAAGGAAGCAGTACTTTCTGGAGTTCACAATATGAGATATATCGATAAGATATTATTTGAATGGACTAAAAAAGGTTATAAAGAAGTTAGTGATATAAAAAGAAAACCTGAAAAAGAAGAAAAAATAGAAGAAATCTATGATTATGATTGGTTAAATGAATAGGGGGATTGCCCTCTATTTTTTTAATTGAAATAAAAATAAATTTATTTTATAATATAGTTATATAGTAGGTGGTGATTATTGTGGATTATTTTAATAAGTTAGGTATATCTTATACTGGTGATTATATAGTACAAGGTTCTAATATGGATAAATGTGAAAAATCAGAGAAATTGTCTGCAAAATACACTGAATTATATGTTAGAAAAGATGGAAAAGAATCTAATACTGAAGACCTAAAGAAAGTATATAAAGGAAGAATATATTTTCATTTGCCTACTTTAAGACATGATTTATCTAATTTAAAGAATGTAACTAATATGGTTATAGATCTTGTTAAAGGTGGAATAGAGTATGCAATAATAGATGCATCTTGTTTACCACTTGATTTATATGAATGGTCTACAGTAGAAGAACAAGAAGATTATATTAAGACAATATCTAATGGATTTGCACAATTAATATCTAATGGTATTACTTTATATATAGAGAACTCTAATGTAGAAAAGAAAGCTCAATGTTATGGTAGTAAAGTAGAACATATTTCAGATTTACTTATATATACTAAGAATACATTAATAAAGAATTATGATTTTCCAAGAGATAAAGTAGATAATGCTATTGGAGTATCGTTTAATATTACTAAGTTATATGATAATGTTGGTGAATATAATAAATGGTTTACTGTTTTAGGTAATAATATTAAATTAATTAAAGTAGCAGATGTAGATAATGCTTTATCTATATTTGATGGTATATTAAATAAAGCTATGGAGTATAATTTAGATTCAATTATATTACTTCAAACTAGTAATGAACTTGAAGAAATTAAAAAGAAATATAGAAAGTTTGAATATTTAATTAAGACTAAAAATAGTGGTAAATCATTAACACTAGATAGTTATTATGATATAAATATTAAAGATGATAGTGAAGAATATAATTTCTCTGTTTCTACACAAAGTGGATACTCATCTGTAATAATTATTTCTATGATAGTTATAACTATTTTAGTAGCAGGTATAATGCTTTATATTAAGTTTAAAAACTAACTTTTATAGTTAGTTTTTTTAATACTCAATTTTGACATAAACGCTAAAATATGGTATTATAAAATAGCTTTACAAAAAGCGAAAAGTAGGTGAAAAAATCAATGAAAGTAGTAAAAAAACTAAATAAAAGAATTGTTATTGTTTTTACTATTTGTATGGTTTTCTTAACATCTTTATCTATAGTGCTTGGTAATATAGATACAAGAGAATTAGCCTTATTAAAAGCAGACTTATCAAGTACTGAAAAATTAGTATTAGATACTAACTCTGATATGCAAAAAGATTCTAATCTAGAAGTGCGTGTTATCGTATATGATGGAATGACATTAAAAGAGTTAGGTGAAAAATTAGATAGATCTATGGGATCAACTATTGATGGTTATGGTGAGTTTTTAGCATCTTACTGTTTAGAGAAAGGTGTAGACCCATATCTTGCTTTAGGTATTATATTACTTGAAACAGGATGTAAATGGGGATGTAGTTCATTAACTAGAAACTGTTATAACGTTGGTGGTATTAAAGGATCACCAAGTTGTGGTGGTGGATCTTATAGAAGATGGGATACCATGGAAGATGGTATGAGAAGCTTCGTAGATAACTTAGCTGGATATTATGCACAAGGTTTAGATACTCCAGAGAAGATGAATCCAAAATATGCTGAGTCTAATACATGGGCTATGAAAGTAAGAAATTATATGTCACAAATAAGAGCAAAGTAATTGCTCTTATTTTTTTGTATTTTATGTTATAATTTTATTAGGTGATTATATGGATCAAGATACTAAAAGTAGAAATATATTTACTTTGTTTATAGTAGTTCTATTTATTATATTTTCATATTATATAGTTAAGAGTTTTTTTGATGATAATAAACCTAGTAACATATATAATGAAGGCTCTTTTAAGTTTGTTTATGATATGAGTTCTATTGATAAAAAATTAATGTATGATGAAAATAGAACTGTTGATACTGTTATGAAGTTTTATTATTCTAAAACTACTGAGGATACAGATAAAGAGAAGATATTTTTAAGCCCATCTAAGATAGATTATTATACTAACGGATTAAAACTATCTGTTAAAAAAGATAATTATTTAGATGTATATAAATTAGGTGATGGAAAGATCTATTTAACTGTAATGGGTACTGATCTACAATATTATAAAGTTATTGTATCTATTAATAATAATACTGAAGAAATAGATGTAACTGATAAATCATGGAAACAAAATGATAGTAATCAAATTAGTTTATTCCCATATTTTTACTATAAGGTAATTAATGATAATTATAGTGTTTCTATTGAATTTCCTGCATTATTGAATAAGGATAAATATACAAAAGAAGTATATGATGAATTAGTTAAAAAGATTAAAAAATTAGTATCATATGAAGAAATAGATAATAGTTCTAATTACTATTTATTAGATATTAATGATATTAGAATAAATGATAAAACTAAGTTATTATTAAGTAATTCAAAAATAGATTCATATTATTCAAAGAAATATGAATCATATTCATTAACAACTATATCTTATTTAAATCAAAATAATGAATATATTACTATTAGTGAAATAAATAATATTGATAATTATATAGGAACTGTATCTATTACAGGTGAATATAATTATAAAGACTATAATATTAGAATAGTAGATAATACTTCTATTATTATTAAAATAGATGATAATTATTATTTAATTAACCACTCAAATAAGAGTATTAGTGATATAGATTCATATTTAAGTGGAGTATTAGAAATAGAGTAATTTTATTACTCTTTTTTTTATTTGTGTTATAATACAAGTAACAGGAGGGTTATATGGAAAGAATTAAATCGTGTGAATTATTAATTGATTTACAAAGAAGACCAGATAAAACTAGAACCGGTTGTTTATTATATAGAACGTTTGATAATAAGTTCGTTAAGATTTTTTCTGGAGATGTTACAAAAGAAGAAAAGAAAACTATTATAAAGAATGTATCTAAACCAATTGATATTGAAGGTGTAGTTAAACCTAGTAGGTTTGTAGTAGCAGGTAGAGATGAAATAATTGGTTATACTATGGATAATATTTCCGGTCAAAACGATATTACTTATGAAAGTAAATTAGAAGGTTCAGTAAAAAACAATCTACATAGAATTGCTTCGAAGTATCAACAATTAGAAAGTATAGTTAAGAATGCGGGGGAAGATATTGTATTTCCTTGTTTACCTGATAGAGATAGTATTATTATTGATGAACACGGAAAAATTAGATTAGTTAACTATGAAAATATACAAGTAGGAGACTCTATGCCAGGTGTACATCCTTTATTAATTGATAGTAGAGCAGGTATTTCAGGATCTTTTACTAAATACTATAATACTGATGGAATAAGTAATGGTGGCTCATGGCCTATTTTCAAAAAAGAATTAGATAAGAAAGGGTTAATAGTATACTTTTTAACTTCAGTATTTGGACTAGATGTTAAAACTGCACTAGATCCTAATGTATATAACTATTGGTTAGTTATGGAAGTTTTAGGTGGACAAAATTGTGATCAAGATTTATATGATAAGATTATGCTAGTAAATAGTGATGATCCAAATGAATTCATAGGTAATGATATTCAAAGAATCGCAGAAAAATATAATTTAGTAGATTGTCCAGGAAAAGTAGAGTATACAAGAAAATTAAAATTAAAATAATGAATGGAATAATAGTAGTAAACAAAGAAAAGAATTTAACTAGTAGAGATGTTGTAAATAAAATATGCCACATTTTTAATACAAAGAAGGTAGGGCATACAGGTACTTTAGATCCAATGGCTACAGGTGTTTTAGTAGTAGCTTTAGGTTCTTCTTTAAAGATAGTAGATCATATTACTTCTTTAGATAAAGAATATATTGCTAAAGTAAAACTTGGTATTAATACAGATACTTTAGATGTAACAGGAACTACTTTAGAAACAAGGGAAGCAAATGTTACTAATGAAGACATAGATAGAGTATTAAAAGAGTTTCCACAGGATTATGATATGGAAGTTCCTATATATTCTGCTGTAAAAGTTAATGGTAAGAAACTATATGAATATGCTAGAAATAATATTCCTGTAGAACTTCCACATCACCAAGTAAAGATTTATTCACTAGAAAGAATTAGTGATATAAAAGATAATAGTTTTTATATTAAATGTCATGTTAGTAAAGGTACTTATATAAGAAGTTTAATTAGAGATATATGTAAAAATTTAAATACTGTTGGAGTAATGGAGGAGTTAGAAAGAACGGGACAAGGTAAATTTACTATAGAGGAATCATATACCCTTGATGATATAGAAAAAGGTAACTATAAGTTACTTAATATGATAGATGTATTAGATCTACCTAAAGTAGAAATAGATAATAATGAGTTATTAAAGAAAGTAACTAATGGTAATAAACTAGAAGATATTTATAACTATCCTGAATTCATATTTACACATAACCATGAAGTGATAGCTATATATAAACAGGAAAATGATATGGTAAAACCTGTAAAGGTATTTAACAGTAGTATTGAAAACGTTTTAGAAACTAAATAAAATAGTATTAGAGGTAGTGTGTATGTATATAGATTTAATTGTAATAGTATTAATTATAATTGCAGTAGTATTCTTCTTTAGAAGATTTTCTTCTTTTGTATATGCTGTATGTGCATTAGATATCTTATTTAGATTATTTCATTTTTTAGCAGATAATCTACATTTAAAAGATGTTAGTAATATTATTTATAAATATATACCAGCGTCAGTAGTATCTATGGTAGGAAGATATACAGGTACTCATGGAATAATTTATTTAATTATTAACTGGGCAATGTTTATATTATATGCAATATTATTATTCTATATTATTAGAATATTAGTTAAGAGAAAATAGAGTGTTATAAACACTCTTTTTTTGTTATAATTATTCTTAGAGGTGATAATAATGTTTTGTACAAATTGTGGGAATAAATTAAATACTGGAGATAGTTTTTGTACTGAATGTGGAACTAAAGTAGCAAAAGAAAAAAAGGAAACTAAGAGTTCAGGTAAAAAAGTAAAAATAATTGTAACTAGAAAGAAAAGAACTATGGGATTTGCTATTCCATTTCCATTATATATTGATGGAGAAAAGATAGCTCAATTAACTAATGGAGCATCTGTAGAGAAAGAAGTAACTACTGGATCACATTTAGTAGAATTTGTATGTGCAGATGGAAATGTTAAACAAGAAGTTGAGTTAACAGACTCTCATGAATCAGTGGAAATCTTATGTACTGCTCGTATGGGCTTAATAGCTGCTACAGTAGGTATACTAGAAGTTCTTTATAAATAATTGACTATATATTATTAAAGTGTTAAGATATCTCTTACAAAAAAGAGGTGGAAATTATGGGATTATTTTCTAGTGATGAGTGGTGTGAGTATTGTAAGGGTCGAAATAACTATAAGTGTTGGGCATCTGGTGAACCTAAAGAAATACCTGAAGGCTATTTGAAATGGTATTGTGGTGATTCAAATGTTGCTTATTCTAAATGTGAGCTTTATCCACATTATGTAGTAACTGGAACATGTGAAATACTAAATATAGGTATGGATGATCAGGTTAGAATAAATAATACTAAATTAGTAGAAGAAATTCTTAAAAAAGATGAAAGATATAGCACTTTTAGTGGGGCTTACAATAGATTTGGACTTGCCTTAAAATCTAGAATGAAAAGTACTTTAGACGTACAAGGAATGGCAAAGGATACTTATTCTAGATTAGAAAAGATATCTAAGATAATTGATGAGGGAGATATTGATTTAGCTGCTTGGAGATATATAATGCTAACATTAAGACTAATGAGTTTATATGGTTTTAAATGTGATTATAAATACTATAAAGCAAAGAAAACAAATTACAATCAAAAAGAATTTGCAAAAGAATATCATGAGCATGTAAAAAAATATTCGAAAACACTTGATTAATAAGAGTTTTATGATATAATTACTTACGTACCTTGTGCTTGGTGTATGGAAACTCCAACCTACAACTAAGTATATGGCGAATTATGAGAAAGGAGAAATTTATTATGGCATTAAAAGCTGAAAAGAAAGTTGAAATTATTAAAAAGTATGGATTAAATGATAAAGATACTGGTTCTGCTGAAGTACAAATTGCTTTATTAACTGAAGAAATTAATACTTTAACTGAACATTTAAAAGTTAATATTCATGATTTCCATTCAAAAAGAGGTTTACTAAGAAAAGTTGGTAAACGTAAAAATATGCTTGAATATCTAAAGAGAACAGATGTTAATAGATATAGAGAAATAATTAATAAATTAGGTTTAAGAAAATAAGCACTTTTAAGTGCTTTTTCTTTTATTTTGTGATAGAATAGTCTTTGTAAGAGGAAAAAAGAAAGAGGATTTTAAGAAAGAGGAAAAAAGATGAGTAAGAGAATTTTTGAAATGGACTTTCGTGGAAGAAAGTTAATTGTTGAGAATGGAGAGTATGCTAAACAAGCACATGGTAGTGTTTTAGTTAGATATGGTGATACTGTAATATTATCTACAGTAGTAGTTTCACCAAATGCTAATATACTTAGTGATTTCTTTCCATTAATGGTTTTATACCAAGAAAAGTTATATTCAGTAGGTAAAATACCTGGTGGATTTATTAAAAGAGAAGGTAGACCAACAGATGCTGCTACATTAGCTGCTAGAATGATTGATAGACCTATGAGACCTATGTTCCCAGAGGACTTTAGAAATGAAGTACAAGTTGTTAATACTGTATTATCAGTTGATCCTGATTATTCACCAGAGCTTGCTGCAATGTTTGGATCATCACTTTGTACATCAATCTCTAAGATTCCATTTGATGGACCAATAGCTGGTGTTAAAGTAGGTAGAGTTGATGGAGAATTTGTTATTAACCCCACTCCTGCACAATTAGAAGTATCAGATATTGATTTAACTGTAGCTGGTACTAAAGAAGCTATCAACATGGTTGAAGCTGGATCTAAAGAAGTAGCTGAAGAAGATATGTTAGATGCATTAATGTTTGGTCATGAAGCTGTTAAAGAATTATGTGAGTTCCAAGAAAAGATTATTAGTGAAATTGGACAAGAAAAGATGGAATATGAACATCTTGAAATTTCTGATGAACTAAGAAATGAAGTTAAAGAACTTGCTGCTGATAAATTAGATGCAGCTTTAAGAATAAAAGAAAAATTAGCTAAATATGAAGCTATTGATAATGTAAAAGCTGAAGTAGTAGCTAAATATGAAGAAGAAAATGCTGATTTAGATAAAGATGAATTGGTTGAATTAATTACTAAAGTTAAATTAGTTCTTGAATCAATTGAATATGATTTATTTAGATCTATTACTGTTAATGAAAAGACTAGATCTGATGGAAGAAAGATGGATGAAATAAGACCATTATCTACAGAAATAGATGTACTTCCAAGAACTCATGGTTCAGCAGTATTTACAAGAGGAGAAACTCAAGCATTAGCTGTTACTACGCTTGGTGCATTAAATGAATATCAAGCATTAGATGGATTAAGTCTAGAAGCTGAAAAACATTTTATGTTACATTATAACTTCCCACAATTCTCAGTTGGAGAAACAGGAAGATATGGTAGTCCAGGAAGAAGAGAAATTGGACATGGTGCTCTTGGTGAAAGATGTTTAAAACAAGTTATGCCATCTGAAGAAGAGTTCCCATATACAGTTAGAGTAGTTTCTGAAATACTAGAATCTAATGGATCTAGTTCACAAGCAACTATATGTGCTGGTTGTATGTCATTAATGGCTGCTGGTGTTCCAATTAAAGCTCCAGTTGCTGGTATTGCTATGGGACTTATTACATCAGCAGATGGAAAAGACTATACAATTTTAACTGATATCCAAGGTATGGAAGATCACCTTGGTGATATGGACTTCAAAGTAGGTGGAACAAGAAAAGGTATTTGTTCACTACAAATGGATATCAAAATTAAAGGTATTACTAAACAAATACTTAAAGAAGCTTTAGCTCAAGCTAAGAAAGCTAGATTTGAAATACTAGATGTTATGGAAAAACAAATTCCAGCACCTAGAGAAGACGTTTCTAAGTATGCTCCAAAAACTGATACATTTATGATTAATCCTGCAAGAATTAAAGATGTTATTGGTAAGGGTGGAGAAACAATTACTAAGATTATATTAGAAGCTTCTAATGTAAATTCTGTTAGTGATATAAATGCTGTTAAAGTAGATATAGATGATGATGGAAGAGTAATTATTTATCATACTGATAGAGATGTTATTAATAGAACTAAAGAAATGATTTTAAACTGTGTTAAAGAAGTTGAAATCGGTAAAATATATGAAGGTAAAGTAGTTAAAGTTGAAGACTATGGATGCTTTGTTAATTTATGGGAAGGATTAGATGGATTTGTACATGTTTCACAACTTGCAAATGAAAGAGTAGAAAAACCATCTGATGTAGTTTCTGTAGGAGATGAAATCTTAGTTAAAGCAACTGGATTTGATAAGAGAGGTAAATTAAATCTTTCTAGAAAAGAAGCTTTAAACCCAGTTAAAGAAGATAAAAAAGATAGTGAATAATCACTATCTTTTTTTATTTAATTTTCTTTCTTATTACAAATTTAAATAATTTAGTTACTGTTATTTTAAAAGTTTCATTTTCTTCAGTACTATATTCTTTACTAAATGGTTCATAACATTTAATAAAGCATTCAACGGTTGTACTACCACTTTTTAATGGTTTAATGGTAAACTTCTTTGATTTATCATTAGTTTTTATCTCAATAGTTGCAATTTTATCATCTTTTACTTCGCAAGTTCTACCGCACCATGTTGTGTCTGGATCAGCCTTATAAGTAATAGTTTTACTTGTACATATAACAATTGTCATTATTGCTACAGATACAATTATTAAAGCTATAATTGCTAGTAATATAAGTTTTTTACAATTAGTTTTTTTCTTTTCCTTTTTCTTCATAAAACACCTCTTTATTTTTATAAATTATAGCATATACAAAAAAAATAGTAAACTAGTTACTATTTTTTATATCCATAATTACAGGCATAATAATAGGTTTTCTACCTGTTTTTTCTATTATGAAGTCATTAACATCAGTTATAATTTTATTCTTTAAATCAGCTATGTTAAATCTCTTGTTGTTTAATTCTCTTTTTACAACTTCTTCTGCTTTATTTTCTATTTGAGTTAGTAATTCTTCATTTTCATTTACTAAAACAAATCCTCTTGTTGCTTGATTAACTTTACCAAGAAGTTTTTTCTTTTTAATATCAACATTACATACAAGAACTAGTATACCGTCATTAGACATAATTTTTCTATCTTTAATAACAGCTCCACCAACATCACCAATTCTATTACCATCTACGTATATATCATAGCAAGGAAATGATCCTGCTCTTTTACATACACCATTTTTAATAGATAATATTTCACCATTCATCATTGGGAATATATTTTCTTTTGGTATTTTACATGCTATAGCTATTTCTTCATGTTTTTTTAGATATCTATAATCACCATGGATAGGCATTAAGTATTTTGGTTTTATTAATCTTAGCATTAACTTTAATTCTTCTTGATTACCATGTCCTGATGAATGGATATCACTTAATATTGAATTAGTATATGTTTTAATTCCATTTAAAGCTAGTTTATTAAGAGTTATAGCTACTGCTTCACCATTACCTGGAATAGGTGATGATGAGAATATAACTGTATCACTTGGAACTAGTTTTATTTGTTTATGAGTACCATTAGCCATTCTTGATAATGCTGCTAGTGGTTCTCCTTGAGTACCAGTACAAAGTAAACATACTTCCTCAGGTTTTAAAATATTAGATTCTTCAGGAGAAATAATTGTACCATTATTTTCTATATATCCTGATTGAATAGCTATTTCAACCTGAGTTTGCATACTTCTTCCAAATAAAACAACTTTTCTATTATTTCTTTTTGCAGTCTCTATAATATGTTTTAATCTATAAACATTAGATGCGAAAGTTGCTACTATTATTCTTCCAGTTTGTCTTCTAAATAGATCTGCTAAAGCTTCGTCAACTTTAGATTCACTAAGTGAAACTCCTTCTCTTTCAACGTTAGTACTTTCATTCATTAAAAGAGTAACACCTTCAGCTCCTATTTTAGCCATCTTTTGTAAGTTAGCCATAGGTCCAATAGGAGTCATATCAAATTTATAGTCTCCTGATTCAACTATTACTCCATCTGGAGTTCTAACAACTATAGAATAACTATCTGGAATAGAGTGGTTTACTGATATAAACTCAACTTCCATATTTTTAAACTTGTATTTATCTTTTTCAGAATAAACAATAATATTATCATATCTGATATTTCTGTCTGCTAATTTCTTTTTAATTAGATTTGCAGCTTGATTAGGCGCATAAATCACAGGTATTTTAACAGTTTGAAGTAAGAAAGGTATACTTCCTATATGATCTTCATGTCCGTGTGTAATAAATAACCCTTTTATCTTTGATTCATTTTCTTTTAAAAATGAGAAGTCAGGTATAACATAATCAATACCGAGTAAATCAGCCTCTGGAAATAAAACTCCTGAGTCAATAATTATTAATTCATTACCATGCATTATACAATACATGTTCTTTCCAACTTCTCCAAGACCACCAAGCGCAAATACTTTTGTATCAGTATTATTATCAAAAAATTTCATATTTATCCTTTCTACCAAAATACAAAGTTAATGCGTTTCACAAATAACATTATATACTACTTTTAAAAAAAGGGCAAATTATTTGACAAAAAAGGCACTTAATGGTATTATATAGCGCGTATTTTCAAAAGGGGGAATTATAAATGAGAAAGGAAACAAAAGAATTATTAACTTTCTTAAAGGAACTAGCAATTGCTAACCCAAATGTATCATTCTTTTATAATGGTCATACTGGGGAAATAATTGCGGATAATACAAAGACAATTGGTAGAAACCCAATAGAGAGTGTTGATGAATTAGTATTACCTAAAGATAATAATTATATAGTTAATCATGTATCAAGTAATTTAACTGATCCTGAGAATGCTGTAAAATCATTACAAGTACAATCAATGTCTCCAACTAGAGTGATTGCTACTGTTAAAACTGAAGATTTATATTCTAGAGAAAAAGAAGGAAAAAGAAAATTCTTTACTCCATATTCTGTTTCAGATAGTTTGGTAAAACATGAGTTAAATTACTTAAAAGAATCTGCTAGTAAAACTAAAACTAAAGTAGCTTATGCTTTAGGTTTAAGTAAAGCAGATAAAGATGTCAAAGTTGATAGTTATACATTTGGTCAATTAGTAGAAATGAATAAAGAATCTGAAAATAGTAAGTCTACTAAAGCTGATAGTGTTGATTATATAGAAAAGACTGAAAGTACTGATGAAACTAAGGGTACTAAAACTGAAACATTTACTATTACTAATAATAATGGTGAATCTAAAAAAGATGAGAACGAAAAAGCTGCTACTGAATGGATTAAAGAAAACTTTAATAGTCAAGAAAAGCCAAGTGCTTTTGAAACATATGAAACTCCAGCACTAAGTTCAATAGTTACTGCAGTTCCATATAAACCAGTAGAACCTAAAAAAGTAGAAGAAACTACTAAAGAGGAAACTGAAGATTTATCTTATAACTATGCTGATAATAGTAAAAAAGATGAACCAAAAGAATCTAAAGGTAACTTAAAGAATAGAGTATCTTACTTCTTTACTAGAAGTGAAAATATTAAATCTACTAAAACTAATAATATAATTGGTCCAGGACCAAGAAAAATAGTTAAAATGCCTTTAAGATATAAAGCTAAAGGTTTATATA
>JAEEGJ010023281.1_pt1 | contig 13023 bp, 13 predicted proteins | sample 8958761 | NCBI WGS metagenome assembly JAEEGJ01 (sample SAMN16246546, study PRJNA631951) | gut metagenome | biome: gut microbiome; feature: rumen; material: RS-attached | host: Bos | place: Iran: Karaj | collected 2018-10
ACTTCCTGTCGAAGAACAGAAACCTGCCTGTGCTTCAAAAGATCTACGATATGGAGCAACTGACAGCAGCCGACTTCACCGAACTTGAACGAATCTTGTGGCAAGAACTTGGGAGCAAAGATGACTACGACAAGTTCACCAATGGGATGCTTTGTGGTAGCAATGTCGCTATGTTTGTTCGTTCATTGGTGGGTGTTGACCGTAAAAATGCGGTTAGACGCTTCTCTGAGTTCATTTCAGGCAACGAGTTGAATGCCGAACAAGAGGACTTCCTGAATACTATAATCGCCTATGTCTGCGAGAATGGAGACATAACAAAGGAGATCGTCGTTAACGAGTCGCCATTTGACGAGCGGCTATCGGTATTCACTCCCTATATGCTGCCCCTCGCCAAGTACATCGACAACATCCACGGTGTCATCACTCCAAAGACAGCATAGCAAAGCACTGTTAAACTGCAAGTTCAGCACGTCTTTTCTAATACACATATTTACTAAGGATATCCTTGACTGTGTAAAGAATTGAGTTGGACAAACCGTGTAGATAAATCTCTGTAGTTTTGCTTGACGAGTGTCCCATAAATTTTTGAATCTGTTCTGCCGTCATATCTTGTTGCATTAATAAGGTTGCGTATGTGTGTCGGGCGGTGTATGTTGTGATTTTAGGCAAGCCAAGGGCATTAGAAATGCTATTTAATCCTGCATTTGTGTTCCGAATAACTCTTTTGATTCTGTTTTTAATATTACCATCATCTGTTGCATTGGCAAGATATGGCAAAATCAGTGAGTCGGGAGCATTGTCAGATATTTTGCCGTACTTGTTAAGCAGTAACTTTGCTTGGTCGGTAAGTATAAAATTGATTTTAATATTTGTTTTTTTAGTCTTTTGCCTAACGAATGTAACTACATCATTTTCTATGTTTGAATTTTTGAGTCGCAGGATATCGCCAATGTTTGCCCCTGAACAATGAAATGTTAGAAAAAAGAAATCTTTGCCCATTTCTTCTTGTTTATTCTTTGGGGTGTATTCTAACAAAGCATTCAGTTCCTCTTCGGTTAGCGCAGCATTTTGTCGACGAATACTGCCAAGATTCTTAATGGCAAAAGGATTTGTTTTATTGCTTGTATAACCGTTTTTTATTACAAAATTATAGATTGCCCTCAGCTGTCGAAGATATATTCGAACAGAGTTTTCTGACATCTCTGAGTGGTGTTCCTTTTGATGTTCATTTCTCATAAACGCAATGAGGCCTTGAACGAAATCGGGTGTAATTGATGAAAGGGATGCATCTTTTTTATATCTTGTGACCCAATTTATCGAAGTTGCATAGGATTGTTTCGTTGAATATGCGCACGTGTTTACTTTGAAATATTCTGAGAGTAGAGCGGCAAACGAATCGGTTTTTGTGTTGCGTCCTGTTAGTTTTTGTTTGTATTTTTCCCTGAAAGAGTCAAAAGTGAAGTTGGTACCCAATTCGTCTATAACATCTTTTGCAATGAGTAATGCCTTTTCTGCAACATCAAATGACTCAATTGCCGCTTTAGTACGCTTTCTCATAAACTCTTCTTTAGTCAAGCGATGGGTGTCATCCCCGATGCTGTATAGACGAGGCTGTCCGTTGTAGGTGATACGAATTCTCAAAAGTTTCTTAACGTCTTCTTTGTGCTTGGTGTCCAAGACGATTTTTGCTGATGCTACACTTTTCATATTTCATTTTATTTTTGAAGGCAAAGATATGATATGGCATTCCTCAAACCCTCACGCTCGTCATTCCTCTTTGCGCCTGAGATGTGTTCCTCGGATACCTCTTTCACATCTAACTTGGCATACTCGGCATACTCCTTCAGGTCGATTACTTGTCTGTCGGTGCTCTGCCGATCACCGACACTTGATACTCTCGCATAGATTACTGATGTCTGCATAGTATATCTTATTTGAAGTTAATGTTCAAAAAACTCAATGAGTTTCTCTCCCTTTACAAATCTGTTCTAAATTATTTTCTTCAACATCCTTAACGTGTTGATACTCGTTTTAGTAATTACCATTACCTCTCTCAAGGATAATCCCTTTTTCAGCAAACGTAGCTCTTCCTTGTATTGCTGTCGCTTTTCGTCATCAGACTTTCTATACCCTTGCTTTCGTCCTACCTTACCACCATTTTTACGGTAGTTGTTATACCCGCTTTCCATGCGTGAGCGAATCAGGCTGCGCTCCATTGCGTTGAACTGCCCGATGATACCCAAAACCAACTGAGCAATAGGGTTGACAGAGCCGTCATTCAAAAGAGTTTCAAGCCCATTCTGATAGATGTAAAGAGAGATATGTTTCTCGTTCAGACTCTCTATCACCTGAAGGAAATCAACAGCTCTACGGCTCAATCGGGAGGCTTCATAGACAAGAACCTTGTCCACCTTGTTTTCACTGACATATCGAAGCATCTCGCTCAGAGCTTCACGTTCAGCAACCTTCTTCGCCCCGGAAATCTTTTCACTAAACACCTTTTCAACCTGATAACTGTTCTTCTTGGCATATTCACGCAACTCTACCAACTGCCTGTCATAATCCTGCGACTGCGTGCTCACTCGTGCGTAAATGACAACCTTTACTTTGCTGTTCTCCATATAGTGTCAGGACGGGCTTTATACCTCGGCAACTTGCTGTCGGTGATCCCTTCCACTATACCTGTAGTGTCTTCAAGCAAGAACAATCAACAGATCTCAGTTAAAAAGTCAAAAAAATCAGGAGAGATTTTCTTGACTTAGGTGCTGTGTGAAATGTCAATACCTTAGACTTTTTCTTTGACCTTGTTCACCAATTCTTTTACTACGTAAGGGCAGACCTTTTCTGTCATTGAATATGAGCTTAAAACGTGCTCTAATACGTCTTTGTCTGACTCTAATTCCTTGACAATGGCATTCCTCAGCCTTAAAGTAAAGTTGTAATCATCATAGATTGACGAGAATGCGCTGTGCAGCATCGCTGTAATCAGTGAAAGCCTGTGCCTTTTCTGATTTTGGAATTCAGTCTTGTCCTCGATTTCCTGCAAGCTAAGATAGGTTTTCGCATATTCGTTTGCGAATAAACCTGTAAACTTAATGATAAAGTCCTCCTTGTCTGTGGATTTGTCCTTCATCTTGTTTGTCGGGATGGGGGTTAACTCCGCCACAACGTATGTTGGAGTGTCCATCACAATTTTTCTTATAGGAAAGTACAAACAATAAATTCAAGAGAAAGTCAAAAAAATTTTTTAGATTAGTTAGATACAGAATTACCCCGTATCAAATGACAATCACAAGATTATTTTGATACAGAAGTGATTTTGATACAACTATCACGGGTGCCCACTACCGAAAACAATAATTTTTGCGTTATTTGAAAAAAATATCGTGATTTTTTGTCCATTTTCCGTCCATTGCTCTAATCCTGACTTATTATTAAATAAATTGATAAATATATCAATAACGCAAGTAACTATGAAACTAATTAAATTGGAAAACGAAACAGAAAAACTGTATTTCACCTCCTTGCTCCGTGCATCGTACTATGTGCAATGCTCAGCGGGTAATCTTTATGCTGCACAGACAGGAAAGACTAAAACGGCAAAGGGCTACACAGTAACCCAAGTAGATACCGAGAGTGAAACTGTCAATATTGAAGATATTGACCCTGAACACAAATAAATATATTGAAGATAAAGTACTATGACATTTTATTATATAAGGAACTATCGAACTGATGAGAATCACTGCTACGAGTCATTAGGCGATGTAGCTAAAGCACTTAATGTCAGTATAAGTGTAGCAAGCCGTGCTATCGCAGATCACAAAGCGATAGACCACAGTTACATCACAATTTTTGAAGAAAATGACCCTTACTGCATTTTGCTTATCAAGCTGTATGAAGAACACAAAAAGCAGTTAAAAGCCATTATAAATAAATTACAATCACAACACGATGAAAAAATTATCTGAATTATTTCAACAAGAGGAATCCCTGAGGGGAGTAGAATACTCTCAGAGAATACAACAGGTGCAGACAAAAGCTGAGGCGCAGGCGAAAGCTGAGGCGCAGGAGCGAGCAGAGAAGCAGAAAGCTCAGTCAAGATGGGAAGAATTGATTGAATGGCGAACAGACAGAGATGGCTATCGGATTAAGGGCAGTGCGGAAAAGAGCCCCCAAAACATTATCACCTTTCTTGAAAACTACCCTCTATTTAAAAATAAGTTACACCTGAATGAGTATACGCACGAGTGGGAGTTCAACGATGAAAAATACGCAAACTATCCGATTGAGGACATCATAAAGAACAGGATTTGGTCAGAACTTGGTATTAAATTTGACACAAATGTAAAGTCTGCCGTGCGGGAATTTATGTTTGACCACCTGTATAACCCCGTAAAAGAATATTTACTTTCTCTTGAATGGGATGGTGTCAAACGGTTGGAGACCTTGTTTATAGACAATCTGTATGCCGAGGATAATAAACTAAACAGGGTGATGACAAGAAATCAGTTCATTGCAACAGTAAAAAGAATTTTTGAACCCGGTAGCAAGTGGGAAAGTATGCTCATCTTGGTTGGTAAAACAGGATGTGGAAAGACCGCTATCCTGCAAGCATTGGGCTATGCTTTGGGGCAGAAATTTGCGAAAAAGAATACCCTGTGCTATATAGACAACCTTTCGCTGCCTATAACCAAAGATGGTGTGATTACCGCTAATACGGCATCAATGGTCATCTACGATGAGCTTAGCAAGTTTTTAGGAGTCAAGGCAGAAGTGGGAAAGGCATTCCTTTCGGCTTGCGTTGACAAACAGCGTTTGCCTTACGATACTCACAACACGGATTTGCCTCGACACTACACTCTTTGGGGAACGACTAACGAGAGGGATATTCTCAAGGACAAATCTGTGGAGTTTGAAAGAAGGTTTTGGATTATAGACTGTCAACGTGAGATGAATTACGAGGTTTACCCAAAATTCAAGTCAATGGAACTATGCAACCAAATTTGGGCTGAGGCATATCATTACTACAAGGAAAACCCCAACGAGAACCTGATGATACCGCAAGAAGTCATTCAGGAGTTCAGGAATGCTCAGGAAGAATTTAAAGCGCACGACTCCGCAGAAGATTGGGCAAAGGAAATCCTTGATGCGAAATATCACTTGCCTTATATGGGTGGATTTGAAGATTACACCGATTTTTCAAAGCAGGTAAATGGAGAAGGTTTTTATGACCTCAACGAAAGCCAATTATCCCATATCAATGAGATTAAAGGCTCTTGGCTTACCCAAATTCTTTTTGACAAATTCAAGATAACAAGATGTGCAACTTATTTATCTAAGCTACTGAAAGACGAATGGGAATACAAACGGATAAAACGAGACGGAACAACACAGTGGTATTTTTTAAGAAAACCGAAACCTTATTCCGAAGATGCCGAGGAGAGATAGTATCAGTTGATGGGGGTTACATTTGAGGCCAAATTAAATGTAACCTCTACAAATCTGATAATCAAGCAGGTTACTTAGGTTACTTTGGTTACATTTATTTTGAAGACATATAAGTGATATTACTATATAGTAAATGTGTTTATAACAGATTTCATGGTAACCTTAGTAACCTAAGCAACCTGAAATCCTTTATTAATTAAAAAATTGTTTTAAATGTGTACAAACAGAACACAAGAACACTACTTGGGTCATTCAGAAGGGTATGAGTTTCTTAGACTCAACGAGCAAGTTGTCGTTACATTTGAACAATCTTATGATGATGTGACCTGTGACAAATTAGAAATGATTGACATTCCCGTTTACGAGAATTTCAAATCACACAAACCAAAAGAGTATGTAGCTCTATTTGAATGGCTTAACCATTATCCCATTTTGCATAAAGACAAAGTCATCTACGTGAGAGCATTGGAAGGCGAAGCTTTGAAAAGAGCAAAAGCAAAACTGCCCGCAGCTACACTGTCAGGGTATTTCCCCAATGAAAGATGGAAAGCAAAATGTGCGGGCAGAACCCATCTGATGTGTATTGACATTGACTATAAAGACAATGTTGAAATAATAGAACAATACACATTGTCTGTGTTGAAACAGAAGATATTTGAGTTGGACTTCGTGTACTCGGTTTGTGCGAGCTGTAGCGGAAAAGGCTTGTATGTTATCATACCCATCAAGAATGACGAGCTATATAATCAGTATTTCAAGTCAATTCAAATACTCTTTGAAAGTGCAGGTATCCAAATTGACAAGCAGTGCGGGGACATCACTCGGCCTCGTTGTGCTTCCTTTGATAGCAGTCCTCTTATTAAAAGGGATTGTAGAGTAAAGCTGTTCGATATGGTAAGCAAAAAAATAGCTCAGTCAGAGTCAGACAAGATTATTGCAGCCGCCAAACAGAAATATCTGCCACCCCATTGTGATAAGCCCATAGACGAACTCCAACAGGATTTTGAGGCGAAGGTGGATATGCTCATTGATTACGGCTTTGACACGGGTCCGCATTGGCAGGATTGGGCTGCATTCGCACGTCCGTTCAAACCGTTTGGGATATTCGGCAAGCAACAGTTTCAGAAAATCAGTGCGAGAATGTCAGGATATAACCCGCAAAAGTTTGATAGCGATTGGGAGCGGTTTGACAACAAGATTACGACCTGCGACCACGGGATAGCCTACATTACAACCATCCTGAACAATAACTACCCGCAATGGAAAACGGACATCAAGAAAAAGTCCAAAAAACTGTGATTACGGTACAGAAGAGGGACTGAACTATAATATTCAGTCTCTCTTCTGAATGGATATATTATATATTAATGAGAATGTCAAAAACAAATAAAGAAAATATACAGAGCGAAACAGGACAATCAAAGATGCTCGCAGAAGAACAATTCAAAAGCATCACAAAAGAAGCACTGTCTTTTTTAGACGGTTTACTTCATCCGCAAGGATGCAAGGGAATCAAGCCTACAAATGATGAAACGAACTATGATGTTGCACCAAGATACACCGATTATCCACTGCTTCACGATTGCTATAATCAATACAAACGTGAAAATCATCAAGATACTGAAATCAACTTCAACCAACTTTTGATTGAGAATCTTGCTCTTAAAAGAATCATTATCGGAGATTTGGTATCACGTGTTGCAGCCAACAATTCTCAGAAATCAATTATTGACATCAATCCTGATGAATCGGTGATGGAAGTCAAAGATAGTAAATGGTTAACTGTGGATGAAACCACAACACGATATAGATTGCCCAAAAACAATATTAAGAGTCGCAAATGGAGAATTGATAACAATTTCCCTTATAAAGGCTATGATGAAAACAAGAGACCATACTCAAAAGTCATCTTTCACTCAAAAGATATTGAGTCTTGGATAAAGACGTGTAAGAGATAGAATAATGCAAAAGTTTTAGTCCTTTTTTTAGTCCTTACAAAATTATTTAGAAGAAAAAGCACCTACGAAATGAATCGTAAGTGCTTTATTTTCAATGGGTGGTCCCACTTGGGCTTGAACCAAGGACTCCCTGATTATGAGTCAGGTGCTCTAACCAACTGAGCTATAGGACCTGCTTTATACTGGCGACAGTTGTTTTGCGCCAAAAGCGACTGCAAAGATAGTAATATTTCGGGAACCGACAATCATTTTCTTGCCGATTTCATCAATTTATAGTCTTTTGGCAAACTGAAAAATCAGGCTCCCTTGCGTGGCCGTGCCAACGCCTACCCGATCATGGCCGAGAACAGGTTGATGAGCCAGCCGCTGATGGCCATGTAAATCGTGATGCCCACAATATCGTTGGTCACCGTGACGAAGGGGCCGGTCGCAATAGCCGGGTCAATCTTGAGGCGCTCCAGCGCCAAAGGCACCACGGTGCCGAAGAGCGAAGCGAACATGACCACCAGGAACAGTGAAGCGGTAACGGCCGCTGCGGCGATATTCGACTTGGTGGGGTCATTGTCCACGGGGAAGAAGCGGGTATACAGGAAAATGAGCAGTCCCATTACCAGCGCGTTGATGAGCGCGGTGCTGAACTCCTTGAACAGGTGCTTGCCCACGTGCTTGATGTCCAGGCTGCCGTTGGCAAGGCCCTGCACGACAATAGCGCTCGACTGGGTGCCCACGTTACCGCCGGTACCGCCAATCAGGGGGATAAACAGCGCCAGTCCCGGCAGGATGCGCAACAGGTCGGCATCGCCTTCACCGCCACCCAGGATCAGGGCGTTGATGATACCGCCCACCAGGCCGATGAGCAGCCACGGCAGACGTGCCCTCACCTGACGGAAGACGTTGTCGTCGGTCTCGATGTCGCCCCAGATACCCGACGCCATCTGGTAGTTGTCCTCGCCCTGCTCTCGCACGCGGTCGATGATGTCGTCGACCGTGATGCGTCCCACGAGGCGCCCGATGCTGTCCACGACAGGCATAGCCACCAAGTCATATTTCTCGAAGTCGAGGGCAACGTCCTCGATGTGGGTGTCGGTGCGCACGCTCAGCGGGTCAGGTTCCATGACGTGCTTGATTTTGGAGGCCGAGGGGTTGGTGATGGTGGTCTTCAACGGGAAGATGCCCTTCAGGCGGTTGTCGTCGTCAACGACATAGATGACATAGATTTCGTCGATGTCCTCGGCCTGCTGGCGCATCGCCTTGATGCAGTCGGGCATCGACATGTTCTCGTTGACGACAATCATCTCGGTGGACATGTAACCACCGGCGGTGTCCTCGTCATATTGCAGCAGGTCCACGATATCACCTGCCTGCTCCACGTCGTCGATATGCTTGATAACGTCCTCGCGGTCCTCTTCGTCCAGCTCCTGGATCACGTCGACGGCGTCATCGGCATCCATCTGCTCGACCTGCTTGGCGATTTCCTCGTTGGGCATCAGCTCCATCAGGTCGTGGCGCTGGTCCTCGTCGAGTTCGACCAGCACATCGGCGGCCGTCTCGTCATCAAGCATCAGCATGATGAACAGTGCGTCCTCGTCGTCCAGGTCACCTACCAGCTCGGCGACATCGGCAGGGTGCAAGTCCTGTATCTGGGCCCGCACGAGTTCCTCATTCTTATTGTGGATGAGTTCGTTAAGGTTCGACAAATATTCCTCGGTAAATTCCTTCATAGCGTTTCTGGAGTCTTAGTAATCGTTGATAACTGTGGCTTGGTTGTGGAGAGGTCGGCCCCGTCGACGGGGCGAAGCCGTCAGGGAACCGAGTGCGGCTGCTCCATCGCGAGCCGCGTCAGGGCAATGAAATCTTCTACGCCCAGCTGTTCGGGACGTTGTCGGAACACATCACGCTCCATCACCGTCGGGTCGGCCGAGAAAATCGGCTTCAACGAGCTGCGCAGCATCTTGCGCCGCTGCCCGAACGAGGCCTTCACGATGCGCTTGAACATGCGCTCGTCAACGCCCAGGTCGGTCACATCGTTGCGCGTGAGGCGGATGACGCCGCTCTTGACCTTGGGGGGCGGGTCGAACACATGCTCATCGACGGTGAACAGATACTCGATGTCATACCACGCCTGCAGCAGCACCGACAGGATGCCGTAGGCCTTGCTGCCCGGCGGCTCGGCGATGCGCTGCGCCACCTCGCGCTGCAGCATGCCGCTGCAGCAAGCGACCTGGTCGCGGTAGTCCAGCACCTTGAAGAAAATCTGTGTCGAGATGTTGTAAGGGTAGTTGCCAATCACGCAGAAGGGGGAGTCGCCATACAGCCGCTTGAGGTCCATCTTCAGGAAGTCCTCGCCGATGATGCGTCCGTGCAGCTGTGGATAGGAGGCCTCCAGGTAGTTCACACTCTCACCGTCAAGTTCCACCACCGTCAGGTCCAGCCCCATATCGAGCAGGAACTGGGTGAGCACACCCATGCCAGGGCCCACCTCGAGCACCGGCAGGTGCTTGAAGTCGTCCAGCGTGTGGGCAATGCGCTCGGCAATCGACAAATCGGTCAGGAAATGCTGCCCCAGTGACTTTTTTGCTCTAACTTTCCGCATGTTTGGTCATTTATTGTTAACTTTGCACGCTCGAGGCGCACTACAGCAATCTGCAAAGATAGCTATTTTTTGCCGACTTGCTGCAAGGAGCACGAGTTTTTAACGCAACAAGAAGAGAAAAACGTGAAAAAAACCATTTCCTATCTGATTAAATACGGCATCCCCCTCGTCATCGGCGTGGGACTGATGTATTTCCTTTACAAGAATGTGGACATCAACTCGATGATGGACACCCTCAAGACCGACGTGGACTACTGGTGGTTCCTGCCCGTAGCTGTAGTGAGCATCCTGAGCCACGTTTTCAGGGCCCTGCGCTGGCGGCTCCAGCTGCGCGCCATCGACGTCAAGCCGTCGTTTAGCGCCGTGCTCAACAGCATCTTCGGCACCTATGCCGTCAACCTGGCGTTTCCCCGATTGGGCGAGGTGTGGCGCTGCGGATACATCGCCAACCGTCAGAAGGCCTCAGTCACCCAGGTCATGGGCTCGATGGTCGCTGACCGACTCACCGACACGGTCACCGTGCTCCTGCTCACGCTGGTCACCTTCATGCTGGCACAGGGCGCCTTCGGCAAGTTCTTTGACTCCTACCCGCAGATGAAGGAGAACTTCCTCAGCGTCGCCAGCGACGCGCGCATCTGGCTCGGCAGCGCCGTGGCCATCATCGCGCTGGGCTGGCTGCTGGTGATGAAGACCGAGAACAAGATCATCAAGAAAATCCAACTCATGGCCCGCAACCTGTGGGAAGGCTTCGCCTCCATTACCCGCATGGAAGGCAAGTGGTGGTTCCTGCTGTTGACGGTGCTCATCTGGGGCTGCTACTTCCTGCAGCTTTACCTGGCCTGCCAGGCATTCTCGTTTACCAGCGGCCTGAGCGTGCTCGCCGTGCTGGTGATGTTTGTGCTCAGCAGCATCGGCATGGGTGTGCCCACCAACGGAGGCCTCGGCTCTTGGCATGTGGCCATCATCTTCGCCCTGTCGCTCTACGGTGTGGGCGTGTTCTCCCCCTCCAACTTTGACCCGCGCGCATCGGCGTTTGCCATGCTCGTGTGGGGATTCCAGACGGTGCTGCTCATCGTCCTGGGCATCTATGCTTTTGCCAGCATGGCGATAGACCGCAGCCGCATCGAGAGCGGTAAGACCGTGGTCGACACCACCAACGAAGAAATCAAACTTTAACAATCTCTTATAACCAGAAACTACAAAGCTATGGACGACAACTTTGACGATCATTTCACCGACGTTCACGACCCTGAAGAGCAACCCCAACAGCATCAGGAAACCGAACTCGAGCGCGAGGAGCGCGAAATCAAGGAGGCTACCATCGAGCGCCGCGGCAACTCCGTCAAGATGGTGCTCATACTCATCATCACGGCCATGGTATTGTTCCTGGGCTGGTGGATGTGGCAGCACTATTTCCACCCCTACCGCGTGAGCCAGGAGAAGGGCTGGATCATGAAGGTGAGCAACGAGGGCTCGCTGTTCAAGACTTTTGAGGGCGAGATGGTCAGCGAGGGCTACGTCGACGGCACGATTCCCGCCATCACCAGCGACTTCAAGTTCTCCATCCCCAACGACACCCTTGCCCGTCAGGCCATGCAATGGTCCCAGGACGGCAAGCGCATCGTCCTCACCTACAACGAGTACAAGGGCATCGTCCTGTGGCGCGGCAACTCCAAGCACGTCGTCGTCAGCATCGAGCCCGACACCAACCTCATCAAGGACAACCCCTACAAGGACGCCCAGCAACCCAAAGAGGAAAACAACAAAAAGAAAGACTAACCCCACCCTTCCATCCATTCAAGCAATGCAAGCCCCATGGCTCGCCCTCGAGCCCATGGCCGCGATAGTGCAAGCCTCCCGTCAGGGTATTGCATGCCTCCCGTCAGGGCATTGCAAGCCTCCCGTCAGGGCATTGCAAGCCTCCGCCTTGCTGATCATCCAGGGTCACTCCTACCTTTTTCAGCACATTGAGCACCGAAGCCTCGGGTGATACCCACGTGTTGTAGTAGTCCCATGCATTGCGCTTCAATCGCTGCATCAGGTCAACATCATCACGTAGGCGCACAATGGCCTTCTCCATATCATCGGGGGATAAGACCTCGAGATAATGGACACCATTCTCAAAACTGCCCGGCATCACATTGTTGAGCGGAGTAGAAACGATGGCCTTACCCTCGCACAAGAACTCACCCAGTTTCCAGCCATGACAACCAATGACCGACGGCGTGCTGAAGACGAACCACGAACGTCTGTTGCGTTTATCATACTCGTTCATCGATAGCCGGTGCTTATAAATCATGTCGGAATATTCTTCCAGATAGTGTGGATATTCTGCACTCTCCCGTTCGGCCTCATTAACGTAGAAAAAGCCGCCGTCAAACGTGGTCATGTGCCGCTTGCAAAGCCGCATGAAGTCGCCGCGATATTTATTGGTCGTGCTGAACGACAACTCGCCCCACCACAACGTGCTCATTGAGAAAAAGTAACCTGGCTGCTCTTCCCTTGTGAAACGGTAGTAATAGCTGTATCGCTTACGACGCAAAAGCATGTAAGCATAGTCTCGGAAAAACGTCATGAACGGCTGCTTGAATGTGCAACCAGGCGCACGCCTGATGGTGAAAAAATTCCTCATGGCCATAACCAAAGTGACCACGGGATTCCACAGGCTGATGCCGAAGTTGGGGCCCAGAGCAACCATCTTGCTGCGCTTGGCATCCTTAGGGTGCATGTTTACCTTTCCATATGCATCGGACCACTGATACATTTCCTCATTGATGCCATCACCGTCCCAACAATCAAAGAATACGTTCTTCTCCCCCATGGCTGTGACAACCTTCACAGCCATGCCATTAACTGGTTCATCCTTGATTTCTGGCAGACAACGGAATTGTACCTTCCCGATTAAACGCTTTAACCCCTCGATATAGTAGGAGGCATAATTAATACGGCATCGAGGATCGATGATTACTCTACTGATATTGGATGAGATCTTTTGCATTTGCCTAATTGATACTTTGCCGG
>JAEEGJ010023283.1_pt1 | contig 13022 bp, 15 predicted proteins | sample 8958761 | NCBI WGS metagenome assembly JAEEGJ01 (sample SAMN16246546, study PRJNA631951) | gut metagenome | biome: gut microbiome; feature: rumen; material: RS-attached | host: Bos | place: Iran: Karaj | collected 2018-10
CCAAGAAGTGCACCCAGTCGGCATGTTCGCCGTACAGGTTCGTAATGTGCATGAGTTCCTGAATGTGGTTCACGCCCTTTTCGGTCAGCTGGATGTTCTTGTCCTTTTCGTCGACCGAGAAGTCCTTATTCTTAATGAGCTGCTTGGCGATTTCGTTTGCCTTGGCGTACTTTTCGGTAGCGTCTTCGGCCGGACCACTAATAATAAGCGGCGTACGGGCTTCATCAATCAAAATGGAGTCGACTTCGTCAACAATACAGAAGTTCAGTTCGCGCTGCACCAGCTGGTTGGGTTCCACAGCCATGTTGTCGCGCAGGTAGTCGAAGCCGAATTCGTTGTTGGTACCGTAGGTCACGTCGCTGTTGTAGCTTACGCGGCGTTCTTCGGGAGAAAGGCCGTTCACAATCAGGCCCACCGTGAGTCCGAGGAACTTGTAGACCATACCCATCTGCTTGGCGTCACGGCCAGCGAGGTAGTCGTTCACTGTCACCACGTGCACACCGTGGCCAGAAAGACCGTTCAGGTAAACCGGGAGGGCAGCGGCAAGCGTCTTACCTTCACCAGTTGCCATTTCAGCGATGGCGCCTTCGTGCAGCACCAAGCCACCGATCATCTGCACGTCGAAAGGCATCATGCGGAACGGCTTCACCGATTCAGGGTAAAGTTCGCGAACCTTGGCGTACACAGAGGCGGGCAGGTAGACTTCCCATTCGTTCTTGCCGGCGGCAAGTTCGGCCTTCGCGGCATTCACGGCATCCTGGAGCTCGGGGCCCAGGCGGCTAAAGTCGAAGTTATTTTCTGGCTTGAAGATGTTGAAGATACCCAGGCGGCGGTCGCAAGCTTCTTGGCACACGGCAAAGGCTTCGACCTTGATATCGTCGAGGGTAGCGCCATTCTTGAGCTTTTCGCGGAATTCCGCACTCTTTGCGGCAAGGGCGGCGTCATCCAAAGCTTCCAGGGCTTCGCGGGCCTTGTGGATTTCGGCAATCACCGGGCGCAGCTGCTTGACTTTACGTTCGTGCGGGGTACCAAAGATCTTATGAAGAACGGTATCGACTATACTCATCTTTTTCCTTTTTACGGCCGAGGGCACTGCCCGCGGACACTGATTAAAAAATTACGGGGATAATTTAGCAAATAACATGCCAACTCAAAATCGTTTAGTCTTGAAACAAGGGCTTAATTTGGTCCAGCATTGCCTTACAGCCCTCATTTACATCGTCCCAAGTTGCAACAAAATCACCTGTATACCAGGGGTCCGCCACATCGCGGCTCTTGTGCGCCCAATCCATCAGGAGCGAGACCTTGCGATTTTCCACCGGGCCCGTTGTTTCACGCGTGTACACGTCGGCCGGCAAAATCCAGCGCAGGTTGCGCAAATTGTTACGGTCCATGAGCACGATGTAGTCGTAATATTCATAGTCGCGGGCAGTCATCTGGCGTGCCGTCTTGCCGCTGCAATCGATGCCATGCATGGCAAGCATGCGACGTGCCGGCGGATACACCGGATTCCCGATCTCTTCGGTACTTGTCGCGGCACTTGCAATTTCAAAATCTATATCGGCTAAAGGCGATTCGGCAGGCAAATCCTGCACCATCTTTTTCATCACGAATTCAGCCATGGGGCTTCGGCAAATGTTCCCGTGGCACACAAACAAAATCTTGATTTTCATGCGAAAAATATAATATCTTTAAAGCCATGAAAAAGCCCGTAAGCAAAGCCACGCGCACCCGCGTCACCCACGAATTTCCGGCCCTATACGACCGCGAATCGCAAGTGCTCTTGCTCGGCTCCATTCCCTCGCCCAAGTCGCGCGAAATGGCATTCTACTACGGGCACCCGCAAAATAGATTCTGGAAAGTCATGGCAGCTGTTCTCGACGAAGAAATTCCCGAAACCATCACGCAAAAGAAGGCCATGCTTAAAAAGCATCACGTGGCGCTATGGGACGTTCTGGACAGCTGCACCATCGTGGGCGCAAGCGACACCAGCATTGAAGACCCCGTTCCAAACAACATAAAAGAACTAGTCAAAAAATCAAAGGTTTCACGCATCTTCTGCACAGGCGCCACTGCCTATAACTTGTACCAAAAATTTTGTGCAAAAGAAGTCGGCATCGACGCGGTCAAGTTGCCATCCACATCGCCTGCCAACTGCGCCGTATCGCTCGAGAAACTTGTGGAAGCGTATAAGAAGGTTTTATAATGCCCTTAAAGATTGTACGTAACGACATCACGAAAGTCAAGGCCGACGCCATCGTGAATTCCGCGAACAAGAATCCGATTTGCGGGGGAGGCGCCGAATACAGTATTTACGAAGCCGCAGGCCGCGAAGCCCTTTTAGCCGCACGCGAAAAAATCGGTCCGCTCAAGGTGGCCGAAATTGCAGTGACACCGGCCTTTGCGCTCAACGCCAAGTACATCATCCACACCGTGGGCCCCAGGTGGAACGGTGGTGATTCCGGTGAAACATTGGCGCTTGCCAACTGCTACCGCGGCGCCCTCGAAAAGGCAAAGGAACTCGGGTGTAATTCCATCGCATTTCCGCTCATCTCTAGCGGCGTGTTCAAATTCCCCAAAGACAGCGCCCTCAAAATCGCGCTGCGGGCTATCGGCGAATTTTTAGACTCCAACGAAATGGACATCCAGCTGGTCGTTTTCGACCGCAAGGCCTTCGAAGTTTCCGAAGAGCTGTACAGCGACATTCACGCCTATATTGACGACAATTACGTCAACGACAAATACGACGATGTCCACAATTACATAAGCAGCAACCGCTGGAAAGACAACTTCAACATATTCAATCATGTTGAACGTCTTCAAGAAAACGGCCCCCAAAGCACACCTGATACATCCGATGAAATATTAAGCTGCCCCATATTCTACTCCGAAAGAACCACAAAACAGGAAGCCACAGAAAGCAGTCTCGCCGACCTCATGTCCAATCCGGGCGAATCGTTCCGCGACAGGCTCATCAACCTGATCCGCGAAAAGAACGAAGACGACGTCCAGGTCTACAAGCGTGCAAACCTGGACCGCAAGCATTTTTCCAAAATCCGCAGCAAGGCAGACTACAAGCCCACCAAAAAGACGGCACTCGCGCTCGCCGTCGCGCTCCGGCTGAATCTCGACGAAACAACCGACCTGCTTGCCCGCGCCGGAATCGCGCTTTCGCCCTCCAACAAGGGGGACCTGATCGTCAAGTACTTTATCGAGCGCCAGATGTATGACATCTGGGAAATCAACAGCATGCTGTTTAAATACGGTCAACCCGCCCTCGGCGCATAACCGAAAATTCCTACCCCAAAACGCTTTTTTAAATGTCGCCCGCCAGGCGACCAATTTCGGCTTTACGCCATCTATAATTGTCTCCGTTCCACTTAAACAAGCCGCACGCATAGCGGCACGGAGGCAATCATGAAACAAGGACTCACCGAAATCGTATTCATCCTCGACCGTAGCGGTTCCATGAGCGGGCTCGAAAAGGACACCATCGGGGGCTTCAACAGCACCATCGAAAAACAAAAGCAAGAAGCGGGGGAGGCCTACGTCTCGACCGTCCTCTTCGACACCGAAATGGAAGTTCTCCATGACCGCGTCCCGCTCGCGCGCATCGAGCCCCTGACCGAAAAAGAATACTATGCCCGCGGCGGTACGGCGCTTCTTGACGCCATCGGTGGCGCCATCCACCACATCGGAAACGTGCACAAGTACGCCCGCGAAGAAGACCGCCCCGAAAAAACCATCTTCGTCATCACCACCGACGGCTACGAAAATTCCAGCCACAAGTACACCGCCAACCGGGTCAAAGAAATGATCCAGCGCCAAAAAGAAAAATACGGCTGGGAATTCATCTTCCTCGGCGCCAATATCAACGCCGTCGCAACCGCCAGGAATTTCGGCATTGACGAAAACCGAGCTGCAAACTACATGAACGATGAGGCAGGCATCAAATTCATGTACGAAGCGGAATGCTGTCTCATGAGCGACATCCGCAACAACCGCGTCGATGACCGCGCTTGGAAGGCAAAAGTCGACGCCGATTACAACCGCCGCGGCAAGCGATAATCCGCAAAAACGGACGCCTTATTTTATCAACATCATACATTGTATTACACAAAATGTAAAACGCCGTAAAAACTCGATTGTTGATATCATGTGTATATTCAAAAAACACTATTCCACAGGATTTGGGCATATCCCACAACATATCCACAAATGACGTATGTTTCACGTGGAACATATGTCATTTTGCTATGACATTTCAACAATCTATTGTCAATCCTGTTAGACAAATCCAAAACTTATCCACCAAAATAAAAAACATCGTGTTTCACGTGAAACGCGATGTTTATATTATGTTTATAAAAGTTATCAACAATCTGTGCGATTGTTGCATGCGAAATTAGAATTTCACAGTACGCGGAGCAGCGCCGAAGGCGTAAAACGTGGCCGTTGCGTCCTTAAAATAGAGCACTTCGGTGTTCGGATCTTCGACAGAATACATGGACCTGAGTTCAGGATAATGTTCAAGCATGTCGGCCTTAGGCTCACGGCGGTCGTCGCGGACGAGCGTACCGGCAACGCGGAGCCACTTGTTGCCTTCTGCGTTCATGGCGCAAATTTCAACCTTGCCGTTTTGCTGGATCTGTTTGGAGCAATCCTTGGTCTTGGACGTCTGGATATAGAGCTTGCCCTCGAAAATGTTGGCAGTGCCAAACGGGCGCACGCGCGGCTGGTCACCTTCGACCGTTGCCAAAAAATAGGCGCCACATTCCTTGAGAAATTTTACGACTTCTTCCATATTGATCTCCTATTAATATTCTTTCCTATTCACAATATAGTAAAAAGAATTAATGCGAGGTCGCAATAATCCGCGTATAAATTTCTTCCATTTGAGTGGAGAAGCAGCAGAAGATTACCTTCTTCACTTTTTGAGCCGGATAATTCTGGACCATCTTCACGGCAATCTCGGTGGCAGCTTCCCAAGGGTAACCATAAACGCCTGTCGAAATAGCGGGGAAGGCAACCGTCTCACATCCATTCGCTTCAGCAAGATCCAGGCAATTTTTATAGCAAGATTCCAGAAGTGCCGGTTCACCATGCAGGCCATCCCGATAAATCGGGCCTGGAGTGTGGATCACAAACTTCGCCGGCAACCTAAACCCCGGGGTGATTTTGGCCTTACCCGTTTCGCAACCGTTCAAAGGAATGCAGGCCTTCAGAAGCTCCGGACCAGCAGCCCTATGAATAGCTCCATCAACACCGCCACCTCCCAAAAGTGAACAATTGGCGGCATTCACAATCGCATCCACATTCAGTTTGGTGATATCACCTTGAATAATTTCAATCTCAATCATTTAAAACCTCGACTATAATATAGTTAAAGATATTCCAGCAATAATGTTGATTATGTGAATAGATGTTGAAAACTCTTTTTTCCACCTTCTCTTTTTATATATATTATAGTGGGGTTATTATGAAAATCGAACATATCGCCATCTGGGCAAAAGATATCGACAAGGTCTGTGAATTCTACCGAAAGTATTTTGGTGGGGTAGTTCACCCGATTTACCATAATCCGACAAAACAATTCACCAGCCGATTCGTCACTTTCGACGATGGCGCCCGTTTGGAAATAATGCACCGCCCTGATATTGATGTTGGGTCCGGAGAAATGTTTCATGTGAAACATCCGCAGGGCGAATGCAGCGACCATACTTGTATGGGCATTGCTGAGCCCCAGGATGTCGGACACGAAGTGTCCCAACACTTAGGTTTTGCACACTTATCTTTTTCCGTGGGTTCAAAAGAAGAAGTGGACCGTCTCACCAAACAAATGTCCACTGATGGAATCCAGGTGGTAGGGCAGCCCCGAACGACTGGCGACGGGTATTATGAAAGTGTGATCCTGGATCCCGAAGGCAACCGTATCGAGATAACCATCTAACGCCATATCATAAATAATGCGACCAAGAAAATCGCAGCAATAAGAGAGCAACAACCGCTACACATAGACAACCTCCTTAAAAAGGTTCTATGGATAAATATAAATCCATCCCCCTGACATTAATTGTCAAGGGGATTTTTTATGTTGGGACTGCGATATAATCGTAGTCCGACCTTAATCGCTTCGGTCATAAAAATATGCAAGCATATTTTTGCGACACTCGGCTCGCTATGTTGGGACTATGGCTACGCCATAGTCCGACACCCATCGGTCAGCAAATGAAAAAATGCTAGCATTTTTTCGCTTTCTGACCTCGGTTGTGTTTCACGTGAAACATCCCCTTTCTTGGACACAAAGTGTCTAAACATAAAAATTAATGTATATTAAGGACATGAGGAGAACATTATTCATTCTGGCATTGGCTGCCTTAAATGTGCAGGCCATCGATTGCATCCGACACACATTCGATTATTTCGCAACGGACTTCGAAAATCATGTACTCGTCTTGCCCAGCGAAATGTTCCCGGATAGTATCCATCAGAAACAAAACGGACGAGTCAACACCATCAAGTATCATTGGACAGGCAACCACCTTGACAGCATGAGCCTATCCCAATCTTGTCTTGCCCGCGGTTACGAAAAAAAATCCACCTTCATTCCCGACTGGAAAATTGACTCCACCAAGGTAGGCAAGGTCAAGAAATACGACTGGAAATCTCTGAAAGACGGATGGCACTTTACGGTCTACCGCGGAAAAGATTCCGTCTATATCGATAATGACAATGAACAGCATCAGATATTCTACCTCAAAAACGATACCATTTACGAAGTCAACAACTGGGTTCCCAGGAATTTAAAAACATACCGCGACCCCGATAATAAGAGCAAGTGTATTCGAAAAAGCGATAATAACTTTATCATCGACACTTATGAATATGAAATGAAGGGGAGCACCCTCATCCAGAAATCAATCAAGTTCGACCACAACAGATACATCAAAGCCCCCGGCCACTGCATGGGCGGCAACGAATACACCACTATATATTATAGGAAGAAATAATTATTATATTTCCTCATATGAAAAAACTTATCCTTATTCTCTCCTTTGTTGCATTGAACGTCTTCGCCATCAACTGCCGCGACTACATGCAATACACATTCTCTGATTCAGAAGATTTCATTGTCGACAGTGCCTATGTCGCCAATACTGGATACGACACTATCTACTACGCACCTATAAAATACTACTATACGAATAACAAACTGGACAGCATGATTCGTTGCGTCGGAAAAAACTGCTGGACATATAAGACCAAATACTTGAAAGAGAAAACAGATTCCACATTAAATATGACGATGTTCATTGACGATTGGAAATCAGAAAAAATCATATTCTTGCAAAAAGACTCTGCCATCACATACGATTATAGCGATGATAAAGAAAAGCTGGAGACAATCAGTGACATTACCACTCTCGTTTTGCGCAATGACACATTGTACGAAAACCGCAAAAGCACCAATGAATATGATGATATAAAAAGCGTAATAACGACCCCAGATCCTAGCGACGAAAATGTATGCAACATTAGCGAGACGAAAACAACATATTACGGACAATCCAATACCACAACATATCAGGAAATCATAACCAATACCGAAAATGGTTTTGTGGTATCCGCCAGCAATACCGATCAAAAAATATTCTTCGTCTATACCAATTCCACCACCGCAATCCTCCACAAAAAGCACCCGACATATATCCCCGAAAAGGCAAAACATTTCGACCTCCTCGGCCGCCCTGCCAACAAAAAATATATCATGAGTGTTCCACGTGGAACATCGGCGAAGTAAAACTATTCTTTTTTATAAACACAAAATCCACATTTATCAAAAACTTATCCACGGATATTTTTAAAAAGTGAAAGGGCAAAAGCCCTTTTTTTTGATTTTGTGATTTTGGAATACTAAATTATGATGGCTAAAGTGTGAAAATTGTTCCACGTGGAACGTTAGCGAGGTGAGCGCAGCGAAAATACACTTGTGTATTTTCATTGCCGAACCGAAGCGAGTTGGCTCCGAAGGAGCAAACATGCGATAGCATCGTTCCTAGTATTATATGAATTACAGAGATAATAAAAACCAGCAGAATCTTTTGAACCAGTTCTTGACAGAACATGGTGTGCAGCTGTCCGAAGATGTACTCGGCAAGCTTTATGATTTTGCGGACTTGGTGGTAGAGACCAAGCAGTTTGGTAACCTGATTTCGGCAAAGGACTCCGAGAAGTTCCTGAGCAGGCATATCGCAGATTCACTCGTTCCCTATATATATATAGTGAAGGAAATATTGAAGGCTGTTCCTGCAGGTGCCAAATGGGCCGATATGGGTGCGGGGGCAGGTTGCCCCATTTTCCCGCTCGCCATCGTAATGCCCGAAGTAGAATTTTTTGCGGTTGAACCCCGCAACATGCGTGTGCAGTTCATGAAGTACACCAAGGAAAAACTGCACCTGGACAACCTCACCGTCGTAGGCAAGCGCTTCGAGACTTCGTCCCTTGCCTATCTGGATTTTGTGAGTTGCCGCGCACTCTCGACTTTCGAAAACGACTGGGAACGCGCCCAGCCGGGACTCAAGCGTGGTGGAAAATTCCTTACGCTGAAAAGTTACAACAATATTGTTCACCTGGAAAATAACCCGGAAGTACATGTATACAAATATGCACTACCGCAGGAAGAACAAGTTTACGCCTTAGTCACTCGAGGTAATGAATGAGTAAAGTGATAGCAGTCTGCAACCAGAAAGGTGGCGTGGGTAAGACCACGACCGCTGTGAACCTGGCCGCCAGTTTTGCCGCATTGGAAAAGAAGACACTCCTTATCGACATGGACCCGCAGGGTAACGCGTCGCAAGGTTTGGGCTACAACGAACTCCAGGATGTGGATATCCACGAAGTCCTGAACATGGCCGACAATCCGGATAATGTCACCTACGACAATCTCAAGGAAGCTATCCTCGACACGAGCCTCGACTACCTCAAGGTCATCACCTCCGGCCCGGATCTCGCCGTCATGGAAATCGAACTGGTGAATGCCATGAGCCGCGAACGCAGACTCGAACGCGTGATGAATGTCTTGAAGCAGTCCTTCGAATTCATTATCATCGACGCTCCTCCGAGCCTGAACCTTTTGACGCTGAACGTGCTGACCGCAGCTACCAGCGTCCTGATTCCGGTGCAGTGCGAATACTACGCCCTGCAGGGTATGACCGAACTTTTCAAGACCATCCGCGAAGTCCAGAAGAACCTGAACGCGAACCTCAAGATCGAAGGCGCGCTTCTTACCATGTACGATTCCCGCTTGAGCCTCTGCAAGCAGGTCGCCGAAGAAGTTCGTGAAAACTTGAGCGACACCGTGTTCCAGGCAATGATTCCGAGAAACGTGAAACTCTCCGAAGCTCCGAGCCACGGCAAGCCCGCCATTCTTTACGATGTGCAGAGCAGCGGTGCTCAGGCCTACATGAAACTCGCCGAAGAAATCTTGAACAAGGGAAAGTAGTAAATGGGTAAAAAGTCTTTCGCATTGGGTCGCAGCCTCGCCGATATCCTCAAGGACCACTCCGCTCCGGCAGCCTCCGACATTCAACAGTCCAATCCACAATCCGACGAAACTAACGCCGAAAAATCTGAAACTGTTGATAACTCCCAGAAAGTCGTCGAAATCAATGTCGAACTTATCGACCCGAACCCGTTCCAGCCGCGTAAGGTTTTCAGCGACGACGAACTGGTGGAACTTGCCGAATCGATTGAACAGCACGGTTTGATCCAGCCGATCGCCGTCCGCAAGGTGGGCGATCGTTACCAAATCATCAGCGGTGAACGCCGTACCCGCGCAAGCAAGCTCGCCGGACTCCCGACCATCAAGGCCCAGGTTTATGAAAACCTCGACGACAAGGCCATGGCCGAATGGGCCCTCATCGAAAATATCCAGCGTGTCGACCTGAATCCGGTCGAAGTCGCCAAGTCTTATCAACAATTAATCGATAATCACGGCTATACCCACGAAGATCTGTCCAAGATTGTGAGCAAGTCCCGCTCCGCAATTACCAACAGTCTCCGCCTCCTCAAGCTCCCGGAAGTCGTACTTTTGTGGATAGAAGAAGGAAAAATTTCGGGCGGTGCAGCCCGTGCCCTCTGTAGCGACAAGATCAAGAATCCTGAAGAAGTCGCCAAACGCATTATCGAAGAAGGCCTGAACGTTCGCCAGATCGAAGCGATCGCCCGCGGCGAAGAACCGAAGGCAGCCGAACAGCCGGCACCGGAAACCGAAGACCAGCCGGAAGTTCACAAGCCCGAAGTCGAAGCCAAGCCGAAGCCGGAACTCAGCGCCGACATGAAACAGTTCGAATCCCGCCTCGAAACCTTCTTTGGCACCAAGGTCCAAATCAACCCGAGCGCCTCGACCGAGACCAAGGGTTCAATCGTTATTAACTATTATTCCATGGACGACCTTACCCGAATCCAGGAACTCATGGAAAATCGATAGATGAAAGGCAAGTACTATAAAGTTCAAATCATTCCGGAAGACTCCAAGGAAATCAAGAGCTACCGTATCAACACGAAATGGTTCCTGTTCCTGAAAATCTTCCTGGTCGCCCTTGTAATCGGTACCGGATTCCTTATTTATAATGCAGGCCGAATTGGCCGCATGATGATTAACTACGAAAAGATTCGCACCGCAAACGGTCAGCTCGTAAAGCAAAACGCCAACTACGAAGAACTCTTCTTGAGAATCGACTCTCTTTGGGTTCTCGAAGAACGCATCCAGAATATCCTGGGCACGTTCATCGAAAACGATTCCGGCAAGATCAACAGTCTTATCGACAAGAGTAGGTTCGCCCACACGCCATCGCAAAAAATCGACGTCGATTACGAAGGCGGCTGGAAATCTCACGAAGACAAGGTCCGTTTGGAACATATTCCTAACGTGATTCCGGTAGTCGGAATGGTAAGTAAGAAATTCAGCGAAATGGACGATCACCTGGGAACCGACTTTTCGGCCCAAGTCGGAAACCCGGTGTTTGCATCGGGTAGCGGAGTCGTAGAGTTTGCCGGCCCCAAGAATGAACTAGGCAATACAGTCGTTATCGACCACGAGAACGGTTACAAGACAAGTTATTCACACCTGAAAGACATCAGAACCCGCAAGGGCAGAAATGTCGGTAAAGGCGAAATAATCGGAACAGTTGGCAATACGGGTAACAGCAGTGCCCCGCACTTGCACTACTCAATCAGTAAAGATGGCAAGGACATGGACCCGGAACTGTTCATTAACTATTAAAAAGTTACAAGGTTTAAGATACTAGTTTGCGGAATTTTTTTATAGATTCACTATAACTAAATTGAATTTCACCTAAGAGGAAAAAATGGCTACAAAAGAACAGGAAATCACTCAGATCGGTCACAGCGTGACCATTAAGGGCGACATCAGCGGCAATAGCGACGTGCGCGTTGCTGGCAACGTCATCGGCGGCATCTCTATCGAAGGCGAACTCATCGTCGAACGTCAGGGCGTGGTCGAAGCTGATATCAAGACTACCACTGCAGTGGTTGCTGGTTCTGTCAAGGGCAACATCGATTGCTCCGATAAGCTGATCCTCGAAAGCACTTCCCAGTTCGAAGGCAATATCAAGACCAAGCGTCTCATCATCCAGGAAGGCGCTATCTTCCAGGGCAACTGCCAGATGGGTGCACCTCAGGTTGCAGCCCAAGCAGCACGTCCTGCAGCTCAGCCTGCTCCCCAGCAGCCTAAGCAGCAGCCGGTCAAGGGTCCCAAGGATTTAGACCTTTAAGTCAAATTCACACCTATATCATTAAACACTAATTATTTATATAAATAGTAATAGTAATTAGCGCCGTGAATAGTGGATAGAATTGTGAAGATGGAAACATAACTCATTGATGGTCAAAAAGTTATAAAACTAAAATCAGTGAGTTTAAATGTTGAAAACTTTCAATCTGTTCACTTTTTTCAATGTTGATAAGTGTTGAAGTAGACTTTTCAATACCAATTCACAGGCGATACACCGAATTATGTTGAAAATCGGTATGATATGGGTCACATTTGGCAAAAAAGTGGAAAATTCTAGCGCTTTGGCCCTATTTAAAAGTTATATTGTACAAACAAAATGTCATCTAAGATCCTTAAAATAGGTCAGATATCCGATATTCATATCGGAAACGGAGACGAGCTCGTACAGGGAATCGACGTTTGTGCCAATTTCCGCAAAGCTCTGAATTCCGAGTCTATGCAAGGCCTGGATCTTTTGGTGTTGTCTGGCGACCTTTCCGAAAATTCGGAACCCGGCGCATACGAATACGTTGCATCTTTGTTGAAGGACTACAAGAGTCCGTGGTGCATTATTCCCGGTAACCATGACGATCTCAATGTCATGCGAAAGTATTTCGATATTGAATCGATGATTCATGGCGACAGATGTTTCTACCGTTATGACTTGAAGGGCAAGACCATGTTCTTCCTGGATAGCGGTTGCGGGAATGTTTCACAGGAACAGTTGACATGGCTGCAAGAAGAAGCTTCGAAGATCAAGGGCGAAGTCATTCTCTTCATGCACCATCCGCCTTGTTTCTGCGGTCACCGTTTCATGGACTTGCGTTACCACCTTGAAAACATGGTCGAAGTCCAGCAAGTGCTTGCGGGTATCAAGAACTTGACCCACATTTACGCTGGTCATTACCATCATCACTTTGAAGTGAACATGGGACGCCAGATTGTGCATGTTGCACCGGCGACTCAGTTCCAGATTGACCCCAACGTACCCTATTTCAATCTGAAAAGTGCCGCTCCGGGCTGGCAATTGATTGAATGGGGCGAAAAATTTGTAGAAACTACAGTTTATTTTGAATAGACCCCTTGAATTTTTAAAACTATTTGACTAAATTTGGGAAAAATTTGGCGGCTTAGCTCAGTTGGTAGAGCGTCGGAATCATAATCCGCAGGTCTGTGGTTCGAGCCCACAAGCCGCTAGTATTTTGAAAAAGAGGCTGATATGTCAAGA
>JAEEGJ010023285.1_pt1 | contig 13022 bp, 10 predicted proteins | sample 8958761 | NCBI WGS metagenome assembly JAEEGJ01 (sample SAMN16246546, study PRJNA631951) | gut metagenome | biome: gut microbiome; feature: rumen; material: RS-attached | host: Bos | place: Iran: Karaj | collected 2018-10
AGAGTTCGTAATTTATATTGGTCTATTATATTCCAATATTTTTCTGTTTATTCTTTTGAATAAATTTTACCGCGGAATAAGTAGCCGTAGCCTGCAGAGTCTATTTTTGAAATATTTTCTGGTGTGCAGAGACTATCGGCACAGATGTGCCATCCATCGTTAAAGTCGGGGTTGATATGGGAGTAGACGAGGAATGTATCTTTGTCTGAACGTTCTTTAGATAAGTATTGAAATTTGTGATTCAAATCATAAAATGATATAAAATTTGGATCATAGGTTGTCGCTTTTAACACAATAGTCAACCCAAAACTATTATAAGCAATTTCAGGAGAATATTTGGCATACTCGTAAGAATCGTTACCAACTTCGATATTCTTCGAAATAGAATACACTGGATATTTATATTTTTCTAAATCAAAGGGAGATGGTGCTTTTTTTATAATAGCCCCATCATTCCCCTTTACATAAATAATAAACAAATCTGTTTCATCCTTCTTTATTGATGGCACTACGATTTTTATTAATTGAAGAAAATTTGATTGATCATAGTATTGAATATAATAATCATATGAGGATGAACGTGGCTTATAAGAATAATGATCTAAATATCCTATACAATTAAATCCAAATTCTAAATCGTTTCTATGAAAAAACAAATGAATTGAATATATCCCATTTGCCAACATCACCATTACTATAACATATTTCAAATATTTGTTATTAGCAATATAACCATTAATATTTATAGTAGCAATTAAAATCCATAATAAAACAAAAAATACCGACCACCAACATGGATTAATAAAATGAAAAACAAAAATAAGCAATCCCGTTAATAATAGCGCGACAATTGGCATTTTTGTTAATAATGTAAAATAGTTATTCATAATTATCTACTATTTTATCAATTAGGCTATTGGATTAAGTCGGCTATTATTTAACAAAAAAACTTACTCCTCCTTCTCCTTCTTTATTTTTGCTGGTAATTTTACCGGATTTTTTACTTGTTTTTCTTGTAAAACTAAGGGAACAAGTTCCATTGCTGTGCTTACGTAGATGAATTCTAATCCGCGGATGTAGAGTTCGTTGATTTCTTCGATGTCGCGCTTGTTTTCTACCGACATAAATATTGTTTTGATGCCGGCACGTTTGGCAGCGAGAATTTTCTCTTTGATGCCGCCAACGGGGAGAACGCGTCCTGAGAGGGTGAGTTCGCCGGTCATTGCCACAAAAGGTTTTACGGCACGTTGCGAAAACAGCGAGGCAAAGCAAGTGAACATTGTGATACCTGCGCTCGGTCCATCTTTGGGCACTGCGCCTTCGGGTACGTGCAGGTGAACGTTGAACGCCTTGAACATACGGTTGTCGATTCCGAGTTTTTCTGCGTTTGATTTTACGTATTGAAGGGCAATTTCGGCGCTCTCTTTCATCACGTTGCCGAGGTTGCCTGTGAGCGACAATCCTCCGTTGCCACGGCTCAGACTCGATTCCACATAGAGAATTTCGCCTCCTGCGGCTGTCCACGCCAAGCCTACCACCACGCCGGGAATATCGTTGGTGTGGTATTCTTCGTGGAGATACTTTGGAATGCCGAGTTGTTTTTCTATCTCTTTTTCGGTGAGCGACGGGGCTTTTTCGTTGGATGCAATTTTTACGGCTGCCTTGCGGGCAAGCGACGAAAGCACGTTGTTCAACTCACGCACACCCGATTCGCGTGTATATTGGTTGATAAGCGTGGTGAGCACGGGTGTGGACATTTTGAGGTTTTCTTTGGCAATGCCGTGGTCTTTTACAATTTTGGGTATCAAGTGTTTGCGGGCAATCTCGATTTTTTCCTCGGTAACGTATCCCGACACGTTGATAATTTCCATACGGTCTAACAGAGCAGGGTTGATGGTAGATAGCGAGTTGGCTGTGGCTATAAACATTACCTTAGAAAGGTCGTAGTCGAGGTCGAGATAGTTGTCGTGAAACTCGGAGTTTTGTTCGGGGTCGAGCACCTCTAAAAGTGCAGCCGCCGGATCACCACGAAAATCGTTCGACACTTTGTCGATTTCGTCAAGCACAAACACTGGGTTTGATGTGCCTGCCTTGTTGATACTCTGCAATATACGTCCGGGCATAGCGCCGATGTAAGTGCGGCGGTGTCCACGGATTTCGGCCTCGTCGTGCAAGCCACCGAGCGAAATGCGCACATACTTGCGGTTGAGAGCGCGGGCAATGCTACGTCCGAGCGAAGTTTTGCCCACACCGGGAGGGCCAAAAAGGCAGAGTATCGGCGATTTGAGGTCGCCTTTTAGTTTTATTACGGCAAGATATTCAAGTATACGTTCCTTTACTTTTTCGAGACCGTAGTGGTCGGAATCGAGAATTTTCTGCGCCTCTTTGATGTCGAAGTCGTCGGCAGAACATTCGTTCCAAGGAAGGTCTACAAGTGTTTGTAAATATGTAAGTTGTATCGAATAATCAGGAGATTGCGGATGCACGGTTTTTAAGCGGGCAAGTTCCTTTTTGAATGCTTCGGCAGCGGCTTCGGGCCATTTTTTCTTTTCGGCTTTGGCTTCGAGGTTTTTGATTTCCTCATCGTTGGGGTTTTCGCCAAGTTCGTTTTGAATGGTCTTAATCTGCTGATTAAGAAAATAATCGCGCTGTTGTTTGTCCATTTCTCGTTTTACCTTGTCTTGAATGTCGTCGCGGAGTTTGAATTTTTGGAGTTCGAGGGTAAGAAGGCTCAGCAATTCCATACCGCGTTTTTTGAGGTCGTTGATCGACAGAAGTTTCATCTTGTCAGAGGCTTCCAACGGAATGTTCGACGCCACAAAATTGATGAGGAATCCCGGGCTTGCGATGTTTTTGATGGCAAACACGGCATCCGACTGCATTTCGGTGCTTTGCGATACAAATTCACCAGATTTATCCTTGATAGATGTAACGAGGGCATCAAATTCAGAGTCGCCTTTTTTAGGAAAAACAGTGTTAACCACCTTGTAGGCAGCGGCAAGAAACTCGTCGGAACGGTCGCCGGTGAGTTTTACACGCTCCAACGAATGTATCAAGCAGGTGATACTTCCGTCGGGCAACTCATAAAATTTTATTACTTTTACGATAGTGCCAATGCGGTACATATCGTTGTATGTGGGTTCGTCGATGGCGGGATTTTTTTGCGTAACGGTGGCAATGAGCAAATCCTCGCGGTAAGCCTTTTTGATGAGTTCCACAGATTTTTTGCGGTCGGCCTGAATAGGCATAATTATCTGTGGAAAAAGCGTATTGTTGCGCAATGGAAGAATGTAAATCTTTTCGCCGATGGTCTGATCCCAATCTATGTCGAGCGGCGCGTCGGTGTCGGGCAACTGAATCATTGTTGTCATACTGTCGGGACTATTCATCACAATCCCAATTCTTCCCGACTTTTTGTCTTCTTTCATCTAAACGGTTGATTTTTAAAAGTTTTCTCTAAATTGTTCTGTACGGTCGAATACGTTTTGGAGTATGTCGATGTCGATGTCGGTCAACTCCACGTGACGGCGTTTCATCACAAGTTCGGCTGTTTCGATAGCCTTTTTAAATGGGTAAGTTTCGTAACCTGCCGCGCCGCCCCAAGCAAACGAGGGAACGAAATTGCGGGGGAAACCGGCTCCAAAAACGTTGCTGCTTACGCCTACCACAGTGCCGGTGTTGAACATTGTGTTGATGCTGCTTTTTGAGTGGTCGCCCATAATGAGTCCGCAGAATTGCAAGCCGGTTTTGATAAAACGGTGCTTTGCGTAGTTCCACACCTTCACTTCGGCGTAGTTGTTTTTAAGGTTAGAGTTGTTGGTGTCGGCACCGAGGTTGCACCACTGTCCGAGAACAGAGTTGCCGAGAAATCCGTCGTGACCCTTGTTTGAGTATCCCCAGATAACGGCATTGTTTACCTCGCCGCCGCATTTGGTGTAAGGACCCATAGTGGTGGCTCCGTATATTTTTGCTGAAATTTTTACTACTGAATGTTCGCAGAGTGCAAGCGAACCGTGTATAACGGCGTTTTCCATCACCTCGCTCTCTTTGCCGAGGTATACGTATCCTCCGGCGGGGTTGATAATTGAAAATTCTGCGTTAACGCCCTCTTCCACAAATATGCGTTCGGGTTGGAGGGTACGGTTGGTGTCGCTGAGTTTTTGGCTCTTGCGACCTGCGGTAATGAGTTTAAAATCTTTTTCTATCTCCTGTTCGTTGAGGGTAAAAATGTCCCAAGTGTAGTTGAGACGCGATACCTGCGCTATCTCCTTGCAATTTATCTTGATAGACGAACGGTCGAAATAGAAAAGCATAGTGTCGCTTTCGTCGAGACGTGCGGCAATGATTTCGCCGTTTACACTCAAACCTTCGCCCTTATGCAAACTTTTTACAGCCTCTGCCAAATCGTTGTCGGGCAGTATCGTAGAGTCTATCACATAATTGTCGGCTTCAAAAATAGGCACAAACTTGTTTCTGAGATAGTCGACACTCAGAAGCGAGATTTGCGCTTCGGGCAGATATTTAGCCCATTTTTCGTCGATGGTGAGAATGCCCACACGGAGGTTTCCGGCAGGACGGGTGAATGTCAGCGGCAGAAAATCTGAATTTTTTTGAAGGTTGTCGGAGATGATAATGTTCATAGATGCAGGTGTTTAGATAAAAATAAACAAAAAAAGCCCCAAGCGCGTTAGAACCCGGAGCCTTTTAAGTTTTTGTAAAAAACTACATATTGGTTTTTTGTGTGTAGGTTTTTTCGTATCTCTTTTTGAACTTGTCAACACGTCCGGTGCTGTCAACGAGTTTCATCTTACCAGTGAAGAACGGGTGAGATGCGTTAGAGATTTCCACCTTGATCAAGGGATAGGTAACACCGTCTAACTCGATGGTGTCCTTTGTGTTAGCACAACTTTTAGTAATAAAAGTGTGGTCGTTGCTCATATCTTTAAAAACCACTAAACGATATGATTCGGGATGTATTCCTGCTTTCATTTTACTTTAAATATTTTCGTATTTTTTGGCTTGCAAATGTACGGCGGTTTTTTGAATAAAAAAAATTTTTTTTAAATATTTTTATCCCGTTTTGCTGATTAATCTGCGTATGTTGCAATCATCTACAATGTTACACCTGTCTTAAAAATTGCAATCTCGCGATAGCCGTTTTTTTCGTTGTTGACAGGAGTGCCGCTCGCTGCGTTTATCACAAATTCTACAAACCGCTTGGCAACGTTTTCCATCTCTTCGCCTTCGGCAATTACTCCGGCATTAAAATCTATCCATTGCGGTTTGGCATTATATAACGGTGTGTTGGTGGAGATTTTCATCGTTGGAACAAACGTCCCAAACGGCGTGCCTCTTCCCGTAGTAAAAAGTACTAATTGACATCCCGAAGCGGCGAGTGCAGTGGCTGCCACAAGGTCGTTGCCAGGGGCAGAGAGTAGGTTGAGACCGCTTTTTGTAATGGTTTCGCCATATTTGAGAACGTCGCGGACGGTGCTTTTGCCGCATTTTTGTGTGCAGCCGAGCGATTTTTCTTCAAGTGTGGATATTCCGCCCGCCTTGTTGCCCGGCGAAGGATTTTCGTAAACAGGCTGATTATTAGATATAAAGTATTGCTTAAAATCATTGATGAGGTCGACGGTTTTGTTGAAGATTTCTTTGTTGGCACAGCGGTTCATTAGAATAGTTTCCGCGCCAAACATTTCGGGCACTTCGGTTAAAACAGTTGTTCCGCCCTGAGCCACAATCCAATCGCTAAACATTCCCAACAGCGGATTTGCCGTAATGCCCGACAAACCATCAGAGCCGCCGCATTTTAGCCCAACACGCAATTCTGACACTGGTACTTCGGTGCGGACATCATTATGGCAAACGGCAAAAATTTCGCGTAAAAGTTTAACTCCATACTCCACTTCGTCGCCTTCAACTTTCTGTGCCTCAAACATTTTTACGCGGTCAGAGTCAACTTTGCCGATAAGTTCCCTAAGTGCTGACATTTGATTGTTTTCGCAGCCGAGACCCACCAAGAGCACTCCTCCCGCATTTGGGTGATGCACCATATTGCGGATAATTTTGCGGGTGTTTTCGTGGTCGCAGCCAAGTTGCGAACAGCCGTAATTGTGCGGAAATGCCACCACAGCATCCACACTGCCTTCGTTGCCTAAGATTTCGGCACGGAACTGCTCTGTAATTTTTTGTGCAATGCCGTTGACACAGCCCACGGTGGGGATTATCCAAATATGATTTCTAACGCCCACAGCACCATCGCCGCGCCTGAATCCAAAGAAAGTGCGCTGACAGTCAGACGGTTTTATCTCCACAAGATTAGGCGTGTAAGTATAATTCGAAATGCCTTCGAGATTGGTTTTCAAGATATTATGGTCGATATGACACCCTGCTGACACATTACATATAAGGTGTCCGATTGGAAACCCGTATTTGATAACGTTTCCTCCTTCGGGAATATCTGTAAGGGCAAATTTATGTCCCGCGGGAATATCGTTTTGGAGGATTATTCCGCCGTTGAGGTCTATTTTAGTGCCTGATTTTAATTGCGTTAAGGCAACGGCAACATTGTCGGAAGGGTTTATGCGAATGTATTGCGACATAGTTTAATATTGTTTTATAACACCATCTCCACTGCCTTTCTCATTCCCTCTTTCTGAATTATCTCTAAATCTTCGGTCAGCATCGCTGTAAGTCCAGGGATGAGGTTGAGGTTTTCGTCCCAAATAGAAACTGCGGAGAGAACTCCATTTGCCACTTCGGCGCAATTGTTTGTTGCCCAAAGATTTTTGAGTAAATCAATTATTTCGGGAGCGTCGTTTGGTGTGATTTCATCGTTGCCGCGTTTTCCGCCTTTGTAATATGTGCAGATGGCGGCGAGACCAAGAACTATGCATTTGGGCAGCGTGCCTTTTCGGTCGTGATATATTTTGAGTCCGGGTAGGTCGCGAGTCTTGAATTTCGGAAACGAGTTGAGCATAATGCTTGTTACAAAATGCTTTACAAACGGATTAAGGAAACGGCTCTTGACATCTCCGGCATATTTGGTGAGTTCCACTTTGGGCAGGTTGAGTGTGGACAAAAGTTCTTCGTACATCACCTTGTCAACAAAGCGACCGATGAGCGCATCTTCGCAACATTCGCGCACGGTGTCGAGTCCCGAGAGATAGCCAACCGGCGATAGCACTGTGTGAGGACCGTTCAGTAGCGTTACCTTGCGTTCGTGATACGGAGCCTCCGATGGCACAAACATAACATTCAATCCGGCTTTGTTGGCGGGAAACTCTGTGGACAGACTTTCGGGGGCTTCAATTACCCAAAGGTGATAAACTTCGCCTTTTACCAACTGCTTGTCGTCGTAGCCGATACGGTTGAGAATCTGTTCTACGTTGTCTTTTGGATATCCCGGCACAATGCGGTCAACGAGCGTGTTGTATACTGCACAGGCATTATTAAACCAATATTTAAACTCCGCGCCGAGATTCCAATGTGTGATATATTGTAAAATACACTCTTTTAAGTGCTTGCCATTGTGGAATATAAGTTCGCAGGGCAGGATAATAAAGCCTTTTGAAACATCGCCTTTGAAAAATTCGTAGCGGTGATAGAGCAACTGAACGAGTTTGCCAGGGTAGGAGAGGGCTGGCTTGTCGGTAAACTTGCACGAAGGGTCGAAAACTATTCCCGCCTCGGTAGTGTTTGAGACGATGAAACGCATTTCGGGCTGTTCTGCAAGTTTTAAAAAATTATCAAAATCTTTGTAAGGGTCGATACCGCGGCTAATTACGTCGATAAGTTCAATAGAATCCACTGGTTTCCCATTGCTGTCGAGCCCTTGAAGGTTTACGTGGTAGAGGCAGTCTTGGTCGGTGAGGTTTTTGATTTTTCCACCTGCCCTTGGCTGTATAGCTACAACCGAGCCGTTGAAGTCGGTTGTCTGGTTGGTTTTCTGTATAATCCATTCTACAAAGGCGCGGAGAAAGTTGCCTTCGCCAAATTGAATCACCTTTTCGGTGTATGAGCGAGCATCTGCTGATTTTCTGTTTAGTGGTTTCATAATTTGCTGACATTTAATATGGCAAATATATAAAAAAAAACTGACGGACAACTTGCCCGTCAGTTTTTTATTTTGAAGATGTTGTTTCAGATGAATTATTCAGCGTCTTCTGCACCTTCTTCTGCACCTTCTTCTGCTTCGCCTTCGCCTTCTGCTTCAGCCTCAGCCTGCTGAGTTTCAGCGTCGATAACAGCTTGGAAAGAAGCAACAGCGTTAGGAATAGAAGCGGCAAGAGCCTCAACGTCTACACCAGCACCTTTGAAAGTAGCAACGGTAGCGTTGTAATCGCTTTTAGATTTAGCAGCTTCCAATGCTTTTGAAGCCTGATTGTAAAGGTCGATAGCCTCTTGGGGGTTGAGTGAGCCGTCCTGCTGTTTGAGAGTAACAACAGTGTTGAGCATTGTACCTGCGCTAACGAGGTCGCCTGCTGCTGCTTTGTCGATACCGTTGATGATAGTGGTAGCGTTGGTTACGATTGTAGCGTAATCTTTTGTTTCAACGGCTTTGTTCATAGCGTTGAGTTCGTTCTGGAAATTGCTTTTTGCGCAAGATACCAACATAACTGCGCAAGCCATAGCGGCTACGAAAATAGATAATACTTTTTTCATTTTTTTTAATTTTAAGAATTTATTGTTTGTTTTACTTTTATTTCCCTTAGTATTCTAATTGTATTTCTTGTGAAAATTCACGCCGCAATATTAGACATTATTTTCGATACGTATGTTAAGAAATGTTAAATTTTTTTAGTTTTTTCGATGTACCACGCGTAAGACAATACTACGGCAAGGCAAACCAAAGGCACTATGTATGAAATATGTATGCCTGCCGCATCGGATATTACCCCTTGCAACGGTGTTATTACCGCTCCTCCGAGGATTGCCATAATCAATCCCGAAGCACCGATTTTTTTGTCGTCGCTGTCCACGTTTTCAAGCGCGAGTCCGTAGATGGTGGGAAACATCAGCGACATAAAGAAGCTTATGCCTGTGAGCGCTACCACATTTAACATTCCTGTGCCAGGAGTAACCACAACGATGGTGCACAATACCAAACCTGCGATAGCCGCCAATTTCAAGAGTTTCGATGGACGGTGCCATTTCATCAGCCACGTAAAGAGGAATCGTGCCGCACTAAAACAGATGATACCTATTAAATAGTAGGTGGCGGCATTTACTTCGAGTATACCAAGTTCTTGCATTACAAGACGTATTGTAAACGACCAAACGCCAATTTGCACTCCTTCGTAAAAGAACAGCGCAATTACGCCAAAAACATAACGCTTGTTTTTCAAAAGTCTTGAAAATGATTCTTTTACGCTTCCGTTGCTGGTATCACCGCCTTTGGGCATTTTGGCAAGCAGCATTATCACCATAACAGCCAAAAGCACAAAACCGAGGGTCATATAAGTGCCTGTAACGGCGTTGAGTTCGTGCTGCTGAATGGCAGCGAGTTCGGTTTCTGACATTGCCGCTCTTGCTCCGGCGTCTGCACTATTGAGTTCTGATAGAATAAAAAACTGACTCAGCAAAATGCCCGTGATGCAGCCTATCGGGTTGAAACTTTGGGCAATATTGAGTCTGCGTGTTGCAGTTTCGGGCGAACCCATCGAAAGAATGTACGGATTGGCGGCAGTTTCCAAGATGGAGCATCCGCCTGCAAGTATGTACAACGCCACAAGATAGAACGCATACGAAGCCGCTGCTGCTGCGGGCAAAAACAATATCGCGCCCAAGGCATAGAGCGAAAGTCCAAGAATTACGCCGCTTTTGTAGTTGTGTTTTCGGATAAACAATGCGGCAGGCAGCGCAAAACAGAAATACGACCCGTAAAACGCAAACTGAATAAGCGAGGTTTGCGCATCGGACATCGACATAATGCGTTTGAATGCGCTCAACAGCGTGTCGGTCATATTGTTTGCCAATCCCCACAGAAAAAACAGCGAGGTGATAAGGCAAAACGGTATTAGGTATTTTTTTTCAATTGTCTTCATAAAAATAGGTATTCAAAAATAGTAGCGTTTATAAAATAAAGTGATATTTACGAATTTTTCCAACTTACGCGGAATTGCTCTCCAATAATCTCGCGAACTTTTGCCACAACTTCTTCGTCGGGCGGAGTGCTGATGAAGTCGATGTTTTTCAATACGTTCTGTGGATTGGTGGTGGAAAACAACGTTGACGTAATGCGCGGATTGTGGAGGCTGTATTGCATTGCGAGTTTCTCGATAGGATAACCAATTGAATCGCAATATTTTGCCGCCTTGGCGCATACATCGCGCAAAGCCTGTGGAGCGGGATGCCAATCGGGTGCGCCGCGCATAGTGAGCAATCCCATCGAAAGCGGACTTGCATTGATAACGCCCACGCCACGGCTCTCAAAAAAGTCGAGGAAGTCAACCAACTTGTCATCGCAAAGGCAATAGTGGCAGAAGTTCAAAACCGATTCCACAGTGCCTTTGGGCGTGTGCTCCACCACCCATTTTAGGTTTTCAAGCTGGAGGTCGGTGATGCCCACGTGACCCACAACGCCCTTTTCGCGGAGTTCGACAAGTGCGGGCAGAGTTTCGTCGCACACCTTTTGCAATCCGCCGGGCAGTGCAGCCTGAAATTCAATGTCGTGGACGTTGATGATGTCGATGTAATCCACGTTGAGACGCTCCATACTCTCGTAAACGCTATCGTGGGCGCGTTTGGCGGAATAGTCCCAAGTGTTGATCCCGTTCTTTCCGTAGCGACCCACCTTGGTGGAGAGGATAAATTTGTCGCGCGGAATCTCCTTCAACGCCTTGCCAAGCACCATTTCGGCCTTCAAGTGTCCATAATAAGGCGACACGTCGATAAAGTTGATACCATTTTCCACGGCAGTATGCACCGCCCTTATTCCGTCCTCCTCTTTAAGCGAGTGGAAAACCCCGCCGAGGCTCGACGCTCCAAAACCCAATGCAGAGAGTTTTAAGGATGTATTTCCAAGTGATCTAAGTTCCATTATAATATTAGGTTACAAATTTTCTATTATTCCCACTCCACCAAAATCCTAAACACCTTGCCCGGGGCATCGCTCCAAGTCTTCAACGCTTCGGCGGATTGGCTTGGCTTGATGATTCGGCTGATGAACTTTTCGATGGGGGCGTTGGAGTTGGTGAGGTATTTGATAACTGCCTCAAAATCCGATGGATTGGCATTGCGCGAACCCATAATGTCGAGTTCCTTCTTTACAAAAAGGCTCGTGGTGAGGGCGATGTCGGCTTTGGCATAACCTATGCAGACAATGCGACCTGTGAACGCCACCTTGTTGACCGCCAACTGATACGTTGGTGCTGCGCCAACAGCCTCAATAACCACGTCGGGCGCGGGAAGATTCCATTCTTTGGCGGTGTTGTAGGTGAATTTTGCACCGAGAGTGCGGGCAAGGGCAAGTTTTTCGTCGTCAAGGTCGGCAGCGATAACGGTTGCGCCTCGCATAACGGCACGCACCACAGCACCAAGACCCACCATTCCGCAGCCGATAACCATAACGGTGTCGGTGTCGGTAACTCTGCCACGGTCAACAGCGTGAAAACCAACGCTCATCGGCTCTATCAAAGCCGCATCGCGCAACGAAACCTCACCGCAAGGAATCACCTTTTGCCACGGCAGGGCGATGTATTCCTGCATTGCGCCATTGCGCTGAACGCCAAGAGTTTCGTTGTTTTCGCAGGCATTCACACGACCGCGACGGCACGACGCACAACATCCGCAGTTGGTATAAGGATTAACGGTAACCACCTGTCCCGCTTTGAGTTGAGGCGGAACTTCGTCGGCAGTTTCAACAATAGTTGCGCCAATTTCGTGACCCGGAATACGGGGAAAAGTTACCATAGCGTTGCCGCCACGAAAAGTATTGAGGTCAGATCCGCAGAAACCCACATAACCGAGTTTCAACAGCACCTCGCCGGCCTTCAAAGCCGGTTTCTCAACATCGACAACAGCCACGTTGCCGGGAGATTGTATTTGAATTGCTTTCATTATGTATTTTTAAGATTGTTAACAACGTTCAAAATTAGAGATATTTTTTGGAACGGAGAAAGATTTTTTGGTATTTTTGAACTATGCAATCATTATTGAATGTTTATCGCCAAGTTGCCGAATGAAAAACAGCCAAGTTGCCGAATGAAAAATAGCCAACTTGCCGAATGAAAAATACAAAAAGTTTTGGAATTTAATAATTTATGATTAAATTTGCGGCATAACAAAACAACGGAAATATGATGCCAAATTTAGATACATATCATAAGCGAATTGCAGACAAACTATTGTCTGAACAACTTGAAACTGCCGGTGCGGTTTTGATTCAAGGGCCAAAATGGTGCGGAAAGACAACAACCGCAGAGCAATTGGCTAAAAGCGTGATTTACATCGACAATCCCAAACAGTTGAAAACAAATGTAACCTTGGCTGAAACCGACCCTGAAACACTATTGAAGGGTGACACTCCGAGGCTTATCGACGAATGGCAACTGACTCCACAACTTTGGGACGCGGCTCGCTATCTGATTAGTCATCAGCGCAAAACGGGATTGTATATTTTTACAGGGTCTGCCGTGCCACCTGACAAAACTCTGATAACACATTCTGGCACAGGTCGTTTCGCTTGGCTGACAATGCGGACTATGAGTTTGTGGGAGTCGGGTGATTCGTCAGGGGCAATTAGTCTTGAAGCGTTGTTTAAACAACAAGCCGAAGTAGCCGGAGCAAAAGACTTGTCAATTAATGATTTGGCGTACCTTGTATGTCGTGGAGGTTGGCCGGGTGTGTTGGGAATGTCGGAGAAAAATGCATTAAAACAATCACGAAATTATGTGGATGCCGTTTGCAACAGCGACATTTCACGAGTTGACAATGTGGAACGAAATGCGGCTTTTGCAGCCCGATTGCTGCGGGTGTTTGCACGTCATCAAGGAGGGCAGGTGTCAGTAAGTATGATT
>JAEEGJ010023290.1_pt1 | contig 13019 bp, 6 predicted proteins | sample 8958761 | NCBI WGS metagenome assembly JAEEGJ01 (sample SAMN16246546, study PRJNA631951) | gut metagenome | biome: gut microbiome; feature: rumen; material: RS-attached | host: Bos | place: Iran: Karaj | collected 2018-10
ATTTTTGATAGTCCCGTAATTGGAGTATACCAGTCCAGAAATCTGCCTTGCCCCGTCGTTTTCCTCGGTACTGTTCTCGATCGTACCGTAATTGAAGGCGACCCAGGTTACGAGATCACTTTGCAATAGGGAAATGTTCCTAAGTACGAAGTTTTTACCCGTAAATCCGAATAAGGCCCCCTCAGGACAATAAAGACCATACACCGCGTACCCAGCACCATCAAAAATCCCGTCAAACACAGTTGAATCTGTATATCCAATTGGAGTCCACTGTACAGAACTCGTTTTAGTATCATCTTCCATGAAGTGAATGTCATTTCCAAGTATAGCGTTTATCTGGCTCTCTTTTTTCTCATTCACTTGATACGCAAACCATGCCAATTCACTCGGACTTGTGATAACGTAATATTCAATGCCATCAATTTCCTTTGATGAAGGCTTTGAAGTAGATCCATCCCAGTTATTTGCAGAACTAGACGATTCAGCACTAGAACTACTCGACTGCGAACTGCTGGACAGACCATACTTTGAGTAGAATTCTCCGCAGGTTCCCTCGCTCACGAGAATCGGATAATTGCCCTCGCAGTATTGCCAGATTCCGCTATCGTCATCAAGACCAGCATTCGTGTTCAGCGTTTCTACAAATGCAGGCGACTGCATGACCGCAGTGGTTTTGCCGGTGACATTGGACTGCGTGGCAGTGGAAGCGTGTCGAGGAATGGCGAGCATTGACTCGGGACGTGATACCGTTTTATCAAAGTAGCAGTTCCTAAGGTCAGAAAAAGAGGTACGGTTGGCAACGCCGCCATAAGTTGTACGAGCGGCATCACTCTCGGAGATGACTAATCCATAGGAATCCTTCAACTGGCTCCTACCGTTCTCTCGACCGAAAAGGTAGCCTACTAAACCACCGACATAGCTCGTGTCGTCACCGCTTGGAGCGGTAACCCCGGTTCCGATTCTTAATTCCGCATGGCTATTTTCGATGAGCGTATTGGATGTCGTGCCCGCAAGGCCTCCGAGATACATTTGAGTCTTAGAATTATGCGAAAGAGAAATTTTCGCATACGAGTTCCTAATTGTTCCTGCATTTGGTGTTGTGGACGAGTTCTGCCATCCGTCACCTACAATGCCTCCTATATAGTGCCTATTACTGCTGCCAGCAACGACAACGCTGTCTACATAGGCGGCGGTATTCGATATTTCGCCACCGTTAAAGTACGCAGCGATTCCTGCAGTCCGCACCCATCCTGTTGACGGCGGATTGACAGCAAGCACTCCTCGGAAACTGCAACCAGTTATGATGCCACCGGAATTCGCCTCCATGGCTATTCCGCCAAGAGTATAGCCTGGAAGGACGTTCCCACTCCGATGCTCGACGGAGCAGTTCCTTATTGTTCCCCGATTGGAACTGACGATTCCACCAAAGGCCGTCCCGCTAGAAACCGAACTAAATGTGTTAGACGATTCTCGGAAAGATGCGGAATAGAGTCCGGCATAGCCTTGACTGAGGCAGTTTTCTATTAAGCCGTCCGCAGTATTGTAGAAAGATATCCCGAAATTCTTGGACACGCAATTTTTGATAGTCCCGTAATTGGAGTATACCAGTCCAGAAATCTGCCTTGCCCCGTCATTTTCCTCGGTACAGTCCTCGACTAGGCCGTAATTGAATACAACCCAGGTAATCACGTCGCTTTTCTTTATCGAAAAGTTCCTGAGCACAAAGTTCGAACCGGTATACCCAAATATCGCCCCCTTGGAATACAGTCCGTAAATCTTGTAGCCTGCACCGTCGAATACGCCGTCGAAAACGGTTGAATCTGCAAATCCGATTGCGGTCCATGATACCGTGCTGGTCGTAGAGTCGTCGTCCATGAAATGGATATCGCTGCCCAGTACGGCGTTTATCTTGCTGGCACTCTTGTTGTTCACCTGGTAAGCAAACCAAGCCAGTTCGCTCGGGCTTGTGATAACGTAATATTCAACACCGTTTATTTCTTTGGAAGATGGTTTTGATGTTGAGCCATCCCAATCTTCGGCAAAAGCCGTGCTGAATAGCCCTGCCAGCAGGCAGAGGATGATTGCCTTGAAAGCCGAGAAACGGCGGAAACAGGAGGGGCGGGTCTGGGTGGTCATAGGCGGCTCCTTGAGCAGGTTACTCCTAAATATATATTATCATTAGCGCTTTGTAAAGAAAAATATATATTTTACCTCTTTTAGTCCTTTTTGCGCACGAAAAATCCCGCCTGTTAAGGCGGGATTCTCGAAACGCTATGTTCGCGGGCTTATGCCGTCGCGTGCTTATTCATCTTTTTCTTGATCTTGCTCGCGCCTTTCTTCGCCTTGTGGAATATGGCGTTCGGAAGCCAGAAGAACGTGGGCACGAGGTACATCGTGAGTATGGCGGACACGAGGAGGCCACCCACGGATGCGATACCCATCGGCTGCGTCATGGCGGCCACGTTACCACCGAGCGCGAATGCGAGCGGGAGCTGTGCCACGATGGATGCAAACGTTGCAAGCACAATCGGCTGGAACTTGTTCTTTGCGGCAGTCATCATTGCCGAACGCCTTCCCATGGCTCCGCTTCGCAGCAGCCTGTTCGATTCGTCAAGCAATAGAATAGCGTTGTTCACCACCACACCGATAAGCATCACTATGGCCATGAGGGCAATCATCGAGAGCGCCTTGCCGGTAAACACGAGGGCGAGGAGCACGCCGATGGCGCCCATCGGGATGGTCATCATGATGATGAACGGCTGCATGAAACTTTCGAGGAGCGCGATGAGCAAAATGTAGGTGAGGAGGATTGCCATCACGATGGCCACCTTGAATTCCGCCACCATGTCGTTCTGCATGTCGGCCTGTGCACCGAAACTGAAGGTAATGCCTTCGGGAAGTTCACTCTTCATGCTTTCGGCGAGTGCGCCCACTTTGCCCATGATTTCACCGGTAGTGTGGCCGGGCAAGAGGTTCATGGAAACGTCGACACGGGTACGCTTGCGCTTGCGGTCGATTCGGGTCGGGCCCGCACCGTCTTCGATGTAGAAGAGTTCGCTTGCGTTCAGGTAACCCTTCGGGGTCATAATCGGCAGGTTCTCGATGTCGGTATGGCTCTGACGGTCCTTTTCCATCATGCGCACGTACACGTCGTATTCTTCACCGTCTTCGGTATATTGCCCCGCTTCGTAGCCGCTCACCGCGATGTAGTTGTAGGTGGCGACGGTCTGGAGCGTAACGCCGTAGTCGGCGAGTGCCTGGCGGTTCGGAATGAGGCGAATTTCGGGCTTACCCGCTTCGTAACTCGTCTTGAGGTCAACAATGCCGCTGATGGAATCCTTGATGCGGTCCATAATCAGGTTGGACGCCTTCACGACGGAATCCGCATGCAGGCCGTTCACTTCGAGCACCACGTCGCCCGCGGAGTTGTTGTTCATTTCGGAAGCGGATGCGGACTTGATGGAAATGTAGGCGTCGGGGATGTCGGCGAGGTAGGGGCGCAGGGAATCGACAATCTGGTCGGTGCTGCGGGTACGGCCTTCCCAGTCCTTCAAGAGCTTCACGCGCATCGTTGCCTGGTTGACCGTCGTCATGCCGTTGGAACCACCGACGTTCATGCTGTAGTGCACAATTTCGGGGACGCCCTTGATGCGGCTTTCGATGATTTGAGCAATGCTGTCGGTCGTCTCGATGTTCGTACCCACGGGCATTTCGAGCTTGACGCTAATCATGCCCTGGTCCTGCTTCGGCATAATTTCGACCGTGAGGGCGTTCTTGGCAAGGAATCCGACGACAGCGATTGTTCCCATGAGAGCGAGGACCTGGAAAATCACGCCCGGAATGGAGAGGCAGAACGAAAGCGTCTTGAGGTAGATGAAGCGGACGCCGTTCAGGACCTTCGGGAAGATGCCCAGCGCGCTTGCGATAATGCCGGGCTTTTCTTCGATGATGTTCCCGAATTCATCCTTCTTCTTGCCCTTGAACAGGTAGGCGGCCATGAGCGGTGTCAGCGTGAAGGTCACGAGGAGCGACACGAACGTGGCGAACACCATGGTAAGGCCGAAGGTACGGAAGAAGATACCGGCGATGGACTTCATGAATGCGATAGGCACGAACACGCAAACGTTGGTGAGTGTCGATGCCATAATGGCGACCATGATTTCGGAGGTGCCCTTGTAGGCGGCTTCCTTGGGTTCAAGCCCGAGTTTCAGCTTTTCGTTGATGTTCTCGAGCACCACGATGGAGTTTGTGACGAGCAAGCCCACCGATGAAGAAAGTGCCATCAAGGACATCATGTTGATGCCGAAGCCCGCGAAGTACATGAGGGTAAAAGCACCGATCACGGAGATAGGCATCGTGAGGGCAGCGATAATCATCGTCGAGAACTTGCCGAGGAACAGAAGCAGGAGGCCTGCGGTAAGCGCAATGGCGATGATGATGTTCTGGATAACGTTGTCGATAGATTCGCTCACGGCTTCGGACTTGTCGTACACCAGGTGCAGTTCGAATCCTTCGGGGAGGGTCTTCTGGATTTCGTTCATGCGCTTGATGACGCCTTCGGAAACCTTCACCACGTTTGCGTCGGAACGTTTCTTGATATCGAGCGATACGGAGTTTTGCCCGTTGAAGCGCGATGCGGAAGTGATTGTCTCGATTGTATCCTTCACGACTGCGATTTCGGAGAGCTTGATGACTCCCTTCGCCGTCGGGATATCCATGTTGCGGATTTCGTCGAGGGTCTGGAACTTGCCCGAAGTACGCACGCTCGTGTTCTTGTGCTTGCCGATAACTTCACCGATAGGGAAGTTGACGTTCGACTGCCCAAAGAGCCCCATGATGGTCGCAATATCGACATTGCGGTCGAGCATCTTGTCCTTGTCAATCTCGATGGAAATCTGGCGAGTGGTACCACCGAACACATCGACGCTAGCCACGCCGGAAACTGCGGTAAAGAGCGGCTCGATATCGTCTTCCACCTTCTGGCGGAGTTCCGTGGAGTTGAGCGGTCCGGTAAACGAGATGGACATGATGGCGGCGCCGTTGATATCGACCTTCGCGATAATCGGGGCCTGCACGGCATCGGGGAAGTTTACCGATGCAAGGTCAATCTTGGAACGCACGTCGTTTGCGGCCACGTCCACGTTGATGCCCATGTTGAACATGGCGACGAGAATGCCGTAGTTCTCAAGGCATATGGACTGCACGTAGTCAATACCGTCAACAAGTTCCACCTGGTCTTCGATGGGCTTGATGATGGTGGACTCGATTTCTTCGGGGTTTGCGCCCTGGTAGATGATGGTTGCGGTGACCACGGGGACGTCGAATTTCGGCATCAGGTCGACCACCATCATGCTGTAGGTGTAGAGACCGAAAACCACCACGGTCAAGATGACCATGAGCATGGTAATCGGTTTGTAGATACTGGCCTTAATCATTCAGCAAAACTCCCTTATTCGACAATCAGGACCTTGTCGCCGTCGCTCATGCGGTTCTGGCCTTCCACCATGACGGTCTCGTTGTCTTCCAGGCCTTCGGTAATCTGGATGTCATCCTTGGTCTGCACGCCGAGCTTCACAATCTTGCGGCGGGCCTTGCCTTCGTTGTCGACAGTCCATACGGCGTTCACGCCATTGCGGTAGACAATCGCCTCGTTCGGGATAACGATGCCGCTCACTTCGCGTGCGTCGAGTTCCGCGGTCACGTACATGCCGGGGAGGAGCTTCTTGTGCTTGTTGTCGAAGGTGACTTCCACCGGGAAGAATCGGGTCTGCGGGTTGGCGGCGAGCGGGATAAGCGTCACCTTGCCCTTGATCTTTTCGCCGGCGACGGTGACCGTTGCGGTAGCGCCCTTCTTGAAGTAACCGATGTCGTTACTCGTGACGTTCAGCTTGAGGATAACCTGGTTGAGCTTCGCGATGGTGCAGAACACGCCGCCAAGTCCCGGAGTCTGGCCCACCTTGTAGTTGAGCTCGGTCACCACGCCTGCAGCCGGAGCGAGAATCTTTGTGGCGCGGCGGGCGGTCTCGAGGTTCATCTTGGCAATCTTCAGCTGCATCTCTTGCGTGTCCATGTCCTGCTGGCTGATACCGCCCTTGGCATGGAGTTCACGCATGCGCTCGGTCGCCTTCTCGAGGAGGGCCACCTGTTCTTGCGCCTGCTGGTACTGCGTGTTGTCGCCGGTAAAGATGTATTCGGCGAGCACCTGGTCTTTTTGCACGGAGGAACCCACCTGCACGTTAATCTTTGCGAGCGGGTCGCTCATCTTGGAGATGGCGTAGGACTGCTGCATGCCTTCGATAGAACCGCTGAACTTGCGGACATCGCTGAGTTTTGCCGCGGTCGCCTTCACGACGCGTGCGGGCTTGCCCTTTTCCTTCTGGATTTCCTCGATGGTAGTGGGCTTTGCTTCGGCTTTTTCGTCTTTCTTGAGATCGCAGCCGACAAGAAGAAGCGAAATGGCTGAAAGGGTGATGACTGTTTTCGTGATCTTGTTCATATTCTGCTTCCTATTAATATTCTCCGGTGGCCTGCAGGAGGGCGTTGTATGCCTTGTTCCATTCGACGATGGAATTCATGTAGTCGAGCTTTGCGGTGCGCAGGCTGTTTTCTGCCGTCAGGAGGTTCAGCTGCGTTTCGCGCCCGAGCTTGTAGGCGTCGTTCGTGAGGTCATAGTTCTTCTGCGCCAAGTCAACCTGGCGCTTTGCAATTTCAATCTGGCTGTTCGCGTCCTCGAGCGTGTTCGCGCAGGATTCAATCTGCATGCGGAACCCGCGCTCGGCGGTTTCCTTCTGGATTTGCGTGCTGCGGAGGCTCGATTTGGCCTGCGTGACGCTCTCGCGGGTCTTCATGCCGTTGAAGAGGTTCATTGTGACGTTCAGTGCCACGTACTTGTTGAGCTTATCCCACTTGGGTGCATCCCAGTCGAAGAAGTCGTTCTTGTTGTTTGCGTACTTGATGCCGCCAAGGAGCACGACTGTCGGCTTGTAGCCGCCTTCCTCGATTTCGATGTTCAGGTTCTTCATGTTCTCGGTTTCTTCGAGCATCACGAGTTCCCTGCGGCGCTTTTTCACGTTCGCCATGCTGGTATCGGGGTAGGTGTAGCCTGCCGCGGGGTCGCGCAGGTCGCCCTGGAACTGCACGTCGCTTTCCCATTCAAGGCCCATGGTGTTCAGGAGGGCGTTGCGGGCGAGGATGCGCTTCTTTTCGGTGCTTGCAATCTTGGAATTCAGCTGGTCCATCGAAAGCTGCACGCGGATGAGGTCAAGTTCCGTGGCGAGCCCGCTCTTGAGGGACTGTTCCACGAAGTTCAGGTTTTCCTGGAGCATGTCCTTGGAGGCGTACATGATGCTGATTGCGGAATCGAGATAGATGAGCTGGTCAAATGCGTTCGCGACATCGTAGCGGACCTGGGCCTTCTTGTTTTCGAGATTCACTTCGCTTACGCGCTTGTATGCCTTTGCAATCTCGATGCCGGTACCCACCTTGCCCTGGGCGTAGAGAATCTGCGTGGCCGTGATGCCTACGCTGGATTGCCAGCGGTAGCCCTGCGACTTCATGCCGTAAATGAGCCCGTCCACGGCGGGGCCGATAACCTGCTGGTCGTAGGCGTTTGCCATGGGGTTGCCGTTCTCGTCGGTACCTGCTGCCATCTGGGCGGCGGCATCGGTAAGGTCGGTGCTTTTTTCGACATCGTCCAGGCCGAAAATACGGGTAACAGTTGCACTCAGGTCGATTGTGGGGTAGGCGTTGCCGTAGCCGGCGGTTACCTGGGAGTTGGCGCTTTTCAGGTCTTCTTCGGCAGACTTGACGTCCGAAGATTTTTCAAGAGCAATATTGATCGCTTCTTCGCGGGTGTACGTCTTGCCCGCCCACGATGGTATCGCGAGGCTCAGGGCAAGTGCCGATAAAAGGGCGAAATTCCTTGACATCTAGTACTCCTATACTACAAGGTTGCGCCAAATTTAGAAAAAAACACACTATATAATAAGGGAGAGGGGTTGTATTTCTAGATGAAACGACCAATTTAGGCGATAAAAGGAATGACCCTAAAAAACAAAACACGTGCTTGTTTGAGCACGTGTTTTGCGAAAAAAGTGGGCGAGTCCGGATTACATCAGGCCCGGAATTTTCATGCCGCCGGTGATGTCGTTGAGGCTCGACTGGGCAGCTTCGTCTTTCTTCTTGATGGCGGAGTTGATGGCCGCCATGACGAGGTCTTCGAGGGCTTCCACGTCGTCCTTGTCGACGGCGTCAGGGTTAATCTTAATCATGGTGAGGATTCCCTGGCCGTTTATTGCCACCTTCACCATGCCGCCACCGGCTTCGGCGTCAAAACTCTGCGTCTTAAGATCGTTCTGGGCCCTGAGCATCTTGCTCTGCATTTTCTGGAGGTCCCTGAGCATCTTGTTCATGTCCATAGTGGTGTTCCTTCTAGTTGTCATTGACTTCTTCGCCTGATTCGCTTGTCGAGAGGTCAATCTGCTTGTTTAACTGTTTAGAAAATATACATTCTCCGCCGAAGATTTCGACCATCTTCTTGAGGATGGCGTCTTTATCCAGGTCGCGCTCGAAGGGGGATTTCTGCGCGTTTGCGCGGGATACGAGTTCCTCGCTGGTGAAGGTGCGTGCCTTGAGCCTGAGGTCCACCTGGGTCTGGAGCCTGTCTTCGAGGATGGTCTTGAGCCGCGCGAGGTATTCCGGCTGTTCCTGGATCTGCTGGTAGCCCCAGGGGAGGCTCTGCTCGGATTCGCCGATGTAGGTGAGGAACAGCGGGAACGGGGTCTGCTTGATGTCGCCCATCTCGAGCACGGAACCGTTGATGGCGGCAGAGAACTGCAGGTCGCCGCAGTTCGCAAGCGATGCCGATATGGAGGGCCATGCGGCGGTAATCTCGTAGCGGCTGTAGGCAGGGGGCTCGGAATAGCTGTTGTCCGGCAAATCGCCCTCGGCGCTACTCCCTGCGGGGAGCGCGATCTCGGGCATCGCGAGGATTTCAGTTACTTTTTTTTTTGTCGCCTCGTCGGCGGCGGATTTGGGGTCGTTTATGGCGGCAAGGGCGCGTCGTAGATCGGTAAGCCGGTCTAGCCATGCCATGCGCGCGAACGTAGTTTCTACCAGGAGGCGCGGGTTCGTGCTGTAGCGGATTTGCGCCTGCAGGTCGATAAGCATCTTGGAGATGCGCAGCAGGTCGCCGTTCGAGAGGCTAGCCGCCGTTTCCTTGTACTTCGCGTAGAGTTCCGCGGAAATGTTCAGGTCGTCGGGCGAGAAGGCGTCGAGCCTGCTGTAGATGAGGTTGCGCAGGAACTTGCCGAACCCGTCGAGGAGGGGGGCGAACTCGATACCGCGATTGACGGCCTTGTCGACCATCTGGAAGCAGCCCTTGAGGTTGTGGCCCTCGATGGCCTGGATGAGTTCGAAGAACAGTTCGGTGGGCGGGATGCCGAGCACGGAGCGTACGGAATCGGCGTCCATCTCGCTGCCGGTAAAGGCATATGCCTGGTCAAAGTAGGTGAGGCCGTCGCGCATGGAACCGTCCGCCTTCTCGGCGAAAATCTCGAGCGTCTCGTCGGAGGCGTTGATGTGTTCCTGCTCGCAGATGTAGCGCAGGCGCGAGGCAATCTGGCTGATGGTCAGGCGCTTGAAGTCGAAACGCTGCACTCGGGAAAGGATGGTCGGCAGGAGCTTGTTCACTTCGGTGGTCGCGAAGATGAAAATCACGTGCGGAGGCGGTTCCTCGAGGGTCTTCAGGAGCGCGTTGAATGCGCCCTGGGAGAGCATGTGGACTTCGTCGATAATGAAAATCTTGTACTTGCCGATGACGGGCGGGTACTGGACGCGGTCAATCACGTCGCGGATGTTGTCGACGCCGGTATTGGAGGCCGCGTCGATTTCGTAGATATCCATCGGGTTTCCGCCCGCGATATCGAGGCAACTCTTGCACTTTCCGCAGGGGTGCAGCGGGTCGCCGCCGGTGCAGTTGAGTGTGCGGGCGAGGATTCTGGCACTGGTGGTCTTGCCTACGCCACGGGTTCCGGTAAACAGGAATGCGTGGTGGAGTCGGCCCCCTTCGATTGCGTTCTTGAGGGTCTGTGCGATATGTTCCTGCCCGACCATGTCGTCAAAGGACTGCGGGCGCCACTTGCGGGCCATTGCTACGTATGCCATGTGCTTGAATATAGAAAAAATAATTAAAGGGGTTATTAGTCAATAGTCGTTAGTCATTGGCTAAATAAAGCCACCTATTTTTAAAACTATTGACTATTGACCAAGGACTAATGACCTATTTTTAAATTAGTATCTTTTTCAAATAAAACCACGAGGTACACGATGAATCCGAATTTGGCGTTATTGATTCTTTCTTGGCAGGTGGCATGCCTGTACCATGAATCCGAGACCGAAAAGTTGCTGCCCGGTTCTACCTCCGCGACCGAGGCGGAAAGCGATGCGCTCGATGCCATTCATGACGAGGTGACCCCGGATGTCTCGTGGGACGATTTCAACAATACGTATGCAAGTTTCAAGACGGCGAAGGAGCGCGCGGCGGCTTGCGTCGAGGTTCTCAAGGGGCAGTCCGGCGAATTCCGTTGCCTTGTTCTGGAATCGATGCTCCGTGTCGCGAACGCCTCGCGTGAGGACGACAACGAGACTAACGTTTCTCCCGAGGAAATGGACTTTATCCAGCAGATTAGGGAAGCGCTGGAATAAAAAGAACTAGCCAAGGAAAAAAAGAAACCGCCGAGGATGCCTCAGCGGTTTTAATCTTTATATAGGCTTGGCTTAGCGGAGCGCGATGTCGCCGTTTGCGACGAGCTTGTCGCGCAGCTTGTTGTGGGCCTTGTTGACTTCGTCGTCGGTGAGCGTGCGGTCCATTGCCTGGTAGGTGAGGCTGTAGACCATGTTCTTCTTGCCGGCTTCGATCTTGTCGCCTTCGTAGATGCTCTTGAGGGTAATCTTCGCGAGGTTCTTGGGGTTGAGCCCCTTGATGCGGGCGACGATGTCCTCGTGGGTCATGGACTTCGCGACTTCGAGCGAGATGTCGCGGCTAGACGGCACTTGGCGGCTGAAGGCTTCGAACACGATCTTCTTGTGGGTCGCGTGTTCCATCTTGTCCATGTCGAGTTCCATCACGTAGGTGGTGTAGGTAATGTCGTTAGCGGCCATCACGGAGGGGTGGAGTTCGCCCATGGTGCCGAGCACCACGCCGTCGGCGAGGATTTCGGTCTGCTTGCCCGGGTGCAGGAAGATTTCGGGCTTAGCCGGCACGCGGAATTCCACAACGAGGCCAACGCGCTTGAGGAAGCTCTGCACGAATCCCTTGAAGGCGGCAAAGTCAATCTGGGCGGGCTTGTCGTTGAGCGGGTTTGTATCGAAGTTGCCTGCAATCGTGAGCGCGACGAGGTTCGATTCGTCGAAGCCCGGATCGCGCACGTCCTTGCGGTCGCGCTTGAACTGGCCCTTGGCCACTTCGAACAGGCGCACGGAACCGGGACGGTTCTTCTCGTTCTCGGCAACGCTCTTGAGGAGGTTGGGGAGGAGCGAGGTCGGAACGACGCCCAGTTCATCGGAAAGCGGGTTGAGAAGTGTTGCGGGCTTGGAGCGGCGGTCGTCGCTTTCGGGGCCAAAGAGGGCCTCTGTGCGAGCCTTGCTCGTGAAGCGCAGGCTCAAGCATTCATGCAGACCCATCGCGGAGAGGGTCTTGCGAATCTTCCTGTTCAGAACTTCAATCGGCGGGAGCTCGTTCGGCTGCATCTTGAAGGATGGCAGCGTGTACGGGATGTTGTCGAACCCGATGAGGCGGGCGACTTCTTCGATGAGGTCCACTTCGCGTTCGAGGTCGGGGCGGAAGCTCGGGATCTTGAACGTGATGGAGTCCGCCGTCTTGGAAACGACTTCGAGGGCAATGCCCGTGAGGAACTTTTCGACCTGGGCCATGTCGAGCTTCATGCCGATAACGCGTTCGGCCTGCGCGATGCGGAGCGAAACGACGTTGTTCTCTTTCTTGTGGTCGTCGCCGGTGTATTCGACGGAGCCCTTGAGGATGCGGCCACCTGCGACTTCCTGGATGAGGGCGCAGGCGTACTTGCTGTATTCGTCCTGCGTGGCGAAGTCAATTTCGCGTTCGAAGCGGTAGCTCGAGTCGGTCGAGATGCAGAGGCGCTTGGCCTGCTTGCGGATGACGGTCGGGTTGAACCATGCGCTCTCGAGGAACACGTTCTTGGTGGCATCTACAATTTCGGACTCGACACCGCCCATCACGCCGGCAACGCAGGCCGGACGGTCGCCGTCGCAAATCACGAGGTCGCTTTCCAGCAGTTCGTGAGCGGTGTGGTCAATCGTTTCAATCTTTTCGCCCTTCACGGCGCGGCGGACCTTGATCTTGTTGCCGTGCAGTTGGTCCATGTCAAAGCTGTGGAGCGGCTGGCCAACGTCCATCAGAATGAAATTCGTGATGTCGACGACGTTGTTGATGCTGTTCATGCCCACGGCGTGCAAAAGCTTTGCGAGCCATGCCGGAGACTTGTCGACCTTCACGTCCTTGATGACGCGGCCCACGTAGCGGGAGCAGCCGCAACCGGGAACCACCTCGAGGCTGATGGCGGAACTGGCGGCTTCGGAATCTTCCTTGAGTTCGTAGGCGAGCGGCTTGAGCGGACGGTTGAACTTCGCTGCGAGTTCGCGAGCGACGCCGCGGTGGCTCAAAGCGTCCGGGCGGTTCGGCGTGACGTTCAGTTCGAAGCAGACGTCGTAGAGGCCGAGGCTCACGAACGGGGTGCCAGCCGGAATGCTGTCGTCGAGAACCATGATGCCCGCATGGTCGTCGGAAAGACCGATTTCGTCTTCGGCGCAAATCATGCCGAAACTTTCCACGCCGCGGATTTTGGACTTCTTCATCTTGAGCGTGCCACCGTCGGGGAGCGGGAGTTCAGCGCCAATCGGGGCGAGAACCACGGTCTGGCCTGCGGCCACGTTCGGGGCGCCGCACACGACCTGGAGCGTTTCCTTGCCGTCGTTCACGGTGG
>JAEEGJ010023292.1_pt1 | contig 13018 bp, 11 predicted proteins | sample 8958761 | NCBI WGS metagenome assembly JAEEGJ01 (sample SAMN16246546, study PRJNA631951) | gut metagenome | biome: gut microbiome; feature: rumen; material: RS-attached | host: Bos | place: Iran: Karaj | collected 2018-10
TTGCACAAAATATTGAGAAATCAATATGAGTCAAGACCTCTTTAAGAAGATTAATGCTACTATCCGCAAGGAACGGCTTTATGCTGACATTGACTTGATGCGTGAAGACATCATGAGGCGCTTCGGCATTGGTCGTCACCGTTTGAACGACCTGCTGTCGGCCTATGCCGACGGTATGTCCTTCCCTCAGTACATCAATGCCATCCGTATGGAGGAAGCTTACGTGCTCCTTACTGACCACCCAGAGATGACCATCGCCGAGGTGGCCTGTAGGGTAGGGTTCACCGCTCCTAATCTGCGTGAGCAGTTCAAACGCTGTTACGGTGTTACACCGGCAGAATATCGTGCAGGCCTAATAACCAATGCTGATGACTGAATCAGAATATTATTTATAAGGATTACTACATTTATTAACATTATTAACAACAACACAATTATGAAGAAAACGATTGTTTCTATGGTAGTCATGGCCATGTTCGCCGTGATGTCTGCAGATGCCCAGGGAATTGCATTTGGTGTGAAGGGTGGTGTCAATGGTACAAAGATGGGCATCGACGATGATGCTGTCACATCTGAGACAGGCATTGGCTTCTTCGTAGGCCCCACGCTGAAGATCGACTTCCTGCCTTTCCTCGGCGTCCAGGGTGCATTGATGTATGAACAGACAAGCAGCAAAGTTGACAATGAGAAGATCAAGCGCCAGAGCATCATCGTGCCCATCGACCTCCGTTTGAACCTCAAGTTCAATGAGGATGCTGGCATTTATCTGGCAACGGGTCCGCAGGTTGGCTTCAATGTCGGTGAAAATGATTTCTCCTGGAATGACAAGGAATCCTACAAGGACGCGTTCCAGATGAAGAAGTCAATGTTTAGCTGGAACGTCGGTATTGGTGCCATGCTGACCAAGAAGTTTGAAGTTGGTTTCGTCTATAGTCTCGGCATCTCCAAGACCGGTGATCTGGAGGCTGAGGTGGATAAGGCAAAGCAAACCAAAACCAACATTAAGCCGAAATCCAGCACCTGGCAGGTTTCCGCCTCCTTCTTCTTCTAAGGATGAAAAGACATCTACGGTGGTTGCTCACTCTCGCCCTCGTCTGCAGCTATGCTGGCGAGGGTTTGTCACAGAAGAAAAACACCTGGTAAGGTATTGTGGCCTATTTTGACTATATCATTTTGATAAGTGATATGAAACAAATAATTAAACTACTAATGGCTGTTCTCTTTGTCAGTGGACTGATATTGATGACAGGCTGCTCGCGCAAAGTATATCCGTCAGGCACAGAAACAACCGTCTCCAACCAATGTTGCTTCCCTTTGCCTGGTGCTAAGGTTATCAGCCCTTATGGTCAGCGTGGTGGACGGCAGCATACGGGTGTCGACCTCAAGACGAAGGCCAAGGACAAGATCTATGCCGCCTTCGACGGCGAAGTGGTGTTCTCTGGCAAGTTCTCCGGCTACGGAAATCTGGTACGCATCAAGCACGCCAATGGCCTGGAGACATATTACGCCCATAACTCCAAGAACATGGTAAAGGTAGGTCAGCATGTGAAGGCCGGGCAAGTGATAGCCCTCGTCGGACAGACTGGTCGCGCCACTACGCCCCACCTGCACTTTGAGACCCGCTTGAACGGCAAACCACAGAACCCGGCCAACTACTTTGATTTGACTAATCATACTTTACGTAAACGCTAATTAACGTGAGTTCGTCATTAACAGTTTCTATAATGGCTGTATTATCGAAATTTAATAACATTGTAATATAAATCCTATCTTTTTTTCGGAAATAATCTGTATCTTTGCGCCTTGAAATTCAGAAGAATTATGAAGATACTTGTTGTAGATGATGAGCAGGATATCTGTGAAATACTGCAATATAACCTCGAGAATGAAGGTTTTGAGGTGGTTACAGCCAATTCAGCAGAGGAGGCACTGGAACTACCCCTACAAGATTATTCGCTTATTCTGCTAGATGTTATGATGGGAGAAATGTCGGGGTTCCAGATGGCGCGCAGACTAAAGAACGATCCCGCTACGACACAGATTCCCATTATCTTCATTACGGCACTCGACAGTGAGGACAATTTGGTAAAAGGATTGAATATCGGTGCTGACGACTATATTGCCAAGCCATTGGGTATGAAAGAAGTGAAGGCTAGGGTCAAGGCTGTGCTCAGACGTACTCAATTGCAGCAAACTGTTTCAGCTGCTGTAGATAATAAGATTGCTTACGAAGGAATTATGGTTGATTTGAATGCCAAAACTGTCGTATGCGACGGAAAGGAACTGGAATTCACCAAACTGGAATTTGAATTGTTGTCTTTCTTTCTCCAACATCCTAACAAGGTGTTTTCTCGGGAAGACTTATTGAAGTATTGTTGGCCACAGGATGTGCTGGTTCTTGACCGCACGGTGGACGTGAACATTACCAGATTACGTAAGAAGATAGGCCATTATGGTAAACAGATAAAAACACGTGTGGGATATGGCTACTGCTTTGAAAAGTAAATCCTTTCAACGTAATTTGCTGCTGAGCATCGGCGGTGTGTTTCTGCTCTTTGCTATATGTTTTAGCGTATATCAGTATAAGCGTGAAAAGGAGTATAAAATTGATATTCTTCATTCACGACTGCAGATGTACAACTATGAGATGGTGCAGACAGTCGGTAAGGATAGTATGAGCAGTAGCCGACTCTTTCGCGATTATGTTTTGCATCATCAGATGGAGGGGCTTCGAGTGTCTGTGATAGACAAGGAAGGACGGGTCATCTTTGACAGCTATGATACTGATGTGGAAGCATTGGGAAACCATCTGCAGAGAACAGAGATCCAGCAGGCTTTGCGAGAGGGCAGCGGCTATGATATCAAACGAATGTCACAATCTACTCACGAGACCTACTTCTATTCTGCCACTCGTTTCGGTGATGTGATTGTACGTGCTGCCGTGCCATATTCTGCAGAGCTGACCCGTTCATTGCAGGCTGACAATACTTATATTTATTTTTCTGGCGTTCTCACCTTGTTGCTGGGTATCGTTCTCTACTATATCACTCACCGTATCAGCCGACACATTGGCTACTTACGTGAATTTGCCATGAAGGCCGAGGAAGGTGAGGAACTTGACCACGAACTAGAGCGTCGGCTGCCAGATGACGAATTGGGTGATATCAGTCACACTATCATCATGTTGTATTGGAAACTACGCCATTCGGAAGAAGAGAAAGTGCGTATCAAGCGCCAACTTACCCAGAATGCCGCTCATGAGCTGAAGACACCTGCTGCCAGCATTCATGGTTATTTAGAGAGCATCATCGACAATCCCGACATGCCCGAAGACAAGAAAAAGCATTTCCTGGAGCGCTGTTATGCTCAGAGTGAACGTATGAACAAACTTCTGCTTGACATGAGTGCACTCACCAAACTTGATGAGATAGACTACAACCGCTCTGAGGCACAAAAGGATTATCACCCTGTGGATGTATTACAAATCATACAGAGTGTGCTGGATGATACGGCACTGCAACTTCAAGAAAAGGGCATCGCTCCGTCACTCCAATTGCCTCAGCATATAGAAGTGCTGGGCGATCAGAGTCTGATATACAGCATATTCCGCAATCTGATTGACAATGCAATTGCCTATGCCACAGGCGCATCGCTTCTGAAGATTACTTGTACTGAGGTGGAAAAAGAAGGCCGCCATTTCTACGAATTTTTAGTCAGCGACAACGGTTCTGGCGTAGAAGCGCAACATCTCACTCATCTCTTTGAGCGTTTCTACCGTGTAGATAAAGGGCGCTCGCGCAAACTTGGTGGCACAGGTCTGGGACTTGCCATTGTAAAAAATGCTGTTGCTGCCCATGGTGGACAAGCAACTGCACTCTCTACTCCTGGCGGTGGACTCACCATCAGGTTTACCCTCGCCAGATTTTAGCCTTGTCCGTTGATAGGACCGTCACCAAAGTCGTTATTCAAGCCCTTGCCGGCCTGCACAACGTTCATCACGTAATCACCAAGTTTCTCGCACTCAGAGATGAAATCGACGTAAAACACACCGAGCTGATAATCGTAAAGACCGGCATTCACATCATGCAGATTTTGGTTCTTTAGCTGTGTTCGGTAATTATTAATTTCGTGTTCGATGTTAAGCGAAACCTTTATACCATTTTTTGTGGTGGGCTGGTCTATGCGTTTAAGCATCTCGGTTAGAGCTGTATCTACCAGTTGCAGCATCGTCATCATGTGCTGCATCTGATCGGCAGTAAAACTCTCCTGACAATGCATACGATGGCGATTCAGCGTACGACCGAGGTTATAAACCGAGTCGCCGATCGACTCTAACTCCGAAATCTGGCGGAGCATCTTCTGTATCTGGGTTTTCGACGCATCCGACAAGCGTCCTTCGCTAACCTTGTTCAGATAGCTCGCAATCTCCATTTCCATCGAGTCGGTGATGTTCTCATACTTCTCTATGCGAGAAAACAGCTTGTTGAACTCCATTTCGTCTTCTGTCTGCAACAGCGTGGGCACAAAACCAGTCATTCGCTGGCAGCGCTCAGCAAAACTGCGAATCTCCTTCTGAGCCTCCATGATGCTGAGTTCGGCTGTAGAGAGCAGGCCACCACTGATGAAGCGCAGGCGATAGTCTTCGTCCTGGGCCTTCATAGGCAGCACACGGCACACAAACATCTCTATCTGTTTCACAAAACCAATCAGCAATAGCGTGTTGATGATGTTGAAGGCGGTGTGGAAGGCAGAGAGTTTGAAGAGGTCGTTGCCCCCTCCCATTAAGTTCTCTACCACCCAACTGACGGCATCACAAGCGGGATAGAACACGATGAGGAACGCCACCACACCAAACACGTTAAAGAACATGTGGGCCAGTGCGGCACGACGTGCTTGTGTGTTAGCTGTAAGCGAGGCCATAAATGCCGTGATGGTCGTTCCGATGTTTTGTCCCATGGCCAGTGCGGCGGCCTGTTCGAATCCGAAGCCAGGGATGTTCATACCAAAGAGCATCAGCGTGATGGCCATAGTAGCAGCTGATGCCTGCACAATCATCGTTACCAATGCACCCACAAACACAAAAAGGAGGATGGTGAAGAACGAATCCTGTGGCACGTGAGCCAGCATCCCTGCCACCATATCACCGATATTCATCGCCGTGGCTGCTTCCTGCAGGAATGACAAGCCCATAAAGAGAAAAGAGAAACCGAATATAAACTCACCGATACTCTTGTGATTTCCTTTTTTACTGAATATCAATGGCATACCGATAGCCAACATAGGGATGGCAAAGGCTGCGATGTTCACCTTAAAGCCAACAGCTGATATAATCCATGCTGTAACAGTTGTTCCGATGTTTGCACCCATGATGACGCCTATAGACTGTGCGAGCGTCATTAATCCAGCATTTACGAAGCTTACAACCATCACTGTTGTGGCACTCGACGATTGGATGAGTGCCGTGATCAGAATACCAGTAAGAACACCCATCATGCGGTTTTTAGTCATAGCCGCCAGAATACTGCGCAGGCGATCGCCCGCAAACTTCTCCAGGCCCTCCGACATTGTCTTCATTCCGAAGAGGAACAATGCTAGCGAGCCCACAAGCGAGAAAATGTTGATAATCAATTCCATCTGCTTTTTTATAAATTTGCTGCAAAGATATTACAATCTTGTTACATCAAAGTTACACAGATGTTACAATCCTGTTACAAAAGCTCTAATTTCATAACATTTTTCATTTTCATAGTTTTGTAATCTACTAGTAATAACTCTGTCATCCCATCTTCTTTATTTTGCAACGTCATTCGGAAAGGCAAACCAAAACTTCCTGATGACGAGTAATGAAAAGAAAGAAAATAAGTAAATTATTGGCATTATCATGCCTCCTCCTCATGATGCCTTCCATCAGTTTTGCTGGTATAGTAAAAGGCAAAATCATAGAGCAAGGTACCAACGAGCCACTTACTGGGGCAACCATCGTAATGAATGACGGACAAGGAACTTCCGCTGATATTGATGGAAACTACTCGTTGAATCTGAAGAATGGCACCTATACGTTGACCGTGCGATTCATTGGTTTCAAGCCCATGGTAAAAAAGAATGTTAAGGTGACAGGAGATGACTTAGTATTAGATTTCATGCTTGAGCCCGACAATACCACGCTCAGCGAGGTAACGATCAGCTCAACGCAGCGCCACAACACCGATGCATCCACCACACGCGAGCAGCAGGAGGCACACGTCACTATGACAGGCGTGAGCGAGCAGCACATCAAACGGACGCAGGACAAGGATGCAGGCGAGGTGATACGACGCATACCTGGCGTGAGCATCATTGATGAGAAATTCGTGATGGTGCGAGGACTCTCACAACGATATAATAATGTGTGGTTGAATGGTGCCGCCGTACCTTCGAGCGAAGCCGACCAACGCGCGTTCTCGTTCGATATCATTCCTGCATCACAACTTGACAATATGAAGGTTGTGAAGTCGTCCGCGCCTGAATATCCGGCCGACTTCTCGGGAGGCTTCATCCTAGTCAACACAAAGGATGTACCGAGCGAGAACAAGACGGAAGTTTCGTTAGGTTCATCGTGGAATACTTCTTCCCATTTCCGTACATTCCTCTATGCCAAGGAAGACGATTGGCATACACGATCATTTTCTCCTGTCGGGGACATCAATGCTTCGGCAAGCACAGCACAACGATGGCGTACAGACAAAGGGCAGACATGGGCACTCGTGACCAGTGTCAATTTCACACAGCAATACCGCACGCTGCGCGACATGGAAAACAATCTTTTTGGTGCTTACGACGTGACACACAATCGCTCCAACTACCTGCGCCAGATGACTGACCAGCAGTACAACATCAACCGCCGCCTTGGCGCCTTGCTCAACCTTACCTACCTCTCTGCCTCTGGGCGCGACCGATTCGAATTGAAACAGATTCTCAATCACCTGGGTAAGGATCGCTACACGGATCGTGACGGTTTTGATGCGCAGGCCGACCACGTGCGCCAGGCAGAGTATTACCGCCAGCGAAGGCTCACCTATAATGTTCAGTTGGATGGCAAACATACACCGTCAGAAGCAGACAAACTGGATTGGAGTCTTGGCTATGCATACGCCAATCGCCATCTGCCCAACCGTCGGAGATACAGCATGATGGAAGAAGAAGGATGCTTCGTGATAGACAACCTGAACGATTTCAATCGTGAGACTTCCAAACTTGATGAGCACATTCTTTCGGCAGCCGCCAACTGGAAGCACGAATTCACTTTCGGCTCGTTCACACCCTCCCTCTTTGCCGGTGCATACGCCGAGCATCGTCGTAGAACTTATGAGACACGTCAATGGACGTTGCAGTATGAGGGTGGTCAGTTGCCTGGGTCACTGAATGGCTGGGATGCTGAGACGGGCCTGCCCATCATCTTGACCATGGACGATGGCGCGACAAGTTCACCAAACAATACGATAGGCATCAGTTGGCACGAACTCATCGACTGGAGCAACAACTATTCAGCCCGAAGCACACAGGGCAGCGGCTATGTGAGCGTAAAACTTCCCATCCGAAGGTTTGATATATATGGTGGTGCAAGATTTGAGCATGTACGTACGGAACTAATCTCCAACACCCGTCGTCAGGAGCCATCGCCTCTCTCTACGTTCTATGACTACAACGACCTCTTTGCTTCGCTCAATCTTGCCTACCACCTTACCGATAAGCAGCAGGTGCGTCTGGCATACGGCCGCACGACCAATCGCCCTGAGTTTCGCGAACTCTCATCCAGTGTCTATTACGACTTCGACCTTGCCAGCAACGTGCAGGGTAATCACAATCTACTACCCGCTTATATTGATAACCTCGACTTCGGTTGGGAATGGTATCCTCACACGGGTGAGGTGGTAAGCCTCTTACTCTTCTATAAGCACTTCCGCAACCCCATCGAGTGGACGTATACCGTGGCAGGTGGCACCGACCTCGTATATTCCTATCTCAATGCTGAGGGAGCCGACAACTATGGCATCGAACTCGACATTCGTAAACAGCTGGACTTCATGCGTCTGCCGTTCCTCTCTCTCTCACTCAACGCCTCATGGATCAAGAGCAACGTCACTTTCCCTGAGGGAAGCAAGGAGGAATCGCGCCCGATGCAAGGACAGTCGCCCTACTTGGTCAATGTGGGTCTTTTCTTCAACAGCAACCAAATTCCCGGCAAATCAGAGCAGATGCAGGGATGGACAGCTTCCGTACTCTACAATGTGATTGGCAAGCGCCTGATTGGTGTAGGACGTAGCGTGGGAACCGGTAACACCGAGGTACGTGTCCCCGACAGTTACGAAATGCCTCGCCATCAGCTCGACTTCAACATTGCCAAGCGCATCGGTCACTTCGATCTTCGTCTCTCCATTCGTGATCTTCTGGCACAAAAGGTTCTGCTCAAGCAGTTTGAAAAGACCCCACAAGGAGAAGTAGAACAGATTACGCGCTCTTATTGCCCTGGACAGACCATACAATTATCTGCAAGCTTCCAGTTCTAAAAATCTTGCAGCATTACAATCTGGTTACGAAACAAAATCGTAGTATGGTTATAACAAGATAGAAACATAATGTGAATACCTTTGCAACGTAATTCGGAAAGGCCGAGTTGCATGATGTAATAACAAACAATAAAAACAATGAAGAAGAAAGTTTTTCTTTCGGTGGCAATGATGACCACTACGCTGGCAATGACCATGGTGTCATGCAGCAAAGATGATGTCGTGAACAATAGTAATGAGACACAAACTGGCTATGTATGGGGCATGGATGGTAGTATCAAGACATGCGACCACCTCACTTTTACAGCAGACAGCAAGGATGATGCTAATGGAACCATCATCGGTAATGGTGATAAGGAATTTGTCTTTACAGGAAAGCAGACGCTGAAGAAAGGTGTCTATCTGATGAAGGGATGGATATACGTGGCTGATGGTGCCGAACTAACTATCGAACCAGGCACTGTGATCAAAGGCGAGAAGGCTTCTGCCGCTTCGCTTATCGTGGAGCCAGGTGGCAAACTCTACGCCAAGGGTACAGAGTCAGCTCCTATCGTCTTTACCTCAGCAGAGGCAAAGGGCAACCGTAAGCCTGGCGACTGGGGAGGATTAATCATCTGCGGACGTGGTACAAATAATAAAGGTGTGCTCGGTCAGCAGATTGAGGGTGGTCCTCGCACGAAACACGGTGGCAACAATGCCGATGACAACAGCGGTGTACTCTCATACGTTCGTATAGAATTTGCAGGTTATCCTTTCCAGAAGGATAAGGAAATCAACGGTTTGACGTTGGGCAGCGTAGGTGCTGGCACACAGATTGACCACGTACAGATTAGCTACACCAACGATGACTCCTTCGAGTGGTTTGGTGGAAATGTCAACTGCCGCTACCTTGTTGCCTACAATGGTTGGGATGATGAGTTTGATACGGATAATGGCTACAACGGTAAGGTACAGTATGCGCTCTCCATCCGCAATCCTCGCATTGCCGACACCTCGCAGTCAAATGGTTTTGAGAGCGATAACGATGCCGACGGTTCACTCACCGAGCCTTTTACCTCTGCCGTATTCTCCAACGTGACCTTCATTGGCCCAATGGGACGTGATGGCTTTGAAAATACGCCCGATTATATTAACGGTGGCAACATCTTCCCACAGAATGGTTCTGCCCTCGGCAAGTTCCAGAGTGCTATGCAGATTCGTCGCAGCAGCCGACTGGCGTGCTTCAACTCCGTGGCTGTCGGCTATCCTGTAGGCTTGATAGTGGATGCAGAAAAGGGTAACACACAGGAGATGGCAAAGGCTGGCAACCTGAAGTTACAGAATATCTTCTTTGCCGGCATGGGCGTGACGGGTAGCGATGCTAACAAGCGCTACGAGGACAATCTCTACGATGCTGTGCAGAAGAGCGTGATCGATGCCAGTCAAGAGTCCTACAGCAGCACCTTCTTCAAGTCGCTGACGGGCAACAAGGTATTCCAGAGTACTGCCGACTTGAAGCTCACCTCGGGCATTTATTCCGGCGTTCAGTACCTTCCACAGAGCGGTTCGCCATTGCTGGGTGCTGCCAGCTTCACCGATGGTTTGCTCTCTTCATGGTTTGAGAAAGTCAGCTACATCGGCGCCTTCGGAAACAACGACAACTGGCTCCGCGGCTGGACAGAATTTGACCCACAGAATGCTGAGTACTAAACTGTTCAAAATATAATATCAGTAAGTTATACGTGTATGGTCTTTCCTTTATGGAAATGGCCATACACCTTTATCCATTTATATATGCTTATGCAAAACATATCACAAAAGGAAATCATACTTGAAGAAAAGATTCAGAAACTGGTTGCTGACATCGTAGAGCATTCCGACATTGACGACGATCTGCCTGTCCGCGTGATGAAGCAGCTGCTGGAGAATGAAGAAATAAAGGCAATCCAGGATTATGCAAACACGGTGTCTATCTCTCGCCTAGGATTGAACGACCATGGTCCTGTTCATATGCGTACCGTATGTCGTAACGCACTGAAGATGCTTCGCATACTGCATGAAATCCCAACCAAACCCGCCGAAGGCGACATCCACAAATACTCAGCCAACTCCATCGAAAAGGTTCACATCACACAAGGAATAGAGCATCCTATAAAAATTGAAGTACTCATGAAGTCAGAGGTAGGTCTTTTTCAGGTAGAAGGTGTACTCATGCCTAAGATACAGTCAAGTCCATCCAAGCACCTGGTGGAACTCTATGCCTGTGTAGAAGAACAAGAAGCAAAAAGGTATCTGTAGTTATTACAATTCTGTTACAATTGCTTATGTAACCTATCTTTCACACGAATGAAATGTTTTTGTAACATGTTCAGTTTATCTTTGCGATGTCAATCACTAACGGTTGGCTAAATTATATATGGATAAAGAAAAAGCAGAAAGAATTCAGAGAATCTTTAATTGGGTGAGATTTGTCATCCTTGTGTTGTTCCTCACATTTGTTTTCATTGGATTATCTAAGGCTCAAACTACCAATGATTTCGGTATGTTGTGGTGACTTAGACAAAGCTCTTTATGTGTTAACATCGGGATATGTGTATTATATTTAGCCATACTATGGAATCGAAATCACCAAAAGAAATACAAGTCGAAGAGAAGATAACCGCTTTGGTCACAAAGATAGTTGATGAACAGACATTTGACGATGACCTGCCTTTAAGACTATGGAATTATCTTCAGAGCAATCAAGAAATAGCCGCCATACAAGATTATGCCAACATTGTATCAATAGGTCGGTTAGGGTTGAATGATCACGGACCAGTTCACATGAAGATAGTATGCCGCAATGCTTTGAAAATGCTGAATATAATACATGCTGTTGGAGTCAAGACTAGTTTAGAAAAGGAAAATGTCGGTTCATTTGCAGACAGTGTTGCGGCAGTTATGCTTGCATCGCTTCTTCATGATAGCGGAATGACAATAGGAAGGAATGGGCATGAACTGTATTCTGGCATCATATCCTATTCTATTATTGAAAAGGTATTGTCCCAACTCCTTCCAGAAACCTCTAACATTCTGCGGCGGACTATAATACGCTCCATCGCTATGGAAGGCATTATCGGACACATGGCTACACATCCTATTCATTCTATTGAGGCTGGTCTTATCTTGATTGCTGATGGTTGTGATATGACAAAAGGGCGAGCTCGTATTCCATTGGAAATCCCATCAAAACCAACAGAAGGAGATATTCACAAGTATTCCGCAAACTCTATTGAAAAGGTAAAAATAGAGCAGGGGCATGAGCGTCCTTTGAAAATAGAGATACACATGAAAGCGGAAGTAGGTTTCTTCCAAGTAGAAGAAGTACTCATTCCCAAAATTCAATCAAGTCCTGCAAAGAATCTGTTGGAGTTATATGCAGGAGTTGATGGAGAAGAAATGAAACGATATATTTAATCAAATAAAAAGAATAATGAATACCTTATTTCTCGGAATAGTTATATTTCTTATTGTGCTGGCAGTTTTTGACCTCGTAGTCGGAGTCAGCAATGATGCAGTAAACTTCCTGAACTCTGCCATCGGTGCTAAAGTGGCGAGATACAGGACAGTTGTGTCAGTGGCGGCTATCGGTGTGTTTGCTGGAGCGGCCTTGAGCAATGGCATGATGGACGTGGCCCGGCACGGCATCATGACGCCACAGTATTTCTCATTCTACGACGCGATGTGTGTATTCCTGGCTGTAATGATTACCGACGTGGTACTGCTCGATGTGTTCAACACGCTCGGCATGCCGACATCCACCACCGTCTCGATGGTATTCGAACTGCTGGGAGGAGCATTTGCCATCGCCCTGCTGCATATACTCCACGGGGCAACGGCAGCAGACGGGACGTTACTTTCATTAGGTGATCTGCTGAACACGGAGAAAGCCATTTCGGTCATCCTTGGCATTTTCCTCAGTGTTGCCATTGCGTTTGTCCTCGGCATGCTGGTGCAGTGGGTGGCACGCGTCGTTTTCACTTTTACATACCGTGTGAACGGGAGAACGACAGATCAGTCAGGCAAGATGGGAAGTCTGGTTGCATCGTCGTTAAAGATTGGTATCTTTGGTGGACTATCAGTGACGGCCATTGTTTGGTTCCTGCTTATCAACGGATTGAAGAGTAGCAGTTTAATGACGCCTGAGTTGAAAGAAATGGTCAGTCAAAACACGCTTCTGATTATTGGCGGAGGCGCGGCCGTTTTCTCTGTGCTATTGACGCTGCTGAGTGCCATGAAACTGCCCGTACTAAAGTTCGTTGTATTGTTGGGCACCTTCGCCCTGGCAATGGCATTTGCAGGCAACGACCTCGTGAACTTTGTAGGTGTTCCGCTGACAGGACTTGAGGCATATCAGGACTACATGGCCAACGGCAATGGCGAATCGCAGGACTACATGATGTACTCACTGATGGATAGTGCTCATACCCCCGCACTCTATCTCATCGCGGCAG
>JAEEGJ010023294.1_pt1 | contig 13017 bp, 9 predicted proteins | sample 8958761 | NCBI WGS metagenome assembly JAEEGJ01 (sample SAMN16246546, study PRJNA631951) | gut metagenome | biome: gut microbiome; feature: rumen; material: RS-attached | host: Bos | place: Iran: Karaj | collected 2018-10
CGCTTTTGTTCACCGCCAGCAGCAGGCCGCGGGCCAGCAGATAGTCGCCCAGAAGCACCGCCACCTTGTTCTTCCAGATGGCGTTCACCGACCAGAATCCGCGTCGCTTGTCCGACTCGTCAACCACATCGTCGTGCACGAGCGAAGCCGTGTGCATCAGTTCGATGAGCGCGGCGGCGTGGTAGGTGTGCTCGTTGACGGTGCCGTAGAGTTTGGCCGTCAGGAACACCAGCATCGGCCTGATTTGCTTGCCTTTCTGCTTCTGCACATAGAAAAGCAGCAGGTCGAGCAGGCGCGTGCCGCTACGCAGAAAATTGCGGAAAAAGGGCTGAAACTCGTCCATTTCTGCCTTGATGGGTGCCTTGATAGTCTGCAAATCAGCCATTCGTAGGTTTTTCGCCAAAAGTATAACAATTTGCCGTCGTTAGTGCGGTTTTTTCCGAATTGTTGGTGAAATATAAGAGACTGAATCCTATCGCCAACCTTGACCGAATTGGTCTTTCAGCCAAAGTGTCATAAATTTGTCGGTTAGAAAGAATTTCTTATAACCGTCAGTTATTGAATAAGTTATCCAGTCGTTAGCAAGCAGTTGATTGGTGGCTGATTGCACCGAACTTGCCGATGACAGTTTATGCCGACGGATAAATTCGCCCGATGTAAGCCGCTGAGCAACACCGTCTTTGGCTATTGCAATCAGCAATTCCTTTGGCTTCGGTGGCAACAGAGCAAGGCGACTTTGATAGTTGCGCTCGTTTTCGAGTAAAATGCTTGCAATGGAATCTTCAACAATCTGCATAGAACACTCAGTTTCTGTTGTCGAAAATGCGGTGTTGAATGTTTTCTGCATACAATATGTGTTCCCGTCAAACAACCTGTATACATATTCAATAATTTGGTTATCAATAGTTTTGCCAAACTTTTCGAATAGTCGGGTAACAAACTCTGAGTATTTGTCAAGTTTGAGTTCGTCAAGATTCAAGGGGCTTGTGCTTGCATAGAACGGTCGCGAGTAGGAATTGAACATTTCGGCCAGTATGTGACGTTCCGATCCCGCAAAAATAAAATTGGCGTTACTGCAGTGTTGGATATGCGTACGCAATATGGCTTCGATATTTTTTTCAGGATAGTTCACTATCTGCTGAAACTCATCAATGGCAATGATACACCGCCTGTCAGCTTTATCTATATATGTAAATATCTCGTTTAGAGTGTGTTGTGGATTTTCGATCGCACCCAATGAAATGTTGAATTTTGGCAAACCTGTAATCACATCGTAACCGAACTCACCACTAATTGAGCGAACGGTGTTAAAGAACAGGTCGATAAGTTTTTGGCTTTTCGTTTTAAGCGCTTCAAATATTTGTTGACCAAACACATATGTAAATTCACGAAGGTTTGATGTTCCCAAAATATCAACAAAAATGGTGTGGTATTTTTCGTTTAGTTCTGATTGCTGAAAACAATGCTCAACTAATCCTGTTTTTCCAACTCTGCGCGGTGAAGTCAGTACCACATTGTTGCCGTTTAGAAGTAACTTGATTAATGATGCACTTTCGTCTACGCGGTCGCAAAAATACTCTGTCGGAATTTTTCCGTTAATAATGAATGGATTACTTAAGCTTGCCATAATTGTTTTTTTACAAAAATAATAGATTGATTCTTTTATGCAAATAAAATTATGTCATTAGCATAATGTTGGTGACATAATTGTTGTTGGTGGCATAAAACACGTAGGGGCGAATAATCATTCGCCCCTACATATATGCGGTAATAAATCACCCATCAATCATTCACCATCACCCGTTTGGCCACGGTGCCAACCTTCACAATGTAAACGCCAGCGCAGCTGACGCGGATTTCTGCACGGATGCCCGATTCGGCAACCGTAGAGACGTGGCGCGCCGCGTCTCTACACAAAAGGCGTCCCATTGCATCGTAAACGCTGATTTCATCCGTTGCATTTTCAACCACAATGGTGTTGCCGTGGGCGTAGATGTTGACGGCATTGGCGGCTGTTTCGGTGACGGGGGTGCTATTCAACATTGGAATAATTTCTTGTGCAACAATCACTTTCCCACAAACCGAGCAATGCGAACCTTCGGTTAACCCCGTTTCTGTACGTGTTGCAGGCACTGCTACATCAACTACAATAGTATGTGCTTCGAACAATGCGGTTAGCACTGTATCGCTTGTTACTGTGAGTATACGCGGATTATCGGTGTTGCCATCACTCCAACTGATAAAATGATAGCCTTCAGCTGGGTTGGCGGAAAATTTTGTCGTAAAGCCACTAACAACAGCTCCCCCGCCGTCCACTTTACCGAATCCCGCGTTATTGGCAGCTCCTTTCGCGATAAATAATCTCAAATCAGACCCCGCATCCCATACAACAGGTCTATTGTCTGGATTCCAACTATCACTCCATTCCTTGGGTTGCGACCCTGCTCCACAATAAATAGTCAAGTTGGGACAATCCGTGAAAACAAGCCGTTCCATAGTTTCTATAGAATTTGGAATGGTGGCCACCTTAAGGTTATCGCAACCCTTAAATGCCCCTCCATCGATACGGGTAACCGAATTGGGAACGGCGATATAAGTAAGACCGCAGTAGCAGAACGCCCACTCTCCAATGCGTGTAACTGAATTAGGTATGGTAACCGAAGTTAGTCTTTTGCAACCAGAGAACGCAGAGTTGCCAATGCTTGTTATTGAATTTGGAATTGTTATCGTTGTAAGATTACTGCATTCTTTGAAAATATTATTGCTGATGACAGTAATCTTATTGGGAATTACAACCGAGTTTATTTTAGAGCAACCACTGAATGTCGAGTTTCCAATGGTTGTTACAGAATTTGGAATATCAACTGATTTCAAGCTTTCACAATTTTCAAAAGTGTGACTTCCAATTGTTATTACAGAATTTGGAATTGATACCGAAGTAAGACCGCGGCAATTACAGAATGCCTTGTTGCCAATGCTCGTAACTGTATTAGGTATTGATACAGATTTTATATCCTTGTATGAATTGAAAGCGTTATCACCGATGCGTGTAACGGTGTATTCAACGCCGTTTTTGGTAAATTTGCTTGGTATAACGATTCCTGTTTCAGAACCCAAGTAGTCGATTATCTCAACATTAGTGCCATCGATGATTCTATAAGCAAAACCCGCTTCATCAACATTGTTGGCATCTACAACATCTACATTGCCCCATACAATCGGACGTTTATATGGATTCCAGTTGCTATTCCAACCTTTGGGGGCCGATTTGAAATTACAATATATGGTCAGTTTGCTGCAACCATAGAAAGCATTGTTTTCTATTTGGGTTACAGATGTTGGAATGGTTACAGATGTCAGATTATTACATCCGTAGAAAGCACCATATTGGATATAGTCACAGTCGGTTAATGTTACCGACTTTAATGAAGATGGTATATAAAAGTTAGTACTAATATTGCTTGTGTTGTCATTAAAATAGAACACTTGATAAGTTTCAACACCACCTTTATACTCTCCGTAACCGAAAATATAGCCGAAAGGATATTGGCTGGCATCGGTGAATGAATGTCTTCTATCGCCCACAAACGGCAATGTCAACGACTCCAGCGAAGAACAACCCGAGAATGCGCCACAGCTAATGCCTTGAACCGAATTGGGCACCGTGAATGATGTCAGACCCGTGCAATTTTCAAATGCTTTTTCAGCAATCGCCTTACAATTGTTGTTTATCTCACAATCGGTTATGTCGGTCGATTTCACTTTAATCAGTGCGGCGTACGGATTTTCGGCGTTGCCTAAATATATGGCATTGTCATATTCATTGTATTTCAATTTGTTGCAATTTTTAAAAGCTTCTTCTGCAATAGATAAGATAGTGTTTGACAAATTGATTGTAGTTAAGTTGCCACAATCCATAAATGTACCATACATAATATTGGTAACAGAATTCGGAATGGTGACCGTTGTTAGACTGCCACATCCTGCGAATACACATTCGGCAATATATGAAACACTTTCAGAAATAGATATTGAGGAAAGTTTTGAACATTCTTTAAATACGCCATACTCAATGCGCTCAACGGAATTTGGAATAGTTACTGATGTTAGGCCAGAACAACGATAGAATGCCCAATCTTCAATGTTTTTTACTGAATTTGGAATAGTAATAGAAGTCAGACCGGAACATTCGCAAAATGCATTTTTACCAATGCTAGTAACTGATTCGGGAATGGTGTATGCACCGGTTTTATTAGATGGATAACACACTAATGTTGTTTTATCGAAGTTGAACAGAACACCATTTTCAGATGAGTATTTTGTGTTTCCGCTTTCAACATTTATATCTGTCAGACCGCAATCGCGAAATGCATTTTCACCAATGGACGTAATCGTATTAGGAATGACAACTGATGTTAGATTGTAGCACCCCCAAAACGCTTCCCTTTCAATGCTTGTGACCGTGTATGTTTTGCCGTCAATCTCAACAGTTTCAGGTATCACAACGTCTGTCAGATTTTTATAGTCTTCTGAATGTACAACCTGAACCGTATTACTGCTTGTAATTTCATATTGCAGCGTTATTTCTGCAAATTCGGCCACAAGTGTTGTGTCCGATATTACTGTTATAGTTTCAGTTGCATTTGTAAGTCCATTGCTCCATTTTACAAATATGTAACCTGTGGATGGGGTGGCTGAAATGGTAGTTGTTGAGCCGTTGGCATAAGTACCGCCACCGCTCACGCTGCCATACGAGCTGTTGTTGGCAGAAACGGTTACGGTCCACGTTTGTTCTCCACCGCAACTTCCCAAATTAAAATCTACGTTGTCATTCCAATAAGTACTCCAAGTCGTAGGAATTGAAGTTACGCAGCAATTGATTGTCAAATTATCGCACCCACGGAAAACCCAAGATTGTACTTTTTCAACAGTCGCTGGTATAGTAATGGTTTCCAGCCCATCGCAATCTTGAAATGCAAAGCTGGCAATTTCTGTAACTGACGCGGGAATCTCGATAGAAGTTAATCCGCTTCCCGAAAACGCACCATTACCGATAAATGTAACAGTATTCGGTATTTCAATGGTTGTCAGGCTGGTGCAACCACCAAAAATAGCGGACGGAATTTCTGTAATCGAACTTGGCAGAGTAACCGACTCCAGACTGGTGCAATTTTGAAATATGGACTCTCTTAAATTTGTCTCACTATTTGGAATGACCACCGATTTAAGGTTGCTGCAACCATAGAATGCGGCTTCTTCGATTTGCTGAAGTGAATTGGGAAAAGTTATCGTTGTAAGACTGGTGCAATTTTTGAATGCTTCTCTGGAAATACCGACAACTGGATATTCATCGCCATCATACTCAACCTTGTCTGGTATTGTAACCGTTGTCAGACCCGAATAGTTGTTGGCATAGTCATCGGCACTGTTCTCACATTCAACGTATGCCTTCCCAAACCAAGTGCTGTAGTACAGGTCGCCAACTTTAAAATTATCGTCTGCCCAAGCCTGTCCTGCAAGCATTGCGGCGCACATAAGCGATAAAATGCGTTTCATTTTTATATTGTTTTCTATTTGTAATCCACACTTGTATGTAAACAGCAAATGTAAGAAAAAAGTTGTGCTTAGTTTTTTTTTCGCGTTGGTTTCAGTGCCATCTGCTATAAATCAGTGTTACTGAGCCAATGCCCGCCTTTGTCGCCTCCAATGCGCAGAATGGCCTCATCAGCTCTGAATTGGCGGATTATCTTCTTCACACCGCTCTCTGAAAGCCCTGTTATTTCTTGCAATTCCCGTATTGTAACCATTGGGTTCCCTTTCATTGCATCAATTATTTTCTGGTTACTTTTCTGGTTACTTTTCTGGTTACTTTTTCTGATTTCGTCTATTGCCTGTTTCAGGCAGCCAAGCATAAATGTGATGAATGGTGTGCTCGATGCCTCACGGTCACTTTGTGCAATGGCCGCATAATAGTCTTGCTGATGCTCTTTGACAATGGTTTCTACGGGAATCCAGGCGAAAATGGGGTTCCACTGCATCAGCAGCAGAGTTTGCCACATTCGCCCCGTGCGACCGTTGCCATCGGCAAATGGGTGGATGAATTCAAACTCGTAATGGAACACGCACGAACTGATTAACGGGTGCACTTTTGTTTGTTTCGCCCACAGAAGCAAATCGGCCATAAGCAAAGGCACTCGCTGTGCTGGTGGTGCCAGATGAATGCATTTTTCACCATCGAACACTCCAACGCCACCTTGCCTGTAACGCCCGTTTTCGCTCACAAGGTCGGTCATCATCAGTTTGTGGGCGCGCAGCAGGTCCTTTTCTTTGTAGGGGTTGAGTCCCAGCAGCAACTCGTATGCGTCAATTGCGTTTTTCACTTCCTGAATCTCGTTTGGCGGCCCCAGCACTCGTTTCCCTTCCAAAATGGCGGTCACTTGCTCAATTGTCATTGTGTTGTTCTCAATGGCCAACGATGACTGAATTGTCTTGATGCGATTCAGTTTGCGCAGTTGCGGCGTCGGTTGCTGCTCAGCAATGGCAGTAAGATGTCCAACCGCTTCGGCAATATCAGCCACAAGCGTTGTAATCTCGTCTGTCACCGTAAACGGCGGCACGTATGTCGGTTCACTCTTTTTTGCCATTGTAATGCTGTGTGCCGCAATCAATTATGCTTTTCGCGGACACTTACAAATTTAGTAAAAAACATCGGTTTTGCCAGCGTTTTTGTGCGAAAATCCATTGCCGTAAAAACACAAAACGCGGCCCCGTTCCGAGCCGCGTTCAGCGTTTATTACCACTCAAATGTTATTCAAACTCTTTTCTGATTTTCTCGGCAATAGCCTCAAACTCATCCTTTGTCAGTTCCTGCTTCTTGTCGAAACGCACGTCGGCCTCGCTGTTCATCGGAATCAGATGGATGTGAGCGTGCGGCACTTCGAGCCCGAGCACAACCACTGCCACCTTCTTGCACGGAATGGCCTTGCGGATGGCCTTTGCCACGCGCTGCGCAAACTGATGCAGACCGCCCAGAACGGCAGGCTCAAGGTCGAAAATGTAGTCAACCTCCTGCTTCGGAATCACCAGCACGTGACCTTTTTGCACAGGGCTGATGTCGAGAAAAGCAAAATAATCCTTGTCCTCCGCTATCTTATAGCAGGGGATTTCGCCGTTGACGATTTTTGTGAATATCGATGCCATAACTCAAGAGATTGGACCGATTTCAACAATCTCGAACTTCATAATTCCGTTCGGAACCTTCACCTCGGCAACATCGCCCACCTTGTGGCCCATCAGGCCCTGAGCAATCGGCGTGTTGACCGAAATCTTGAACTCCTTCAGGTTGGCTTCGGTTTCCGAAACAATGCTGTAGGTCATTGTGGCGCCGTTGGCCACGTTCTTGATTTTCACTTTCGAAAGGATTTGCACCTTGCTGAAGTCGAGTTTCGACTCGTCGATGACGCGTGAGTTTATGATTTTCGCCTCAAGTTGCGATATTTTCATTTCCAGAAGGCCCTGAGCCTCTTTAGCGGCATCGTACTCCGCATTCTCCGACAGGTCGCCCTTGTCTCTTGCCTCGGCAATAGCCTGCGAGATGCGCGGACGCTCCACTGATTTCAGATACTCCACTTCGGCCACGAGTTTTTTCAACCCTTCGCTTGTAATGTAGGATACTTTGTCCATGTCAATGTTTTTTAAAAAATTATATAAAACAAAAAGAATCCCGCAGTACGCGGAACTCTTTCGGTTAGCAAATATACTGTTTTTTCGTTAAAGTCCGCCTAAAAGTCGGATTTTAACGTTTTTTATTTCTCTTTGAAGCCTACCAATATTGAAACACAGCCGCTTTTTGGCTCTTCGTCGGTGGTGTTTTCAGGAACACTCACTTCAACTGTCAGCAGTTGGGTTGAGTTGGTTGAGAAGTCCCAAGTGTCGGTGTAGTTGTGGTCGGCATTGGTGAACAGTTCCTTGCCTTGAAGGTCGAGCAGGCGGAAGGTCACATCGCCCAACCCGTCGCTGCAAACCACAATGCGGTAGTCTTGGTTGCTATAGAAGGTAAGCATCAGTTCGGCAAAATCGCCCTGGTTCAGAACGGCGCTGTTCATCTGCCCGTTGTAGATGTAGGGCGAGAGTTTTGGTTTGCATTCGTTCTTTATGAATGTCTTGCATTGTGCCTGTGCGCCAAAGTTTACGGCTAGACAAAGTGCGGCAACCGATAAAACGCTTATTAACTTTTTCATTTTTCTATTTTTTTTCGTTAACGGGTTATCCAATTATTTTGTTTCTGATGCCTTTAATCAAATTGGCAATTTCCTTCAGTTGGTCTTTGGTGATGTTCACCGTCATTGGTGCATCGATGCTGGTAACGTGGTCTTCCTGGTCGGTGCTGACAACAACTGATTTGTCGTATACAACTTCAATCGAGTTGTAGATTTCCTGAATCTTGTTGAAACCGTCAATCAGAGATGTGACTTCGGGTGTCTCGCTGTAGGTGTTGAGCAGGTTGACAAGGTTGGTTACCGTGTATTTCTGGTCGACAATGTTGTTGATGATGTCGTCTTTTGCATTGGGCTGGATGGCAAGGGTTGTTGCGAAATACATTCCTTCAACCCAGGCGCCTGCCAAAATGAGTGATGCGGTCATGTCGCGCTCGTTCTCTTTCAGATAGCTGTCGGCGCGAGCGTAAGTGTCAGAAATGATGTAGAAAATCGAGTCGCGGTTCTCGAGGCTCTGCTCAATGCGGTTGATGGTTTCCGAACCTTCTTCTTCAGGAATCTGCAGCTTCTCGGTAACCTTCTTGATTACAGACAGATAGTTGATGGCTTCCTGCAGTTGGTCGTAAACGCGGCAGTAGCAAAGGTCGGCGCCGTAGATGCCGAAGTTGAGCGCCAAGCTGCTCGATGTGTTGTATTTCTCAAGGTTGTCCGATGAGTTCAGCATGTCGCTGTTAAACGGCTCTTCGGTTTTGAGAAGTGTCTGCGTGATTTCGACAGGTGAAGGCAGATTGAAGAAGATTTTCTTGACTGCGGCTTCGCATTCGTTGCTGTCGATGGTCAAAGCGCTCTTGAGTTGTTGTTCTTTTTGCTTTTTGTTATTGCTTGTACAGGCCACTGCCAAGCAAATGACAAAGAGCGGCAACATTTTGAATGTCAATCTCATATAAGTAGATATTAAGTTCTATGCGAATCATTTGCGCTCACTCGCGCGTCGGATTTTGCATACGAGCAAAGTTAATCAAACTTATGTGTTTTCGCCACAACGGGGCAATTTTTTTTTGAAATGCCGTATTTTACTGATGCCGGCTCACTTTTTTAGCCCTGTCCGGGTTCCACGAATCACTTGAACTGACCGATGATTGCCTTGATTTTATCGAGTTTTTCGCTGAGCATCTGCTCGGTTTTGGCTTCGGCCAAAAGTCGCAGATAGGGCTCGGTGTTCGACGGGCGGATGTTGAACCACCAATCGGCGAACTCAACGCGGTAGCCGTCGAAATCGTACGAAGCGGTGGCTTGCTCGGTCTGTGTGAAATAGTCGCGCACGGCGTCCATTGCCTGCTGCTTCTGCTCAATCTTGAAGTTGATTTCGCCCGAATTGGCGTAGCGCGAAATGGCCGCAATGGCTTCGGAAATGGTCCGGCCCTGCCGCTTGAGTCCGGCCACGATGCCCAACACGATGAGCGACGCCATTATGCCCGAATCGCTGTAGAAGAAGTCGCGGAAATAGTAGTGCCCGGCCAACTCGCCGCCGTAGATGCCGTCAATCTCGCGCAGCTTCGGCGCGGCGTAGGCGCGACCGACACGCCACATATTGATGACGCCGCCGAACTTTGCCACATATTCGCCCACGGCTTTCGATGTGCGGATGTCTTGCAGCACATTGCCCTTCAGGCCGCGCTCTTCAAGGAAATAGTGCGCCATCAGGCCGATAATCAGGTCGGGGCTGATGAAGCGGCCGCGCTCGTCGATGAACATCACGCGGTCGGCGTCGCCGTCGTAGATGACGCCCACATCGGCCTTGACCTGGCGGACAAGCGCTTCAAGGTCGCGGCAGTTGTCTTCAATGAGCGGGTTGGGCTCGTGGTGCGGAAAGGTGCCGTCGAGCGTGTCGTATATATAAGTAGGTGTGTCGCCCAAAATGTCGTGTACGAGCATCGACGCCATACCGTTCGAGCAATCGACGGCAATCGTCAGGTTCGACAGGTCTTTCAGATACTGCTTTTGGAAGCTGATGTACTCGGCCCGGAAATCGAAATCGGTGATTTTGCCTTTCTGAGCCGCCGGCACAGTGGGGCGCGTTTCCATCATTTGCTTCAGGTCGCCAAGGCCTGTGTCGAGTCCGACGGGCAGGGCGTTGGCGCGCGAAATCTTCATTCCGTTGTACTCGCGCGGATTGTGCGAAGCGGTTATCTGCACCGATGCGTCGAAACCGAATTTGGCCGTGGCGTAGTAAATCATCGGGGTGGTGGTGAGTCCGGCGTTGCACACGTCGGCGCCGGCGTCGGTGATGCCGCGGCAGAGCGACTCAAAAATCTCGGGCGACGATGTGCGCATATCGCGGCCAACGAGTATCTTTTTGGTTTTCAACAGTTCCGGCAGAAAAAAGCCGATTTTGTAGCAGTCGTCTTTATTGAATTGTTCGGGGTAGATGCCGCGAATGTCGTAGGCGTGAAATGCGTTCATAGCTGTGAGTTTTTAGTTTTTCACGAAGATATGATTTTTGTTTAATCGGTGAATCGGCCAATTGTATAATTGTCGGGGTTCGGATTTTAGAATTCAGGGACAAAGATTTTCAAATGCAGATATTTTTAATGTTGAATATCGATTTATTGCCGCGCCGGAAAACCACCGGCATCAATTTTAATTATGTTTGTGTACCGTAAACTAAACTTAAACACGTAATAATATGAAGAACAAGAGTTTGATTGTTGTTGGTGCCGCATTTGCCATTGCTGGCTGCACATCGACACAACAGCCGCCATTGGTTTACAATGCGGAAAACACCGGCGCCGCTCTGCCGAAAATTGAGTATGTGAACCCCGACCAACTGCCGCAGTGCGCCGGATTGCCCGACCCGTTCGCCTGGGCCGACGGCAGCGGACGCTCGACCAAGTTCGCCGACTGGGAACGCCGCCGCAATGAGATTAAATCGGAAATCGAATTTTACGAAATCGGCGCCAAGCCCGACAAACCTGAAGAAGTCACGGCTTCGCTCACCGACTCGGTTCTGACCGTGGTTGTGAAGCACAACGGCGAGACGCTGACGCTCACAAGCCGCCTGCGCATACCCAAAACGGGCGACGGTCCGTTCCCCATCAGCATTGGAATGGGACGGTTCAGCGGCACGGGCGCTCTGCCGCGCAATCTGTTCGAAGGCTGCATTCAGGTGCCTTTCGACCACGACCAAGTTATCCGCAGCAGCCATCAGGCGGTGCGCGACGACAGTGCCAAGTTCTATAAACTGTATCCCGACGCCCGCGCCAACGGCAACTACAGCGCTTGGGCTTGGGGTGTGAGCCGCATCATCGACGGCCTTGAGCTGGTGGCCAAAGATTTGAACGCCGACCTGAGCCACATCTGCGTGACGGGCTGCTCATACGCCGGCAAGATGGCGATGTACTCGAGCGCACTCGACGAGCGTGTGGCTTTGGCCATTGTGCAGGAATCGGGTGGTGGCGGCATCAACTCGTGGCGCGTGAGCGACGATTTCACAGCCCGCACCGACACCAACGTTGAGCGCATCACCAACACCAATTACACCTGGTTCAGCCCGGCTTTGAAGGATAATTTCGACGGCCGCGTTGACCGTCTGCCGTTCGACCATCACGAGATTCTGGCAATGATTGCGCCGCGCGCCGTGCTGGTTCTGGGCAATGGCGACTATGAGTGGCTCTGCGACCATTCGGGCTATGTTTCGTGCCGCGCTGCCGAGTATGTTTATCAGACATTTGGCATTGCCGACCGCTTCGGCTACGTGTTCGACGCCAAGCACCCACACTGCCGCGCATCGGACCTGCAGACTGACGCCGCAAAGGCCTTCATCGCAAAATACCTGTTCGGCGACCAAACCGCCAACACAATGATTCGCGAAACCACACCAATCATCAACGCCATCGATTATAAGAAATGGATTGAAGCGTGGGCGAAGTAAGGTAGGATTTAGGATTTAGAAAGTAGGATTTAGGATTTAGAAAGTAGGATTTAGGATTTAGAAGGTAGAACTTATAACTTCGAGAACTTAAAACTTAAAACTTCAGGAATTTAGAATAAACGAAAAGAGCCGCAGGACGAATCTTGCGGCTCTTTTCGTTTATGTCATCTGTAAATTACAGATTGAATGCGCTTTTCACAACATCGACATAGTCGAGTTTTTCCCAAGTGAAGAGTTCCACGGTGAGTTCGCGGCGGCCCATATACGGCGACTCGAACACTTTTGTCACTGTTTTCGGCTCGCGGCCCATATGTCCGTACGAAGCGGTCTCTTCGTAGATGGGGTTGCGCAGTTTCAGGCGGTCTTCGATGGCTGCCGGGCGAAGGTCGAAAATCTCGGCCACCTTTTGGGCAATCTCGCCGTCGGTCATCTTCACCTTCGATGTGCCGTAGGTGTTCACAAACACGCCCACCGGCTTGGCAACGCCAATGGCATAAGCCACCTGCACAAGCATTTCAGAAGCAACGCCGGCTGCAACCATATTTTTGGCAATGTGGCGTGCTGCGTAGGCTGCCGAGCGGTCAACCTTCGATGGGTCTTTGCCCGAGAAAGCGCCACCACCGTGTGCACCGCGGCCACCGTAGGTGTCAACAATAATCTTGCGTCCGGTCAGGCCGGTATCGCCGTGCGGGCCGCCAATCACAAACTTGCCCGTGGGGTTCACGTGCAACGTGAAGGTTCCGTCGAACAGTTTCTGAACGCGGGCCGGCAGTTTGGCCACGGTGCGCGGAATCAGAATGTCTTTCACATCCTGCTTGATTTTTGCAAGCATCGGCTCATCGGCATCGAACTCGTCGTGCTGTGTCGAAA
>JAEEGJ010023295.1_pt1 | contig 13017 bp, 10 predicted proteins | sample 8958761 | NCBI WGS metagenome assembly JAEEGJ01 (sample SAMN16246546, study PRJNA631951) | gut metagenome | biome: gut microbiome; feature: rumen; material: RS-attached | host: Bos | place: Iran: Karaj | collected 2018-10
AATGCCATGACATCAGGAGGAGGCGCTTCAAAAAAAGACAGGAATCTTCACGGTTATGGAATACAGAACATGAAAACTACAATAAGTAAGTATAACGGTACTGGAACTGTAGATGTAAAAGACAACGTATATACGCTTTCCATTAAGATTCCGAGGGAGGCGTGACGTAAAGCACAGAGGCGCGTGACGGATGTTGGAGATGGATATATGACTTGCTGGGATTTTTATAAAACTGAATTGACCAGATTTTTGGCGGGGATTTTGGACTATGTTCCCGGAGTCATGATTGTTGTTACTATGATGATGATCATTATATGCTTTTTTGGAATGGAAGGGAAAATCACTCAAAAGACATTTTATCCACTGATAGGTTTTCTTGTTGTCGCATTGGGTGCTAACAGTTTTGTTTTAACCTATGAGTTATATAAATTTAGAAATATATGGGATGAACCATTCACAGAAAATATGTTGGCAGTGACTGAGATGAGTATTCCCAACAATTTTCTAAGGATTCTTTATTATATATGTATTGTTTTATCGGGAATGTTGACATTTGAGACAAAACGTATAAGTAAATCTATTCTGACATTTGTTCTGACAATTATATTTACAACGTATCTCATGGTAGAAACTTTGTACTCAATAACCTTTTTCTTTGATGATCCAAGGAAAGAGGTACATCGAATCATGAGTCCCGGAGATTTTATGGGAAGCGGGATATCCTTCGCTCTGGAGATAACTAGTAGTGCTATTAATATCATGATTCTTCTGGCTGTGTATTTTGGCATGGCAAAAAAACAGAGAACCATGTATGTGAAGTGGAAGTATAGGATCATTTTTGCGTTATGGGCGGCTTTGATGTTTGTTCTTCTGATCATTCCTTTCCGGCCATCATTATCAGATTCGGAATATGAAAAATGTATAAGATATGAGCTGGGAGTGATCATGCCGGTTCTGGGACTGGTAATTCCATTTCTCCTTATTACTATCATATCAAGGCGATATGTGGTTGAAAGGACACAAGTTCAGGAGGACTATATATCAGCCGAGCTTGACTATCTGAATCAGTATAAGAGGGATCAGAATGAGATCAGAGATTTCAGACATGAGATAATGAGTAATCTGGCGTCGCTTTCGGCTATGTATACAGATGAGAATTATGATGAAGCCGGAGAGCATCTGAAAGCACTTCTTGGAAATGTCAGAGCCATGTCTCCAAAGTTTGTTACAGGAGACGAGATGCTTGACTGTATATTAGGAATGAAATCCTCCAAGATGGAAGAGGAGGGAATCGAATTTACTGTTGATGGAATCCTGGACGGCGGACTGGGAATGAAACCGGTGGATGTCTGCAGTATCTTTGCAAATGCTATAGATAATGCTATTGAGGCCTGTGAGAAGCTTCCGGGAGGAAGATGGATAAAGCTTTCGATGAAGAGAACGGATAAATTCTTCTCAATAGTGCTGAGCAACAGTGTTTATAAAAAAGAAGATATCAGATTTACTGCTATACTGTTTGGTGATGGCGAAAGAGTTACCACAAAGAAGGATAGAGACCATCATGGTTTCGGAACACAGAATATGAAAGCGACTATCACAAAGTATGATGGAATCATGAAGATCAACAATAGTGATAAAGAGTTTACACTTTCTATAGTAATACCAAGAGCGGCGTAATACGCCGCTCTTATTATATTAGTTATTAAATACATTTATGGAAAAAATAAATAATAGTGATATAATTCGAATTATGGTAGGAAATAGTAGATACAATATGGATATGAGTACCGGGTCGATACTGAAGAAGATGATCATATTTGCCATTCCGCTTATGTGTTCAAGTATTCTTCAGCTTCTTTTTAATGCGGCCGATACGGTGGTAGTAGGAAAGTTTGCAGGAGATAATTCTCTGGCAGCCGTCGGTTCAAATGGTGCGTTGATCAATCTTATGATCAATCTTTTTATAGGACTCAGCGTAGGAACAAATGTACTTATCGGTAAGGCAATAGGAGCTAAGGATAAGGAACATACCGGAAAGATAGTGCATACATCTATGGTGATTGCAGTTATTGCCGGAATATTCCTTATGATCTTCGGGATACTCTTTGCGGAAAGTATACTGGAACTTATGGATGCACCGGAGGAGGTTCTTCCGCTGGCTGCACAGTATCTGAAGATATATTTTATCGGACTGCCGCTTCTTATGATCTATAATTTCGGAAGTGCAATTCTAAGAGCAGTGGGAGATACCCGGAGACCACTGTACTATCTTACATTTTCCGGAGTTGTAAATGTAATATTTAATCTCTTATTTGTTATTAAATTTAAAATGGATGTTGCAGGAGTCGCATGGGCAACAGTTATATCAGAGGCTATATCTGCGATATGCATAGTAGTATGTCTTATGAAGGAACAGAGTGACATCAGGCTCCGTATAAAGGAGCTTGGCATAGATGTGGATTCCCTTATCAGAATACTGAGGATCGGTATTCCGGCAGGTATTCAGACTTCACTGTTCTCGCTTTCCAATGTAATCATTCAATCTTCCATAAATTCCTTTGGAGCATCAGTTGTGGCGGGGAGTGCAGCTGCACAGAATCTTGAAGGCTTCACCTATGTTTCAATGAATGCCTGTCATCAGGCAACACTTACCTTTACAAGCCAGAATGTGGGAGCGGGAAGATATGACAGGGTTGGAAAGATATTAAGGGACGGTCTCATCTTAGTTACTATAATAGGTCTCTTGATAGGAAATCTCGAAGTCCTGTTTGGACATCAGCTGCTTGGAATATATACAGACAGCAGTCTGGTAATTGAAAAGGGCTTTGAGAGAATGTGCATATTATGTACGACGCATTTTCTCTGCGGTTTTATGGATGTGATGGTCGGTGCTATCAGAGGACTGGGATATTCGGTTCTGCCTATGATAGTTTCGCTTATCGGAGCCTGCGGACTCAGGATCATATGGCTCAAAACCTTTTTTAACTGGGAAATGTTTCACACCACAAAGAACATATATATAACATATCCGGTTTCCTGGTTTATAACCATAATAGCTCACGTGATATGTTATCTGATCATCAGGAAGAAGATGAAGTTCGCAGCTTTTTTGAAATGATAGAAATATACATATAGGGTATTCTTTCATTGTCAGCAGGAACAAAATAAAAAGTTCCGTGAAACTAATGAGAGGAGAATAGAGATATGTTCGTTCATAACAGAGAAGATTTAAGACGTCCGATTAAGATATGGCTTGGTGGAAGAGAAGATATAGATGAAAATTGTTTAGAGCAGGCTGAGCATCTGGCACAGCTTCCTTTTATCCATAAGTGGGTGGCACTTATGCCGGATACCCATGCGGGTAAGGGCATGCCTATAGGTGGTGTTATTGCCACAAAGGGAGTTATTATTCCAAATGCAGTGGGCGTGGATATAGGCTGCGGCATGAACTTTGTTGATACAAATATCAAGCTGGAGGATATTAAGGATATCCAGACAGGAAGCGGAAGCCTGGTGCAGAATATCATCAGCGGGTTTATGAGAAGCATTCCGGTAAATACTGCAAGACATAAGGAGATGCAGGACAGCCCGATGCTCGATAGAGCAAAAGAGGAATGGGATAAATACGAGGCGAATGAAGAACTCCTTCCGCTTATAGAGGATGGTTATTACCAGGTGGGAACCCTTGGAGGTGGAAATCATTTCCTTGAGCTTCAGGTTGATGACGAGGGTTACCTCTGTCTGATGATCCATTCAGGAAGTCGTCATCTGGGTAAGGCAATATGCGACCTTTTCCATAAGAAGGCAGCGGAGCTGAATGAGAAGTATTACAGTGCTGTTCCATCTGAGTGGAGACTTGCATTTCTTCCGGTAGATAGTGCAGAAGGTAAGCAGTATATAAACTGGATGAACCTCGCAATGGACTATGCCTTCGAGAACAGAAAGGCTATGATGGATAAGGCATCTGAGATATTTAAGGTGCTTGTAGAGAAATATACAGGTAAGGAAGTTATATTTGGTGAGCAGATCAACTGTCATCATAACTATGCGACAATAGAGAACCACTTCGGTGAAAACGTATGGGTTCACAGAAAAGGTGCTAACCGTGCAAGAGTCGGTGATATGGCAGTTATTCCGGGAGCTATGGGTTCCTACAGCTATGTGGTTGAGGGCAAGGGCAACCCGGACAGCTTCTGTTCTTCATCACATGGAGCGGGAAGAGCTTATTCCAGAACAGGCGCAAAGAATGCCTTTACAGTGGAGCAGGTTATGCTGGACCTTAAGGCAGAGGGCGTTGTTCTTGGAAAGGCAAGCAAGAACGATGTGGCAGAGGAGTGCAGATTTGCTTATAAGGATATAGATGTGGTAATGGAAAACCAGAAGGATCTTGTTAATGCGGTAAGAAGATTAAAGACAGTAGGAGTTCTGAAGGGATAAAGTTTTATCAGAATGCTGAGGAACTGATTTTCTGTCAGAACACTGAGGGATGACACTATGTCAGAATTTCAGGAATTAATAAAAAATTTCGGAAAAAGTCGCGACTATGTTCGGGACTTTTTCGTATACGGTTTTAAAAGCAGACAGGATTTTACATCTGATAAGAAGAGTGCAAGAACCTACGACGATGAACGCCGCAGGATAACCAGCTGGATGGGAAAGTATGTTGAGGAAGAGACTGCTGAAGCAGGAAGAGCCCGGGTTAAGAATATTTCCCTTATGATAGACAGCAATCTTCTGGATGAAAATCCTCTTTTTGCTGTGTGGAAGACAAAGAGCTTTACGGATAACGATATTACCCTTCACTTTGCGTTGTTCGATATCCTGAGAGACGGGGAGGAGAAGCTCAGTGCAAATGAGATTGCAGATAATCTCTCCTCCGAATATGCTCTGGCAGTTGATACCCAGATGGTCAGACGAAAGCTGAATGAGTATGTGAAGGAAGGTCTGATCGTACCAGAAAAGCTGGGAAAGAATGCCCTTTACGGAAGGGGACTGACTTACAGCGAACTCCTTGGCAGAATGGATGATGCGAAAGGTGAGATGGAAGATGGACTGAAAGAGGCAGTGTCCCTTATGCAGCTGGAACTTCCTTTCGGTTATGTGGGAAGCACTGTACTGGATACTGTCGGGGAAGAGAATGAAGCCTTTCGTGTAAAACACAGCTTTCCTGTATTTACTCTTGAGGATGAGATACTGTATCAGCTTCTTTCGGCGGTGAGAGAGTTCCGTAATGTGGAGCTGGAGATACAGAATAATCGCAACGAAAATGTTCAGATCATAACCGGAATACCGCTTAAGATCCTGGTGAGCAGCAGAACAGGCAGAAGATATGCTGCTATATGTCAGCAGCTTAAAAGTAAAGCTGATAAAGAGAATCGATTCAGATTTGTATGCCTCCGTCTTGATCAGATTAAGAAGGTGGCAGACGAACCGACAGGAAAAGATAATCTGAAAAACGGAAAGATGGAACAGCAGAAAATACATGAGGCCTTTGACAGAAATCTGGATTACGTCTGGGGCGTATCCTTCTCCGGATCGAAAACTAAGGTTAAGCTTACTCTATCGGTTGATGAACGGTATGAGGATTTTATACTTCAGAGACTGAAGAGAGAGGGAAAGGGCGGAAGCGTTACAAGACAGGCTGAGAATACCTTCTGTTATGAGAAGACAGTATTTGATCCGATGGAGATGTTCCCATGGCTCAGAACCTTTATCGGCAGAATAATAGATATCAGATTTATAAATCTTGATAATGACATGAATGAAACTGCTGAGAATAGAAAATATAGAAATGACTTTTTGAAAGATATAACGAAATTGGAGCAGATGTATCTATGAACCTTTATTCCGAGATATACGGTGCATATTACAACATAATAGCTGACCTTCTCAGAATGGGTTCCTTCTCTCAGCCGGAGCTGATGAAGGCTGTGGAAGAGAAGGGCTTTGGAGAGACTATGCTCTATCTGGTTCCTAAGATAGCTGAGGGAGATATAGCTCTTTTTGAAAAGGATGGAGAGGTGTATACCTCTGTTCTTTCAAGCGGGGAACCGGCGGTACCCCTGTCTCTTCTTCAGAAGAGATGGCTCGCAGCAGTGCTTCGGGATAGAAGGATAGGCCTCTTTCTGGATGAGAGAGATATAGACAGGATCAGAGATTCTCTTCATGGAGCGGAACCACTGTTTCAGTCTGAGGATATAGTATATACAGACCGATTCACTGATGGGGATGATTACATTTCCGAGGAATATAGGAAAAACTTTCGCAAGATTCTTTCTGCCATAAGAACCCGAAGGGTGCTGGACATAAGTTTTAATTCCAGAAAAGATAACAGAGTTCACTACAGGTTCATTCCGTGTAAGCTGGAGTATTCCGTTAAGAACGATAAGTTCAGATTATATGCGGTAGAGCGAAGACTGAGTGAGAAGTACGGCAGGAAGGACAGACTGTATACCATTAACCTTTCCAGAATAGGCGAGATAATAGAGACAGATAAGTTTATCGGACCAGATGAAGAACCGGACTTGGACAGCCTTATTACCAGTGGTTATTATAAAGAACCGGCAACTCTGCTTATCAAAACAGAGAGAAATGCACTGGAGAGGGCTATGCTGCAGTTCGCCCAATATAAGAAGAACACGGTAAGAATCAGTGATGATCTATATAAGTGCGAGATATTCTATAACGAGACTAGCGAGACGGAGCTTCTGATAGAGGTTCTCTCTTTCGGTTCTGCAGTAGAAGTTATAGGCAGCGAGAGATTTAAGAAGCTGTTTAAGCAGAGAGTAGAAAAGCAGAAAGAGCTGTTCGAAAGGCAATAACCGGGTCGGACGACCGGTTCGCAGCTTTTTTGAAATGATATAAAAAACAAAATAGTTTATCCTTACATCATCGAAAACAAAACACGGCGAGGTAGCTCAATTGGAAGAGCACGTAGAAAAATGAATCCTGTTCGGGATTCTGACAGCAACTGATTCCCATTAGGACGGTGTTGCAGGTTCGAGTCCTGTCCTCGCTACGATGAAGATGTGACACTCACAGCAAATAAGGTTGGTTTATAACGGTTCGATTCCGAATTTAAGTGTCATGAGAAAGGTAGGGTAATACTATGAGATTTGCAGATGTATTGAGAAGAGAATCACAGTTTACAAGAACAGAAAATGGTGCTGTTGCACTGAATACTACCGGAGCGGCTTGTCTTGACTTCTTCAGTACAGTAGGTGCCTTAAGACAGACAGATGATGCAAGAATAGAGAGACTTTTTGCAGAAGCATATAAGGAAAATCCTCTTATAGCAACAAAGACTGCTTTCTATGCAAGAGACATAAGAGAAGGTCTCGGAGAAAGAGATACCTTTAGAACTATTATCAGATATATGGCTGAGAAGCACCCTGAGGCTCTCAGATCAAATATAAGACTTATCCCTGAGTATGGCAGATTCGACGATCTTTATACACTTGTGGGCACTCCTCTCGAGGATGAGATGTGGGCTTACATGAAGGAACAGTTCGAGGCAGATGTACAGGCACTTCATACTACCGGAGAAATATCCCTTCTTGCAAAGTGGATAAAGACCGCAGATGCCAGCTCAAGGAAGACAAGAAAGATGGGTATACTTACAGCCCAGAAGCTGGGTTACTCTGTATATGAGTTTAAGAGAATAGTGCGTGCGCTGAGACGTGCAATCGATGTGGTTGAAGTAAAGATGTCTGCAAACCAGTGGGCTGAGATCAACTACAGTAAAGTTCCGGCAAGAGCTATGATGGTATATAGAGACGCATATGCGAGACATGACAGCAAGCGTTTTAACTTCTATATCGATGCTGTATCAAGGGGAGTAGAAAAGATAAATGCGTCAACACTCTATCCATATGATATAGCGAAGAAGTTCCTGCTTAATGGTACTGTGTATAGAAGAGAGGCTCTTAACGAGTCTGAGAAGAAAGTGCTGGAGGCACAGTGGAAGGCACTTCCTGACTATACAGGTGATGGTGTAAATGCACTTGTTATGGCAGATACTTCCGGTTCCATGTATACCATGGACGCACAGCCACTGGCATCAGCTGTAGGACTTGCGATATACTTCGCAGAAAGAAACAAAGGAGACTTCCATAATCTCTTTATGACCTTCAGCGGTTCACCGGAGATAGTAACTCTTAAGGGTGAAACCTTAGAGCAGAAGGTTAAGAATGCAATGAAGGCCAGCTGGGGAATGAATACAAATCTTGAGGCTGCATTTAAGAGAGTTCTGAACCTGGCAGTGAAGAACCATACTCCTGCTGAGGATATGCCAAAGTCCATAATAGTAATATCCGATATGGAGATAGACTATTGCGGCAACAGGGACTGGACTTTCTATGACAACATGAGAGCACGCTTTGCAGCAGAGGGTTATGAGATACCTAACATAGTTTTCTGGAATGTAAACAGCAGACACGATGTGTTCCATGCTGATTCAAAGAGACGTGGTGTACAGCTTGTATCCGGAGCCAGTGCAACAACCTTCAGATCCCTGCTTTCGGTGATCGGAATGACACCGGTTGAGGCTATGGAGTCAGTACTTAACGCTGAAAGATATGATGCCATAAGGGTAGGATAATGAATATGGAGAACGGTTTCCGACAGGGACCGTTCTCTTTTTTTCTTTAAACCGGCTGGTGGAAATGTTAAAATATAGAACGTGAGCATCACATATTGGAGGCTTTTTAAATGATTTACTTATGGTATGCAGCATTAGTTATTCTGCTGTTTTTTGGAGTTAAGTTCTGCAAGGTGAAAGAATGGAATGAAGGCAATATGTCTTTCAATCAGACAAAATGCTTTCTGGGGTTTTGCGCAGTTATAATTGTCTTTCATCATATTGCTCAGGATACATGTGCATCCTGGGTCAATCCCCGATTCGTAAGACATGGTTTGGATATATTTTTAACAGCAGGATATCCGATGGTAGCAATGTTTTTCTTCTGTTCAGGATATGGTCTCTATAAAAGTGCCAGATCAAAGGAGAATTTTTTCAAAAGATTTATTCCGGCCAGAATAATTCCGATTCTTATTCCGACTATACTTACACTTATCGTATATATCTGTTTCAGAATCTGGAGAGATATTCCGCTTGATTTCGATTCTCCTATTGCTGTAAATGCTCATGAGACCTGGCATCCATATATATGGTACGTGCCGTGTATAATATACTTATATATTGTTTTCTATTTCGGTTTCGGATTCTCAAAGAAAGACTGGGTAGGAATTACCATAGTTTCTCTGGGAATAGTGGGATATATAGTATTCTGCATTATATTCGCATACGGTTCGTGGTGGTACAATACGCCGCATATGTTCCTTATAGGAATACTTATTGCAAAGTACGAGAAACGATTCTTTGAAAGCTGCAAAAAGCTTTATATCCTGAAACTTATTATAGTGATCGCGTTATGTGTGGTTTTCCGTTATCTGGGTGATAATGCCGGTTGGGATTATCTGAGACATTTCCACCACATGTATAATTCGAAATATGCGACCATATGTGAAGTGCTCAATACAGTATGTCAGATTATATATACCTTTACCTTTATAGCACTTTATTATCTGCTGAGCATGAAGATAAAGCTGGGGAATAAGGTGCTCAGTTTCCTGGGCAAGTTTACCCTTGAGTTATATCTGATCCACGGAATATTTATCCATATGTTCGGATACTATATGATCAGAGAAGGCAAAAAGTCTGTATATTATATAGCAAATGTACCGCTGTTTATTCTGGTAGTATTAGGACTTTCCATACCGATTTCCTACGGCATGAGTCTGTTGGATAAGAAGGTGGGACGGGCACTGAAACCAAAGAACAAGTGGTAAAAGCGTTGTAACAGGCTTAATCTGTTCTTAATTTGACATAAATGCCTTTTCGGTCATATAATTCCTAACGAACGTTAAAAGTGTTTTAGTGCTCGGCCTTATGGCTTAAGCACGAAGGGAGGAAAAATGAAAATTGACAGAGAAGGCGTAGAGCAGATTCTTGATCTGCAGGTAAACGCCGGACGTATTACTCCGCAGATCAAGGAAGAACGACTGCGGGAGTATGATGCGAAGGTGCAGCAGATGACACAGCAGCAGTATGGTGATCAGATGCAGGGACCGCAGATGAATGGCAGACAGCCGGTTAAGTACCCGTATATCGCCAAATCCGATCAGGAGCAGTATCTGAATGGTGTTGAGATGGTAGCACTGCTTGCAATGGTGGTAATACTGCTGAAAGCAGCTGCTGATAAATCTACTTTTATGGTAGAGTTCTGTATGGGTCTGATGTTTGCGTTCGTGGCCGTAAAGATTATCACAAAGGATATTGAAAAGGGCAGAAAGCTTTCTTACATTCCTATTCTTGCGGCAGTAGTCGGATTTGGAATGCTGGGCCTTGCATTTTATACCAAGTATGGAAGCGCAGAGCTTAAAGATGCTGTTTCGGCACATAATGATCTTATCGGATCAATATGTATCATTGCCTTAGGAGCAGGTATGATAATCGGAAATCTGCTCAGCAGACGTAATTCATCGAAGGTTTATACGGTGCCTGTACAGGCAGTGTGCGTGGAGCTTAAGAGTCCGAAACATGGTTCAAATGTTCCGGTAAAGCTGTCACCGGTTTACGAATATACATATAATGGTGTTACACACAGAGTGCAGAACAGCTATTATAGTAATAAAGGATATCCAAGAGCAGGAGAAACAAGAGAAATCTTTATCAACCCTGATAGAGCTGATGGATGTTTTGATCCGATCATGTCGAAGTCTACATCCATAGGACTTACGCTTATAGGTGGATTCTTCATATTCATGGGTGTTCTGGTACTTATTCTTGGATAGTACAAAGGGGGGCTTTGTAATGGGGATGTTAAATGAGGAAAAGTATCAAAGTACTAAGAGAAAGATTAAAACCGCATCTCTGATAATACTTCTGATAGGTCTTTTGGCAGGAGGCCTGCTGATATTTATGGGATATTCCAGAGGAAGCAGGTATGACAAGAACAAGATCAGAGTTGAAATGGATCAGGAGTTCATGAGCAGCGGCTTTAGTGAGAGATATTATGAACTTCAGGAGGATCTGACTAAGTCACATTCTTCCATAGTTTTTTATATGTTTGGTGGATTTGTAATTATAGCTTCCTGCATGATTTCAGGCTTTGTATATCTTACTTCGAAGGGGCGTGAGATTGCTGCATATCAGGCACAGCAGATACTTCCTATAGCACAGGAAGGGATGCAGAGGATGGCGCCTGCAGCCAGAGAGGTAATGAGAGAGTCTGCTCCCGTGTATGGAGAAGTGGCAAAGGAAATTGCCAAAGGCGTGAAGGAAGGCCTAAAAGATGAATAAGTTATAGAAATGTGTTATCCCCCTGATTCTGTCGAAGGATCAGGGGGATCGTTTTATATTAATTGTTAAATAAGGTTCTTTGTATCAATAATTCTTTATCGTAGTTATATAGTATATCAAAGCGTGTATTATCTCCGGTGAATGAACATATAATGGAGTTGGTGTCAGTTACCTCCTCAATATCTATAAAGTTATACTTATCAGTCATTTCTTCTATAAAGTCATTAAGTTCATCGGATGTTGACTTAACTATATCAAAGGTTATATGAATGTGCTCCTGATTGATTATAAAGGAGAAACCTTCTGTGAATAAGTAATCTCCATATCCTATGCCTGTTCCATAGTATTTTGCGGCATACTCTGCATTTACAAGATTGTAGTTATATGGTTCGCTGCTGTAATACTGAGCCTTCTGCTTGATATAGGGATCACTGAAAGAATTAGGAGATTCATTAGTTAAATGTTCGGCGATGTCTTCGTAGTTGACATCAGGATCATATATATCCGGAATGTAGGACATATACGTCTTTTTCTTCTGGGGACTGCCCTTTTCCGGATTGCTTTCATAATCCATTGAAATCAAAACGGGAAGGGTTGTATCTATTTCTGTATTTACAGAACTCAACTGTTTTACACTGTTATCAGAATCCTTCTGTTTATTACTATGGAAAAATACAATTCCTGTGATTAAAGCTATAGCAGCCAGTCCTATGATAAATGGGGTTTTTTTTGATTGTTTCATACGAATATCCTCCTTTCGCAGTATTTTATTCCGAGTGTAATTGTTATGATAATCAGATGATAAACCGCTGATGTAACAGAGATGTAATAGAGATTCCCTAAATTTGTAAATTATTTAGAATTTATTAATAATGAAAAATTCCCCATAAATCATAGAAACAGTCCCGTATAGAAAATATAAGCAGTGAGCTTAAAACGTTAAAACATTATATGAAGGGGACAAAACAATGAGAAAAACAAACAAAGGAAGAATTGCAGCTGTTGTTGCAGCTATGGTAATGATGACAGGATGTGGAAACAGTACAGGTAATTCAGCATCAGAACTAAAGCCCGAATCGGGAAATCTTGTTGAATCGGGAAATGCGGAAAAATCTGAAGTAGAGTATATAAACAGACTTGATGAAGGCGAAGAAAAAGAAGAGGATAAGGAATATGCCTATTATAGTGATTATAAAAACATGGATAAGGCAGCCCTTAAGATATTTGGTCAGAGCCTTAACGGAAATGATGATAAGAATGTTCTGATATCTCCATTTTCAATCAATATGGCCATGGGACTTGTGGAAAATGGCGCAGATGGAAATACTCTCTCTGAGATAGAGAAGGTAATCGGCGGCGGAGTTTCAGTTCAGGATATGAATAGGGATCTGAGATACTTGTCATCAAATATGGAAGCTGATCAGGATGTGAACTGGAACGTAGCTAATTCCATATGGCTTAACACAGTTGATAATAATACAGTTAATCTGAAGGATTCATATATTAACAGCATAACCCCATATTATGACCCTATGGTTGTGGGACTTGATTTTAATGATGGAGCAGAAGATAAGATTAACAGCTGGGTCAATGAACAGACTCATGGAATGATCCCAACCATAATTAATGAAACTCCAAAGGGAAGAATGGCACTT
>JAEEGJ010023296.1_pt1 | contig 13016 bp, 7 predicted proteins | sample 8958761 | NCBI WGS metagenome assembly JAEEGJ01 (sample SAMN16246546, study PRJNA631951) | gut metagenome | biome: gut microbiome; feature: rumen; material: RS-attached | host: Bos | place: Iran: Karaj | collected 2018-10
AATATTCAGAGGTGAGGGATTGTTGAAGCGCGACGTGCCTTTTATGCTAAATCATCTTGGTTTATTCCTTGCCCTCACCACCGCCACCCTTGGCTGTGCCGATATGCAACGCGTAAAAATGATTTGCAGCGTTGGAGAGCCCGAGTGGCGAGTGTTGGAACAAGGCGGTGCAATCAAAGAAATGCCGATAGCCATCGAACTGAAGAAGTTCACCATGGAGACGTACGACAACGGCAGCCCCAAACGCTATGCCTCTGAAATACAGATACTCACCCAATCGGGCAAAAACGTCGAAACCATCGTAGAGGTAAATAAGCCCTACGAGATAGACGGCTGGAAAATATATCAATACGGCTACGACACACAGATGGGCGCCCAGAGTCAGATAACGATACTGGAACTGGTGCGCGACCCGTGGCTGCCTTGGGTTTATGCAGGTTTTTATATGATGTTGGCAGGAGCTGCGCTGATGACGCTGGAAGTATTATATCGCAGATTGAAAACAGCTACGCGCAAGGCGCTTGGGTGGTACTTCTTCTTCGCCGTCTGCGCCTCGTTCTTTGCCTATTTCTTCTTCGATAGTTATAACACCAAAACGCTGGTACCAGCCCTGCAGAGTCCGTGGTTTGCACCCCACGTGTTTGTGTATATCTTTGCCTACTGTCTGCTTGGCATAGCTGTGGTTATCGCTTGGTGGAAACAAGTTGACGATCTTGTGTATATCAGCTTTGCCTTCCTTACCATCGGCATGCTGTTTGGCGCTCTTTGGGCCAAGGAGGCTTGGGGCCACTACTGGTCGTGGGACCCCAAGGAAACCTGGGCCGCCATCACTTGGATAGCCTATCTCATCTACATCCACTACCGAAGGCTGCCTCAACAGCGCAACCGTCTGGCATTCTGGATGCTCACTGGTTCGTTCGTCCTCCTACAAATGTGCTGGTGGGGCATCAACTACCTGCCCTCAGCCCAAAGCTCAAGCGTACACGTTTATAGCACAAACTAATTGTTTACAAATCGCTCAATGTCTTCCTCGACAGTTGTGATGGTACCAAGGCCGAACGACTCTACGAGTACTTTAAGCACACCCTCAGATACGAAGGCAGGCAAAGTAGGACCGATATGGATATTCTTTACGCCGAGCGACAGGAGCGCCAACAGTACGATAACGGCCTTTTGCTCGTACCATGAAATATTGAAGAAGATGGGCAGATCGTTGATATCGTTCAGTTCGAATATCTCCTTCAGTTTCAGCGCTACCACAGCCCACGAGTAAGAGTCGTTACACTGGCCTGCATCCAGCACACGGGGAATGCCGCCGATATCGCCCAGGTTCAACTTGTTGTACTTATACTTGGCGCAACCGCTGGTAAGTATAACGGTATCCTTTGGCAGAGCCTTGGCAAACTCTTCGTAGTAGCTACGCGACTTCATGCGGCCGTCGCAACCGGCCATCACTACAAACTTGCGGATGGCACCCGATTTAACGGCATCAACCACCTTATCGGCCAGGGCAAATACCTGCGCATGGGCAAATCCACCAACGATGCTACCAGTCTCAATCTCCTGTGGTGCCTCGCACTCTTTGGCCAGTGCGATAACCTCCGAGAAGTCTTTCTTACCATCGGTTCCCTCGGCGATGTGCTTCCAACCTGGGTAACCGGTTGAGTTGGTGGTAAACACACGGTCCTTGTAGTTAGCTGTTGGAGCAGGAGGTACAATACAGTTGGTGGTGAAAACTATCGGCCCATTAAAGGCGGCAAACTCCTCCTTCTGTTTCCACCAGGCATTACCATAGTTACCCACCAGGTGCTTGTACTTCTTCAGCTCGGGGTAGTAGTGGGCTGGCAGCATCTCGCTGTGTGTATATACATCGATACCTGTACCCTCAGTCTGCTCCAGCAACTGTTTGATATCCGACAAATCGTGACCTGAAATTAGAATACCAGGATTCTTACCTACGCCGATGTTCACGCTAGTAACCTCGGGATTACCGAAGGCTTCGGTGTTGGCGGCATCAAGCAGCGCCATCACGTTTACACCATACTTACCCGTCTTCATTACATTATCTAACAGCTGGCCCATCTCGGCATTGGGGTTGGTAATAATGCTAAGTGCCTCGCACATAAAGTCAACAATCTCCTGGTCCTTCTTTCCCAGTCGTGCTGCGTGCTCATAGTAGGCAGCCATACCCTTCAGGCCCAGAATGGTAAGTTCCTTCAGCGATCGCAGGTCGGCATTCGTGTTGCGCAGAATTGATTGGCGGTTTGCCTCGGCAGCGTAGTCGGCCCAGTCGCCTGCCCATACCACCTCGGCATAGTTGGGTAGTGTCAGCCCCTTGTTATGGGCTTTGGCTGTAAGTTCCTGCTTGATTACAACACCATTGGCAACTTTCTCCAGAATCGACTCGTTGTCGAAATTGGCATTGGTGATGGTGCTGAACAAAGCATCAACCAAAAAGTTGGTAACTTGCTCGTCGCACCCCTCGCCAGCCTTTGTAAGCTCGTGTTGGATTGTTCCTACGCCACGCACCACACTGAGCAGCAAGTCCTGCCAGCGTGCAGTTTCGGGTTTCTTACCACAAACACCCATTAAGATGCAACCTGTACCTTTTGCCGTTTCCTGGCATTGGTAACAAAACATTTTGTTTTCGCTCATAATCATGTATACTTTTGCGTTATTAATTAATATCAATGCCGCAAAAGTATACCTATTATAACTATCCAGCGGTAACGTATGTTACATTTTGGGTATTTTAACGCGATTTTGTTTAAAGCATATAGAACTTAGCGCCGATGGACAGGCCAAGGATATCCTTTAACGATATGCTGGTCTGGAACATCGAGCGTATGTATAGGTCGCAGGTGCCAACCTCGTAAAACAGCGTTACGCGGTTGTGATGTTGGCGCTTACTTTTGGGTATCACATACGTAATACGCTGACCGATGGCTGCGTTCAGTCGGAACTTAGTCGACATGAAATCGTAGTACTTATCGGGATAGCGCCCCGGCTGACTACGCCAGAATTCATGACCGTACACCGTGTTGATATACAAACTGGCAGATAGCGGCTCAAAGTTCCATTGCCCCTTCTTGGTCCAATCGCCATTTGGGTTCAAACAGATATTCCACGGCATGTAATTACCTTTTATGGTTGAGGTAAGCTTGCCGCGATTCGAGTCGTGTATGGGTATGTAGCCAAACATCAGGTCGCATTCCCATTGGTGGTGCTTGCCGTAGCTCCAACCAATACCTGCCGATACAATGCCCATGTTGCCCGCATTCTGTATCACAAGGTGTGTGGGTATCAGCGATGCCCATTTGCTGGTCATCCGTTGCACGTGCTTATCGTAAGTGCTCAGTTCGGGTACTTCGATGGTGTTATCGTTGTCCTCTGCCATCATGGGCAGCGTGCCTAAGAGTAAGACTATACTAATAAGTAATGTTTTCAACTTCATAGCCGTTAGGTGTAATGGTGAATATGCGGTAATTGCGGTGCTGGGCGCAGTCGATAGAGTAGAATAACAGTCCGTCGTTATAGATATCCTCTACCACATTGTCGTGATTATGCCCATAAACACAAAACATCAAACCAGGAAAATAATCAAGGTAGTGGCGAAAAGCCTTGCACACATTATTATTAAACTGATCGCTATAAGGTGGTGCGTGCATCACTAAGATGGTACGGTCGAATCGGGCCGTATCTTTCACCATCTCTTCCTCCATAAAGTCGAAGTTTGGCACGGCTGCCAGGTAATCGTACTCGGTAGCATTGGTGTTCAGACACACAAATTTCACGCGACCGGCAATAAACGAAAAGTCTTTATCGCCATATATCACACCATACGATTGGTCGCCGGTGCCCAAATAGTCGTGGTTGCCTATCAGCGCCACAAATGGTGACTTTAAGCCCAGCAGAATATCGCGGCTCCACTCGTATTCCTTGGCAGTGGCAGTATCGGTCAAGTCGCCACAATGTACTACAAAGTCAACATTACGTTTGTTCACATCAGCCACCTGGTCGCGGGCGTCCTGCAGCCACAGGTGCGTATCGCTGATAAATGCCACACGCAGGGTGTCGCTGTTTTCAAACTTGCTCTCAATAACGGCCATCTGCTTTTTATTGATGCCCGTTTCGCCTTTAAAGTTCACATCGTACGGATGGACGTCGAACAGTCCATCGCACGATGTAAACAGACAAACAGTTAGTATTAAAAGATTCTTTTTTGTCATCCTGATAATTCTTTTTTCGGCTGCAAAATTAGGCAAAAAAATTAATATGCCGATGTACAAAATTACCCGAAAATTGTTCAAAATGCGAAGATACGCGGATTAATGTTGAGCTGCACCCAGGCCCAGTCCTGCCACGACTTGTGGTAGCCACCTTTTACAATATCCATCGTCTCGGTGCCAAACATCGTAGAATATCCCGCCATCAGGGTTACATCTTTTGCCAGTTTGGTGGTAAACTGCAGGTCTATCTCATGGCCTAGACTCTTCTTGCCGTTAGTTGCCTTCTCGGCAGCCGCAAAGTAGTGGTAATCAAGCTTCATGTTGGTTCGTGCCGATGGCTTGCAGGTAATGCCAGCCTGAACGTCGTGCAGTCCCAGGGGCACATTCTGCAGAAAGTAGTCCATCGTACCATTAAACAAGTGGTGCGAGCCGTACAGCTGGTCGAAAGCCTTGATTTTATCGCTGCCATCGTTACCGCTACGGTAGTCGTAGCCTGCATTTACGCCCCAAATAGGATTGATTTGATAGCCCACTTTGGTGCTGGTTAGCCATGCAGAGTGCTTGGTGCCTGTGGCATCCTTACCCGTTTGATAGTAAAGGGCGGCGTGGATGTCGAATGCGGCTGGCTTAAATGTAATGTCGGTGCCAAAGGTTTGCATATAGTTAGCTTTGCCATTGCCGTTTTCGGCATCCTTGCGCCCCAAATTCATGGCAATTAAAGATATATCAAATGGAACTGTTACTGCTTGGTGGTGATACCATAGGGTTTGCATATCGCGATAGTCCATCGGTCCGGTGTAGTAGCTGCCGGGATTAGCTTTACTCTGATTGTAGGCTAAAATCAGGTGCAGTTTGTTGCGATTATTCTCGTAGCCCAGACGGATAGCATCGTGCCAGTTGCCCGATACGTGCCACTCCAGCGTACCCAGAATGCGCTCGTCGTCGTAGCTCAGTTGCTGGCGACCAATCTGTGTAAAAAAGCCATTCCCAAACTTAAGCTTGGCCCATGCCTCGTTAAGTGCCACCTTGCCCTTAGGATTCTTTACATCTTCATCGCCCCACAAACCAGTGTGCTGTACCGATGCCTTAAGTTCAAGGTTATCACGCAGGTAACCAAAGCCCAGGCGTGCACGCTCGTTAATAAAACTGGTAGGTAAATGACTCTCGGCACGAGGTGTGCTGGCGCCGTTATTATACTCTGCCCTTGTGCGCAACTGGGCATCTACTGTAAACTGGTTGTAATCCTGTGCCCATGCTGTTAATGCTACAAGCGTAAGGGCCATAGTGCTAAACTGTTTCTTCATAACTTTTTTATTTATATTGATATTTTTGTGTTGTCGGGTGCAAAGTTACGAAGGTTTGGATAGATAAACAAATCATTTTGTCTATCCATCTATAGGTTTTGTCTATTTATAGCAAAGACTAATAAAAACAGCTTGTTTACCAGATATTATGAGCAAGCAAGCTGTTTCATTCATGCTTAATTATAATTTAATATCGAACTTATATTCAGGGATTATTTCTACGTTCTGGATATCTACCACAGGGCCGTGTTCGAAATCGGGAACGGCTTTTTTGGGCAGATCGCCTAAGAAGGGGGCGTTCTTTCGCAGCGGACGGAAATAGAACGTCAGCGGGTCGGTCTTTAAATCGTCGGCATAGCGCTTCAAACCAATCGTCCAGGGCTCGCCATGATAGAACTCATCCTGCACCAACTGGCCCTTCATAAAGGCCATAGCCACATCGCCCACGTAATTGATGCGCAGGAAATACTCCTGCACCTGCGAGGCAGACTGCTGCGTAACGCTCACCGACATGCGACGGGGGCCGGCTTTCTTTACCTCGAACTGGGGCGTAACAGGTGCTACGCTGGCTGTCTGAGCCTTAAAGCCCTGCTTGCTAGGATACACCACATAGTTTACCTGATGGTTACCAAGGCTTAACAGCGTGGCGCCATCAGCGGCAGGCAGCACGGTGGCATCGGTAATCAGCAGTTTGCCGTTTACCTTGAGCGCATTCAGCGCCTGCTGACGGGTAAGCGTAGTAACCTTGATGCCCTTATAAGTAAAGGTACTCTTATAGCCTGCCACAGGGTGGAAGGTACGTCCACCGGCAAACACAAACTCAGGTTTTACGCCTTCGGGGGCAAAGAAAATATAGTGTGGTGTACCCTTAATTCCCGACGTGCCGTCGCCTACCCGTGGCCTTTCCGAAATCTTCGTCAGCAACTGGGCTGTGGCGTACTTTAGCAACTTGCCGTCCATATCAAGGTTGAATGGCAGAATCATGCTTTCGTCCTTGGGGAGTGTAACCGGGATAGATATTGTTTCGTTTTTTAAGTTCAATTTTACGATGCCCGACTGGTCGTGGCGCAGGGTGTCATGGTCCTGAAAGTTTACCATAAACAGGAATCCGCTGCCATTCTTGATGCGGGCAGCATAGCGCAGATGGTCGCGGTTGTCGGGCGTCATCTGCTGCCAATCGGCAGGCAGAACGGGTTCCATAGGCGCTAGCAGATGTCCGAAATCAGCCAGGAAAGTGTGCAGCAGTCGCAGGTTGCGATACATCTTACCTTCTAATCCGAACTCACCGATAGGTGCCTGGAAATCGTAGCTTACCTTAGGCATACCCATAGGCTCGTCCTGGAACGAGCCCACGCCACCAATCTGCTTGGGCGTGCTGCCACCATGATACATGTAATAGCCAATGCCGTTGCTACCGCTACCCAAGGTGCGCACCATCAGTCCCTCGGCAGCCTGAGCCGTTACTATCGGGCGCGCCCCATAAATCATCTGTATACCAGCACCCATCTCGGCACAGAACGAGGGGTAATCGTCAGGGTTATAACGCGTAGGCGCATAATCGGCCTCCTTGGTTAAATCCTTAAACATCAGGAATCTAGACATATGAGGCTTAGCCCAAAAAGGATAAGTATAGGCCGCTGTAACGGGGATGGCCTCGCCCTCGATAACAGCCGCATTACCCCATCCTGTAGCGGTGTAGAAAGGCACATCGATACCAGCCTCAACGGCCATCTTTTTAAGCAGTTGCATATGCAGGTTACCCATCTCGGCACCTGTGGCTTTGCGGGCCTGATTGCCCACACCAATCATAGCTTCGCCGGCATTGTAGCTGGCAGCCGTATTATCCTTGGGTTCGCCTGCATAGGTAATGGCCCAAGGTGCAGCCGAATGCTGCATCTCGTTCTCAACCTGACAGCCGACAATCGGTCCGCCATCCTTATAATACAGGCCCTGCAACTGCTTGCCAATCTCGGTATAGAGTCGCTTAACGATTTTCAGGTATTCGGGATCGTTACTGCGCACCTCCAAGGGCTTGGCAAACAGCCAGTCGGGGAATCCGCCACTTCGAATCTCGCCATGGCAGAACGGACCGATACGCACAATCACAGCCATATCGTGCTTTTTACAAAGCTCGATAAATCGGCGCAGATTACGCTGACCATCCCAACGGAACTGGCCCTCAACCTCCTCGTGCAGGCTCCAGAACACATAGGTAGGAATAACGGTCACGCCACCCGCCTTCATCTTCAGGATCTCCTCTTCCCACTGCTCGGCCGGGTAGCGGCTGTAGTGAAACTCGCCCATCACGGGGATAACAGGACGGCCTGCCATCTCCATATAAAAACTGTTTACATCTATACGCTCGCCCTGCGGGTTTACACCACCCATACGCAGGTGGTTGCTACGTATCGCCTTTGGCTGCGCAGGCTCGGTAAGCTGGTACACCTGCTGTGCCCGTACCGTAGCACAGAGTCCCAACGCAGCTATCACAAAAATCTGTTTCATTGTTATTCGCTATTATTTGGATGCAAAGTTACAACATTAAAAATATATACACATGGACAATAACATCCTGCAATATGGACTTTTTTACGATTTAATTTGCATAATTCGCGGCTTTTACGTATTTTTGCGGCGATGATTAAGAAGAAAGACGGATTCCAGGGCGAACGCATGGTGGTACTGCCACCAGCGCAGATCGAGGTTGAGCAGCACGACGAGCTCTGCCAGAGCCTTTATATCACCGATATAGGCTACTACCCCAAAGCTGAACACCACCAGCGCACGCGCCAGAAAGCCATCGACGAGTATGTGCTGATATACTGTGTCGAAGGCGATGGCTGGTACCAGGTGGATGGCCAGCGGCACCAGGTAACCAAGAACCAGTACTTTATTCTGCCTGCCCATAAACCGCATGCTTACGGCACCCAACAAAGCTGGACCATCTACTGGGTACACTTTGCAGGTACGGCAGCCCATGTGTATGCTCAAGGTGCCGCTACGCCCCAGAGCATCAACGTAGCCATCAACTCGCGCATTGGCGAACGCTTGAATATCTTCGAGGAGATATTGGCCACACTCTGTGCCGGCAAGGAGCTCGAGGATATGCGCTACGCCAGCAGTCTGCTGCACCACTTCCTGGCATCTATGCGCTATTTAGGTCAGTTCCGCCGCGCCAAGGCCGAGGCACCTACCGACATTGTTGATCAGGCCATACACTACATGCGCGAGAATATCGAGAACCGCATGATGATGGACGATGTGCTGCACTACGTAGGCTACTCGCAAAGCCACTTTAACACCCTGTTTAAAAAGAAAACGAGTGTTAGTCCTATCACCTATTTCAACCGCCTTAAAATTGAACATGCCTGTAGGCTGTTACGCACTACAGACATGAAAATAAATATGATTTGCTATAAAGTAGGCATCGAAGATCCGCTCTATTTTTCGCGATTGTTCTCCAAACTCATGGGCATGAGTCCTACCGATTACCGCAATCGGTTATAAAGGTCGTGACAGTTACAGTTGTGACAATTAAAAAGCGAGGGGTACAATATGCCTTATAATACTATATAACTAATTGATATATAGATAGTTATATATAATATTAAAGAAATTGACACCACCAAAAAACAAACTGTCACAACTGTAACTGTCACAATCAGCCATTATTAATACCCCCTAAAAGGCTAAATATCAACAAGTTACAAAACAAACGCAGCTACTACAAAGCTTTGTAGGATGGAAAAAAAGAGTATTAACGCGCTAGTTAGAGAAAAAATATTCCCTAGTTGGGAAACAAAAAGTAATTATTTAGCCATTTAAGACAACAAACCAAGAGGGTTGGCAAACAAATTACCAACCCTCTTATTGCATGCAAGAGGTACCTTGCCTTACAGTTCCGCATCTATAAACGTGCAGAACTGGCGGGCGCCTAGGTGATTATTGTCCATTTCCTCTACCTGGCGCAGGTAGCGCTCGGCCTTTGCCTTATCGCCCATGCCGTAATAGCCCAGGGCGAGCATGTACAGGCAATGGATGCGATTCAACTCGTTGAGGTCGCCTTCCCATACCAGCAGGTCGGGCAAAGAAACGGCAAAGTAGTCCATCACCACATGGTCGAAGAGGTGCTGCTTGCCGTAGTTGATGAGCTTGTGGAACAGCGAGCGGGCCTTATCCTCCTGACCGAGTTTGCGATAGCACAGGGCGGCATAGAAGATTTTATCGGGCTTGGCATCGTTGTAGTACATGGCGGCTGCGGGCTCGGTGGGGCCTACGGTGCCTTCCTCATATCGACCCAGGAAGTAGAGAAAATCGTTATCCTGCGAGCCATAGAGCTTGCCCTCGCCCAAATGATGTGGGAACACCAGGCACTCCTCGAGCAGCTGCTTGGCGCGCACATCGTTGGCATCCTTCTGCAGCAGCTGCTTGGCAATCTCCAAGCGACACATCTGATACTGACCGCTCACTTTGCCTTCGCCACCCTCCCAAGGATGGAAGATGCGGTTATCAATCAATTGCTTAGCCTCTTCATATCGGCCCAGCATGTTGAGCAGGGTAGCCTGTTCGAGTACGAGGTCGTCGCGGCGCTCTATCAGTTCGGCATGCTGCTCGTAGAAGGCCAGACGCTCGGCATGCGGACGGTGCAGGCGCTTGTAAAGCTGGTCGAGCTCCATGAAGATGCGCTCGTCGTTCTCATCGAGGTGGAAAGCTTTCTCCATGTATTCGAGTGCCTGCTCCTGATTGGCCTGCTTGTTGAAGCGAGCCAGCGCCAGGTTGCGCCATACGGTTGGGAAGGTAGGATCGAGACGGGCCGAAAGTTCCCAATTCTGGATAGCCAAATCGTACTGGCGCTTATCGTAATACAGGCAGCCCAGATAGTAAGCCGCCTTGGAATCGCCGAACATCTTAAATGCCTCGAGCATACGTGCATCTTCCAATCGGTTGGGGAAGCAATAATCGGGAGCTGCCGCCATAGCCTTGTTAACATACTCCTTTACATCGGCCAAACTCATAATATTTGCCAGATAGTAATAGGTGAGTGGCGACTCCTCTACCCCACGCTTGATGGCGGTTTGCAGCACCAGCGCAGCCTCGCTTTTCAAACCGGCCTGCGTATAATCGAGGGCTGTTTCATGGTAATTATAGATGTTGCCGTGCATGAGTTCTACCATGCGATCGAGTGGCGCGTCACAGCCCGTGAGCAGGTGCTCCTCGACCATGCACACATAATTGAATGGATCGATGGTGTACGACTCCTGAATCCAAGCCAAAGCCTCATCTTTTCGACCCAGTTTGCGCAGCACAGCAGCCTTCATGGCGCGTGCCTTATGGTTATGACTATTGCTAATGAGGGCGCGATTGAGTTCACAGAGCGCATCCTCCCATTTTTCGGCAGCGATGCTGATGCAGGCGGCCTCGAAATAGCCGGCATCGGCCCAACCCTTGTTCCAGGTAGATTTCCAGAAGTAATTGTAGGCCACACCATACTGCCCCAGCAGCTTATTAACCACGCCCAGATAAAACAGCGCCTCGCCATCGTAGGGGTTGGGATTGCGACGTTTCTGCACCTTTACGGCTGTTTCGAGATAGCCCTTAGCCTTATCGAAACGGGCACGGCGCAGGTACCACAAGCCTATCTGCATGTTGCAGCGGTAATCCATAGGATCGCGGCGCAGGGCCTCCTCGTAGTAATCGAGGGCGCTCCAGGTGGCGTGGCGATACTGCTCAAGATGCAGACCTGTGAGGTAAAGCTGATCGACGGTCTTGGTATCCTGTGGCGAGAGCGCAGCCTCGGCAGCATCGGGGATAGGACGGATTTCGTCATCCTCGGCATGCCACTCTAACAGGGGGAACATGCGGGGATTTTCAGGACGATCGATAGTCAAGAACATATCGTTCAACGGGGTGTTGGTTTCAACCGTCTTAACCAGCACCTCCTCGGGCGAGAGGGTTACTACCTCGTTGTAATAGGTATTGTCATCACGATCCTCGAGTACGATGCGTACCGTTTGCTTAGATGTGGCCAGAATCTTAAACGTGGTATGGGTAGCGTCGGACTGCTCGATATTCATCACAAAATCCTTAGAGGCCTGTTTTACGATACCAACCTCGCGATAAGGCATAAAGTACTGCACAAACTGCTTCTCCTCGTAAGGCATCAGCCAGGTAAAGTCGGGCTGGTTCTCGGTATAAACACCTGCCATCAGCTCGATATAGGGGCGGAAGCCCTCGCGGTCAACATGCCACTGCTTCATCTCCTCGGGTGTTGCCTCATCGGTGAGGTTGCGGTCCCAAGCGCGACCAAAGTCGCCATTACCCCAAGTCCACTGTTTTTTGCCTGGCGAGTACTGGTGACTAGCCACATGCAGCATGCCGCCCTTGGTATCGTTCTCGTAACCACCCTCGAAATCGAAACGTGAGTTTACGCCCATATAGCTGGTGGGCACAAAGATATTCTTATAGTTCGAGATATCAACGCCAGCCGAATAGTCCATCTTATAATAGGTGCCTGTGGCGATGGGGAATGACGAAACGGCACGCTTACCATGATCGAACACGGCATTGATATCGGGTGGGAACACACTCTGATAGGCATCGTTCACCTCAACAGCAGGGTTGGCCCACCACAGGAAAGTCTGGGGCAGATTGGTGCGATTACTTACGCGACCCTGAATCTCAAGATAAGTACAGCCTGGGCGCAGGGTAAAGCCTGCCATACCCTTTTGGTGGAACATACGCTCCATCTCGTTTACCCATACTGTGATAGAGCCATCCTCGTTTTCAACAATGGTACTATCAACGGGCATATAGGTTGAAGGACGGTGGTGCTGCGGCCAGTTAAACTCGATGCCGCCGCTAATCCAAGGACCAGCCAAGCCTACCAAAGCGGGCTTAATAACATGATTGTAGTACACAAAGTGGCGCTGCTTAATCTTATCGTAAGCCATCTGCACACGACCGCCAAGTTCTGGCAGAATCATCACCTTGATATACTCATTCTCAATATATACAGCCTTATACTCCTTGTCGACTTTCTCGTCGCTCATGGTCTCGATGACAGGATAAGGATACACTACGCCACTCGATCCCTGATAGACACGTTTCTCCAGGAACATCGGGTTCTTCTCAGGCTTTCCGACTTCGTATGTCGGAATCGTCACTATTTCTCTCCAAGCTTTTACCATCTTATTATTTGACTACTTACTATTTGACTAATTCACGCTCAAGTTCTTCGAGGCTCTTGCCCTTAGTCTCAGGACAGTTGCGGAACAGGAAGATAAAGGCACACACACAGATGCCGCTATAGATCCAGAACGTGCCGCTTGAGCCTAAGGCTGCATTCATCGAGGGGAAGGAGAAAGTGAGCGTACAACATCCTACCCAGAGGGCAAACGTACAGGTCGCCATCGCGATGCCACGAACACGATGGGGGAAAATCTCTGCCAAGAGTGTCCATGTGACAGGTCCCAGCGTCATGGCA
>JAEEGJ010023297.1_pt1 | contig 13016 bp, 16 predicted proteins | sample 8958761 | NCBI WGS metagenome assembly JAEEGJ01 (sample SAMN16246546, study PRJNA631951) | gut metagenome | biome: gut microbiome; feature: rumen; material: RS-attached | host: Bos | place: Iran: Karaj | collected 2018-10
CGGCGGAAGAAGGGGCCCAAACCTAACACCCTTAAAAGACAGCCTCGTCCACTGGTTCCTGACCGAGGCCGTCCCCGAGGCCGACAGACTGAAGGAAGCGGGGGCAGAGACATGCAAAAGCGCGGCAAGCGCGGTAGGCAATTTATGCACCGCCTTCGTCAACTGGGTGAAAGGCTGAGAGAGGAGAACAGGAAATGAATACCAACAGGAAAGAACTCACGCTGGACGAAATGGAACAGGGCAATGCGGGATCCGTCGTCGGGATCGCGGCCTGTGTGGTCGGCATTGCCGCCGCAGCCGTCAAAGTCGCCGACTTCGTCTATGACTGCGTAAAGAGCAAGTAAAAAACATTTTTCATTCTCAGGGCCGCTCCGGCGGCCCTTTTTCACATCACGAAAGCCGGGCAAAAAACCGGCCACTCTCGCAGCCGGAAACATATTCCCTGTTCTCTTATCCTGCCTGTAATATCTTCTTCTCTTTATTGCGGAGGCTGATCAATCATTTTCTTAATGTCTTCATCGTCAGTCAATTCATAGGTGATCTGCCAACAGTATCTTGCTCCAGTAGCATCTCCTTGCTCCGCGAAGTGTTTCCCATAGTGAAATGACAATCCCAACACATCCGGATGTGCTCCAACCGGGAAACCATAATCCTCACTGATCTTCCGGAGATAATCCATTTTAGGTGGTGGGATGACCCTCCCAGCTTTCTGCTGGATATAGTACAATTCTGACATGGCCATATGGGATTCTTTATCAAATTGCAGGCTCATACTATTGCTGAAAAATACAATCACCAAATTCCGTCATTCGCCGCAATTCCTCATATATTCCGCGGCAAACTCATCCACATCCGCGTATCGCGCGGGGCGCAGTCCCGCCTTTTCATATTCTTTGAGGTACTGCCGCAGGATCCGGTCAAACCCGTCCGCTGTTTTCCGCAGGTCTCCGGGATCATAGGCGGAAAGGACGTCATACGTCCCGATATCAACCTCGCTGCTGATATCATTCAGCATCTCATTCAGGCTTTCCAGGCTCATAAACGCCAGGTGCCGGTCGCCCTTTTCCGCCGCCTGCGCCATCTTCCCATGCCAGTTTGAGAACATTTCCTCATAGGTTCCGGACAGCGTATCCGCGCCTGCGGGCTTTTTCTTCCGCGGCAACTGCCCCTTGACCTGGCGAAAGCAGAAATCAAGCCCCTTCATCAGCTGTGTTAATTGTTCCTTCAGATCTTCCACAGTGGTTGCCGCCAGCACGTTTTCAATCATTCCGCAAAGATGATCGGGTTTCCTCTCCATGGCGTCCAGTTCTTCGCGGCGCCGGCTGACACCTTTGCAGAAATATGTCTTGTTCAGCAGGGCAAGGGCGTTTTCCGCAAAGAAGATTACCCCGCCCGCGCTCCGGCGCGCGTCGTTCAGCGCCTCTGCGGTCATGGCGTCCGCGTAACAGCACCGCGCCTCTTTCAGTTCCTTTTCCGCCTTTCGGTAATCCTCTTCCCCGAACGGTTCCGCCAGTTTCTTCCGAACCTGCTCCCGCAGGGTCTCCAGCTCAATCCTGTACTTTTCATCCGCACAGTACACGATTTGCGCGTCCATCAGTTTGGAGATATGGGGATGATCGTATTCGGCGTCCTGCCGCAGGCTTTCCCGGGTCGTACAGTAGATATCATGCCCCACGCCCAGGTCTTCCTGGATAAAAGCTTTTCCCAGCTGCCATCCGCGGTCGTCATTGATCAGGATCAGCAGGTCAAGGTCCGACAGCGGATGAATATCTCCCGTCTGAAAGGATCCGTAGATTCCGATCAGCGCGATCGCCCCCGGGCATACCGCCTGTTCCTTCCGGATGACCGCGTCAATGATTTTCCGGTTTCTGATCTCCAGTGAGTTCATCTGAATAAGCTCCTTACTGTCTGCAATGGAATGCCCCGTCGGAAGATTGCGCTCATGCGTGATTTCCTGTGTCCCGGCACCAGGCCGCGATCTCAGAAACGAGTTTAAGGGGCAGCTCGTCAGAATAAGGGATCTGAATGGAACCTTTGCTGTACCGGAGGCCGTACTCATCCAGCCGTTCAGCAAAACATGCCACCGTCTCCGGTCCGGGATAAAGACCGATATGCGTTTTCTGGGCTGCAAAGTGAATGATGTTATGCCCGTTCCACCAGGTCGGCATCGCCCATGAAATCTTTTCCTTTGCTTCCGGAAGCTCATCCCGGATGGCTTTCCTTACAAGCTGAAGCTGTTCCTGTATCCCCGCATCCTGTTCAGAAATATATTCGTCAACCGTTTCCGGTGCTTTTCCGCAAAAATGGCTCTGGTTTTCATTTCTGAAAGATCGGCCGCACTTCCGGCATTTCCACATTTTCTCCTCCGCTTTTATCTCAGAATCTTTTCCATTGGCCTGCCTTTTGCCAGTTCATCTATCAGCTTGTCCAGCTGCCGGATCTTTTTCATCAGCGGATCATCAATTGTTTCAACCTTTACCCCGCATACAGAACCGGTAATCCGTTCCGCTCCCGGGTTGTACGCCGGAGCTTTGTCAAGGAATTCAGCATAGGTCATCTCCTGGTCCACCGCTCCCATCTCATAGCCCGTCAGCCATTGAATGATCTCATCAACTTCTGCCTTTGTGCGGCCTTTTCTCTCTGCCTTGGCTACAAGCAGCGGATAAATCCGGGATACTTTCATATCTTTTACAGATGCCATCATGATTTCCTCCCCGCGAAACCGGCCGCTTCCCTGATCCATGCAAGTAATTCATCATCAATTTCTTCCCCGGTCCCAATCATGACATGATGCGTCCACCGGCCGGGACGGGGTTCAGCAGCTGCATTGATCCGGGTGGACTCAACCCTGCGGGGCAGTCCGAAGGTGATCGTCAGGAATGGATCCGGACGATCCTTTGCTTTTCGAACCGGTGTGAATGAAACAGCGGCAAACATATGCCCGATGAAAAAAGAAACCTGCGTTTTCCCGACTTCAATTCCTGCTTCCGGAATTTCGGCAAGCACGGATTTCCGAAACACCTCATACATCGGCAATGCCGCCGGTTTTCTGTCAAAGAAAAACAGTTCCTCCGAAGAAATCGTTTCCCGGCAGTTCTCTTCCCCCATATGTCTCTTCCCTCATTTACCGCTTTTCATTGTCAGATCGGGACCGTCAGAAGCAGCAGAAAAGTAATAAAACGCGCTTCGGTTTACTGCCCGGAATACTCCGGGAGCCGTTCCTGTCTCGAGATAGAATACCATAGAAAGAAAGCCCGAACAATCAAAAACCGGCCGGATCGCTCCAGCCGGTATCATCGTTTTCACCGGTCATCCTGCCCGGAAATGATTCTTTGAAAGCTTCATCTCATCCGCCTTCATTCATCATCATCTGATGCACGCGAACCCGGAACGGTTCGCCGCGGTCGGCGCCCATCATCTTCACGCCGTATCCTGTTGCCGCCTGTTCCGTGCCGGTTTCAGCAATACCCGGCCGCCCATTCCTTCAGTTCATCAGCCGGCGCGTCGGCCGCAAACCTTTTTCCCGCCGGCACTTCCGCCCGGCTGATCTCTGCGGCGCGGACCGCGGCTTCCGTTCCCATGTCGCTGCCGCCGGACGTGGCGAACAGAACAATCTTCTTGCCCGTAAAATCATAGGCTGACAGAAAACTGTCAATGATGGAAGGCTCCCGGTACCACCAGACGGGATAACCGACAAAGATCAGGTCCGCGTCTGCCACCGGCGCGTCTGTATCCGCCAGGGCAGGACGGCAGTTCTTGTCCAGCATCTCAATCGTGGAACGGGATTGTTTGTCTCTCCAATCCAGATCAGCCTGCGTATAAGGCTCCGCGGGCCTGATTTCATATACCGGCGCGTGAATTGCTTCCGCAAGGCGTCTGGCCAGGCCGGCCGTTACGCCGCCGGCGGAAAAATACGCAACAAGGGCTTTCATATACTGTTCCTCCTGATTCACATCCATAAAGGCTTTTATATGTTGACGGTAGCGATGTATTCGGCGTTTTCCGGGATTTCAGACCGCGGATTGTCAACGGTCACAACCGGCTTTTTCCCCTGTTCCTCCAGCCCCATCACAAAATGACACAGCGCGATCCCGACGTCGATCTTCTGCAGGTCTCCCGCCTTTTCCCCGATATAGCCTTTATCCCGTTTTTCATAAAAGTGGTATCCATGCTCCGAAACAATGATCCTCCAGGGCTGCCTGTTCACCGCGGACGGCGCCCACCGTACCATCTCGGCCAGATCCGAGATTTCCGCCTGCTTTTCCGGCGGCAGCGCTGTACCCCATGCTCCGTCAAAAAAGATCTTTTCCACAGGCAGCCTTGAATCGGCGCCGACGCCCTTGCGCATCATCGTTTCCTTCAGGGAACGTCTTTTGGCGGGATAGCCAAGCGGGGAAACGCAGGGCATCATTTCGCCTTCCGTAAGTCCCGCCGCGCGCTCAAACGCTTCCCGGTTCATTGTGCCGCCGATCCAGGTCGTACCGATTCCCAGTGACCGGGCGTAAAGCACCAGCTTCTCAAAAGAGAAGCCGAACGCTTCCTCCGCATGGGGTGCCTTGCTGACCATGCCGGCGATATACAGGGATTCCCGGCTCAGCACAGGACTGGATAATCCATGTGTTCCGGCGTCAAGCAGGACAAACCGGACCGGTACGCCAAACGGATTCTCAATGGTCCGGATATACTGTTCGATCTTCTCCCGGTCTTCCGCGCTGACAGGTCTTCCGTCAAAAGTGCGGACGCTTTTTCTTTCCCGGATGGTCCTGAGCAGTTCAGTCATTCCGGCTTCTCCCTTCAGGCTTGTTCCCGCCTTCACAGCAGGGCCTTCACGCAGGCTTCCACATCAGCCATATCAGCCGTCGGCTCGAAGCGGGCCACCACATTCCCTTCGCGGTCGATGATAAACTTGGTGAAGTTCCACTTGATATCGGGCTTCTTGTCCCAGTCAGGGTCAGCCTGGGCGAACATCTGCTCCAGCAGGGCCTTGTACGGATGCTCCTCAAAGCCGGCAAAGCCCTTTTCGGATTTCAGGTACGTATACAGCGGCAGCTCCTGCGGACCGTTCACGTCCGCTTTCTTCATCTGCGGGAAGGTGGTGTTGAAATGCATCGTGCAGAACTCATGGATCTCGTCGTCCGTTCCCGGAGCCTGTCCGCCGAACTGATTGCAGGGAATATCCAGGATCTCAAGTCCCTGATCGTGATAATCCCTGTACATCTGTTCGATCGGCGCGTACTGGGGCGTAAATCCGCAGCCGGTGGCCGTGTTGACCACCATAATCACCTTGCCTTTGTAATCCGCCAGATTCAGTGTTTCACCTTTGCCTGTAGTGATTGTGTAGTCGTAGATCATCGTTCATCCGTCCTTTCATTTATTCAGCAGCGCTTCAACCTGCGCCCGCTTTTCATACAGCACGCAGCCTCCCGCGTGATCGTCCTCCAGAAGCCCGCCGTTTTGCAGCGCCCGGAACAGCGGGGAGCGCAACGCTTCCCGCAGGGAAGTATCGCGCACATTCATGTCGGAGTAGGGTGAAAAAGGACAGGGTTCGGCTCCTCCGTGAGAGTTGATATGGAAGAATCCCCGTCCCGCCGCAACGCATCCGCCGCTGCTCTTCTCGTCCCCCGGGAAGGAAATGTAGACCATTTCCGGATGTTCTTCCCGCAGGCGTTCAATCTCCCTGCTCAGGTATTCGCGTTCCGCGTCGCCGGGGGCGAGATCCGCGCTTTCGTCCGTCACCGGAACAAACTCCACGAAAATCACCGCTTTGCAGCCGCGGTCAGAGAGCTTTTTCAGGAAGGCGTCTGAGGAGACCTCCCGGATATTCTGTGTCGTAACCGTAACGGATGCTCCGAAAACCAGGCCTCTTTGGGAAAGCGCGTCCATATTGCCGATCAGCCGGTCATAAACGCCTTCACCCCGGCGGGCGTCCGTCGTTTCCTTTTCACCTTCAATACTCATGACAGGAATCAGGTTCCGGCATCGGTCAAGCAGCCCGAAATAGCGTTCATCCATGAAAGTTCCGTTGGTGAAAACAGGAAACAGAATATTGGGATGCCGGCCCGCGGCTTCGATCACATCCCGCCGGATCATCGGTTCGCCGCCTGCCAGCAGGATAAAGCTGATTCCAAGCTCATCCGCCTCCTCGAAGATTCGCAGCCATTCTTCCGCTGTCAGCTGGCGCACCGGTTCCCCGTCCACCGTCGCGTGATTGCAGCGTGAATAACATCCCGCGCAGTGCAGGTTGCACTGGCTGGTGATGCTGGCAATCAGGAATGCCGGGATATGCTCGCCCGCGTTCTCAGCCTTTCTGCGCCTTTTGGACGCGGCCCTGCTGGCCAGGGCGAACCGGGCCATATACGCGCTTTCCCTGGGATTCCGGAAAGTCGCCCTGACAATATCCCCGACAACGCGCTCAACGCCTTTTGTCATATATGCCTGGATGTCGAAGCTTTTGTCCATTGTTTCCCCTTTCATGCTTCTCCGGGTTCATAACCGGTTCTTCCCGCGTGTTTCTTTCCATTGCCGCTCAGAGCAGAAGGCCGCCGTTTCATTTCTCACCGATGATCTCCTTCAGAATTCGCGCGAAAGAAACGTCATACGCCTCCTGCTCTGCTTTCCGGCGGCTTGTCTCGATTTGCCCGATCCTGACAGACTGTATCCACTTAAGCCGGCTTGCCGCCTTCTCTGTTTTAATGGCGACCTGTGTATACTCCGGACCCACCAGCAGCAGCTTCAGGGCCTCCGCCGGTTTCAGAAAACCGCTGCTGATGATTCCGAGCGTTTCAAAAATCGTATCGTTGGCGATCGGCCCGATCACCACGTCCGCCGAAAGATCATCCCTTGCTCCGCGATTCCGGAAGATGTAGCTGAACCATTCTTCATCGCGCCTGAACCGGTGAATCAGCAGGCCGCTTTCATCCAGCTCATATTCATTCATGACCGCGTCCGCGCCGGCCCATCGGGAAGCGAATTCCCTGTCCGGCGACAAATAGAAGCCCGGCCCGAAATCGGCGTTTTTCCTTCCACGTCGGATATCCGGATTACGGATCTCCTCCCTGCCTGTATGATACAGCTTCACTCTCTGGTCCTCTCCGGCCGGAATACATTCAGCGGAAGGCGGGCGTCGCCGCAAAGGCCTTCCGGTTGCCCGCCGCCCTCTTTATTTCTTCAGTTCCGCCGCTACGGCCGAGCGGACATCCTTCATGTCCGTGGTAGGCTCGAACCGGGCAATGACATTTCCTTCGCGGTCGATCAGGAATTTCGTGAAATTCCATCCGATATACGTCTTGTCGCCGTATTTCTTATTGTTCATCGCGGCGAACTTGTTCAGCGCGGCGTTTTTCAGCCCTTTGCCGAACCCTGCGAACGGCTTTTCAGCGGCAAGGAAGGCAAACAGGGGATCCGCCGTTTCACCGTTGACGTCAATCTTCGCGAACTGCGGAAACTCCGTACCGAATTTCATCGTGCAGAAGGTATGGATCTCGTCCGCGTCGCCGGGGGCCTGATTGGCAAACTGGTTGCAGGGGAAGTCCAGGATCTCGAAACCCTGATCCTTCATTTCCTTATACATCGCTTCCAGCGGCTCATAATGCGGAGTAAAGCCGCATCCGGTCGCCGTATTGACAATCAGCAGCACCTTGCCGCGGTATTCCGACAGGCTCACTTCATTCCCCTGCCGATCCTTCACCGTAAAATCATAGACTGTTTTCATTTTTCTTTTCCTCCTTTTCCTTTCTGGTTTCCTAGCAGTTCATAGAGCAGCATGTACAGCGTCTGCGCTTTTTCGGGCGGCAGGTCTATACAGCCGGCTACTTTCCCGGGAACATCCTTCGCCTTTTCCTGCAGCGCCCTGCCCGCGTCGGTCAGCCTGACCTCCACCACGCGGTCGTCCTCGCGGCACCGGCTTCTTTGCACATACCCCGCCTGTTCCATCTTCTTCAGCAGCGGGGAAAGCGTCCCGTTATCCAGCATCAGTTTCTCACCGATCTCTGTCACTGACACTCCGTCTTTTTCCCAAAGCACCAGGAAAACAATGTACTGGGTGTAGGTCAGCCCCAACGGCTTCAGCCAGGGGGTATAGAGGCCGGTCACATTCCTTGCGGCCGCGTACAGGGGAAAACAAAGCTGATTGGCCAGTTTCATCGCTTCATGGTAATCGTAATCCATTACTGACCCTCCAATTTCGTTTGATACAAATATATTTTATCAAACTTATTGTCGCCTGTCAATACCGTCTGCCCGGATTTTTTTGGAATTGTCCTGAAGATTCAATTCTATGATTCCTTCATTCCTGAACTTGGCTAGCATTTCCAACATATGTTTCCCAATTTTCTCAGGGTCATAATCAAGAGCAGCACAGATCAAGCGTAAACCATCCGGAGTAAGTATTCGCCCGTACAGCCTGTAAATCTGGTATTTATGGTATCGTTCATATTCTTTGTTAGATATCTGTTTCATAATTGCCTCCACATTTCTCGTTTCGCTCAGTTAACAATCAAAGTATTTCTCTTTTTGTGCCTTCTTCTCCAAGGCCAACTCTTGTCACATAATCCTCCATTTTTCTCGGATAATCCTCCAGCGTTTTCCGTAACGAATTGATACTTCCTGATGATCGGCAGCGAATTTGCGTAGTACTTTTGTCCCCATACCAAAGTACTCCGCTGCCTCGGTAATCGTAAGCATGTATTTCTGATTGATCGGCACTTTCATTGACTACTCCTCCTCCATAGAATCGTAGTAGTAATCACTCTGTTGCCGAACAAAGTCAACTATAAACCTTATCCGGCTGGCACTGATCAATCTGCTAAGCCGATAAAGCCGGAACATATTCGCTTGATCAATAATATGATTTACTACTGAAAAAGCGCCGAACCCTTGTTTTTCAAAGGCCAGCGTTTTTTCATATAGCGTTGATTTTCATATTTTCGGCAAAATTTCACCAGTAGTAGTAAAACAGTAGTAATTTTCTTTTTACCTGCCGCGTTTTGCAGCGTTTTGCCGCGTTTTAGGGGCGTCCTGCCAACCCCTTAGTCACTGTTGCCGTGGCAAACGAAAAGCACTTTTTTGTCTTTTTTCATAATTCACCGTAATCCTTCAGATGCTCATAATTCAACGTCTTCAACATGTTTATCCCAATTCCAGATATAGGTTGTATAACGTCCTCCACCAATTTTGATAATATCTCTGCTCTTCTGAAGACTGCTTAGAGCTCGTTCCACAGTCTTTTGACTGATATTGGGACACAATTCCAAAATCTCTGCCTTTGTCAGCTTTCCGATGCTGTTCCGGATAATCTCCCTGACACGGTCCGGTTTGGAGAAGCCCTTTGTGATCAGGATCTGTACCCTGTCTGCGAAATCCTTGTAGGCAGCAACAATCATTCCCAGCATATACCGGGTAAATGGCAGATAATCATTCTCTTCCTCATGCCATCCGGCATCGCTGTCCTGGAGGGCTTCAAAATATCCTTCTTTATGATCCGCAATCAGCTTCTCCAGACTGATATACTTCCCGACAATATACCCGGATCGGTAAAGGATCAGCAGCGTCAACAGCCGGCTCATCCTTCCATTTCCATCATTGAAAGGATGAATGCAAAGGAAGTCCAGAATAAACACAGGCATCAGAAGAAGCGGATCCATATCCGGATCATTCATAGCATCATTGAACTCATTGCAAAGTGTTTCAATTGCTTCCGGGGTTTCCCATGCGGATACCGGCTGAAAACGAACCATCTTGGTGCCATCGGGCAGTTCTTCAGCAATGATATTGTCGCTGTTCTTATAGTTTCCGCCGAATCCGGGATTGTTGAATTTATACAGATCCCGGTGCAGTTGAAGAATCATGTTGGGCCGAACAGGGATATAGTCATAATTCTCATGGATGGTCGCCAACACATCACGATAACCGGCAATCTCCCGTTCACTGCGGTTCCTTGGTGCAGTTTTATTCCGAACAAGCTTTTTCAGCCGGTCATCCGTAGTAATGATTCCCTCAATCCGGTTGGATGCTTCCGTACTCTGAATCTTTGCGATCTCCAGCAACTCTGTCAGCGAATCCTTATGGGCCTCAATAAACAGATTCTGCTGTCCCTTCTGCTCATGAATCTGAGCCAGATATAAAACAATCTCCGGAGTAAGGAGTTTCTGATAGGTTTCTTTATAATTCAGCGATCTCATTCAATTTCCTCATTTCAGCGGTCAACATAGTCATATGTCTCGAGTTTGACTACATTGTATCATTCATTTCGCCAAAAAACAATTCAATTTAGCCATTTTTATCTCAGATGGCTAAATTGAACTTAACAATGGCTATATTGACTGTACTGTGTTTCGGAATTAATCGGATTCATAATTTAAGTTATTTCATAAGTCAACAATATTTTAAATTAATATTTAAAGATTTTTCTTTTTTGAAATTTTCTTAAATTAGCAATCTGATATACGGCAGGTTTTCGGCAAAAGCAGCAATATTATGTTGTTTTTGCCGAAATCGAATCGATCTCACAAAGGCTTCAAACCGGCCTATACTCAGAATTGATCCGGATTCATATACCAGCCAAAATAATTCCCGCATCCGTCCCGCCTGATTCCTGCAGGTTTCTCCCGAACCGCGCAGCCCTCCCGGAAGGGCCGCTCCGTTACCGGTACCAGGACAGCAGCTTCGTCACATGCTCATCGGAATACTGCCGCCGCTCGGCGAAGAAATTCAGGATGTCCTGCACCTGGGACATCAGGACGTTCGCCCCGTTCGGTCCGCCCGGCCAGGTGGGCCAGAAGCGGTCATAGGTCGCGAGGATGGCATCCATGTTCCGGCCGTACAGCTCCATCACCGCATCCCGGACCAGGTTGTCCGCGAATTCCGCAGTGGTCAGGTCGTCATAGGTGTCCTCAAATTTCTGCCGGAATTCCGGGTTTTCCATCGCGCCGAAGAAAAGGTTGCTGATGAAGCAGTCCTTTTCCCGGAGACGCTCGATGGCGTTTTCATCTGGCTTCACCGTCCCGTAAAGCCCGGTGCTGTATTCGGTATCGTAGAGGATGAACCGCCATTTCCCGTCCGCCCAGTCGTTATCCGGATCCGTTTCCCGAGCCCGCCAGCAGGCGAAGTTGTTGTCGCCGAAATCCCAGTTGCAGATATAGAACTGGACGGTGAGGTATTCCGCAAGGCCGTCCAGGTCCACCTGTTCCTCCAGCTGCCGGTAGGCTTCCTCATCGGAGAAATCCGTTTCCCGGATCCAGTCGTGGAACGCTGCGAACTCCTGCCCGTCCTCCTCGGTGCCTTCCTCGACCTCTTCGTTCTTCATCAGGACCACGTTCTTCTTCTGGATGCCGAAGTGGTCGCGGATAAAGTCATCGGTCAGCTTTTCCGTGATTTCGTAGTGCCCCCAGAATTCCCCGTCTATGAACACCAGGCAGGGCGTCATCGCCTGGGTGATAAAGTTCCTGCCCCATACCAGGCCCTGGATCAGGTGGTCCCGGATCCGGGAAAACTTGCTGTCATTCCCGCAGTTCCGGAGGATGAAGCTGTCATACTTGGTAATGATTTCATCATCCGCCTCGCTGATGTTTTCCCCGTCAAACAGGTCATAGTCGATAACCGTCGTCCCGTATTCCTTCCGGGTATAGATGTTGAAGCTCTTCTGCTCGCTGTCCCGGTTGGCGCCTCCGTGGATGCGGATGCCGACCTCGCCGGAAAACACCTCGGTTCCCCCGTCGAAGACCTGCATCCGTGCCTGCCGCTCCCATTCCCGTCCCCGGTTCAGGTAGTTCCCGGGAATCAGCCACTCGTCCAGCGACGGGTCGTATGCATCGCTGTGCAGCCACTCGTCAAAGGAATTCCCCTGGATATAGATGCCGCGTGCCGGATCAAACAGGTCACCCGGATCCACGGTCAGGGAGATCACCTTGTAGTTCCGGTAGAACTCCGCCTTGTCCTGGTAGCCGATAAAGTAAACCGCGGTCGATACGGCGCTGCGGTTACCCTGCCCGTCCACCGCTACGGCCCGGATCACGTCGGCCTTGTCCACCTTCATCAGGGGGGCCATGGCATCTCCCCATTTGTTCGGGGCAATAATGTCCGTCCGGTCGCTCAGGACGTTCTTCTCATCTGTCCGGTCGATCACTTCCAGCGGCCCGGTGTACAGCGTATCCGTCTCATCCGGGATACTCCCGTCCCGGGTGTAATACACCGAAAGCCCTTCCTCTGAAAGGATCTTCAGCTGAAAGGGGTCGTCATAGAACCCGGAAACCCGGGAAAACTCCGGGGCAGGGATCTCAGACCCCGCCTGCTCGGCCAGGGCCGGCCCGCCCGCCGGAACCGCTGCGGCGCAAAAAACCAGCAGGAGCAGGATGCCGCCCCTCACAGCCGGCTTCACGGCATCCGCCCTCAGCCGGAGGATTGCCGTCAGGAGCACCGCGGTCAGGATCAGGTACATCATGGAAAAGGCCTCCTTTATCCACGGATATATGCAGGGCACATGGCCCCGCGCGAATCAATGCTGCCCGGAATGATTTTCAGCAACCAGTTCTTTCGGCGTGTTCCACAGTCCGGACGCAGCCAGGTTCTTCCCCTTCAGAGGATCATTTCATACCAGAGATAATCCCCGGTAAATGCGCTTTCCGTATCGTTCGGTTTCCGGTCATACAGGGCAAAGCCCACGGATTCATAATTCTTCGGGGCGATCAGGTTGCTGTTGGTGCCGACGATGATCCGCTTCAGGCCTTCGTATGTTTTGATCCTCCGGATCGCTTCCTCCAGCTGCAGCTTTCCGTATCCCCGGCCTTTGTACTGCTCCCTGATCCCGTTATGTCCGATCTCGACATATTCAGGCCTGTTGCGCGGATCCCATGTCACAAACCCGACGGGCTTCCCGTCCAGGCAGGTGACCAGGCTGTATTTGTCAGCAATATCCGGATTGTCATAGAAGAAATCGTCTGTCTCTTTCCAGTTTACGTCCCAGATATACTTGTTGCTATGATCGTATGAGTGTGCGTCGGCAGGGATATCGTAGAGCTTTC
>JAEEGJ010023299.1_pt1 | contig 13015 bp, 10 predicted proteins | sample 8958761 | NCBI WGS metagenome assembly JAEEGJ01 (sample SAMN16246546, study PRJNA631951) | gut metagenome | biome: gut microbiome; feature: rumen; material: RS-attached | host: Bos | place: Iran: Karaj | collected 2018-10
AGACCAAAGGTCAGTTCAGCACGAGAAAGAACGTGTGGACTGTGGCGAAGAACTCTTACGAAAAGGGTCAAACCTACGCTTATCGCGACAGAAGAAACAAGAAGCGCGAATTCCGCAGCCTGTGGATTGTCCGTATCAACGCCGCCGTGCGCGAATTTGGCATGAACTACAGCCAATTCATGGACAAGCTCACCAAGTCGGGCATCGAAATCAACCGCAAGGTCCTTGCTGACCTCGCTGTGAACAACCCCGAGGCTTTCAAGGCCATCGTCGACCAAGTGAAGTAAGTCGCACTATTGTTCCTAGGATAATGAAAAATCCCAGCTCCAAAGGAGTTGGGATTTTTCTTTTTCGTGACCCGGTTGGGATTCGAACCCAAGACCCACAGCTTAGAAGGCTGTTGCTCTATCCAGCTGAGCTACCAGGCCATCGTTTTGCGGGTGCAAAAATACGGAATATTTTTAAATATGTAGGCGACTTGGGCGAAAAAAATGCGCTAACGCATTATTATTCCTCCGTCTTGGGTACGTAAGGATGGTGTGGGCGCTTTGGGCGTACCGGTTTTTCCGGCTTGGGAGCCGCTGCAGCTTGTGGACGTGACTTCTTGACTTGCAGCTCGTTACCCATGAAGATGGTCTCGTCAGTCTCCACGATGGCTTTGTATGCCTCATCGTCGTTGGGCATTTCAACGAAACCGTAACATTTTGAACGGCCTGTCTCGTGATCCATGATGACCTTGCAGGATTCCACCGTGCCGAATTGCTCGAACAGGGCTCTTAAATCTTCCGTTGTGGTCTTAAATGCTAGTTTGGCGACAAAAATCTTCATAACATACGTATTTGTAGTGCAAAGATATACAATTATTTTAATGCGATGAAAAAAAGCTGGAGAAATTTTGTTTTCTGTGAAAAGGGCATGAAAAAAGCGAAGCCGAACACTTCGCTTTGAAGTGGGGGAGGGTGGACTCGAACCACCGAACGGATACCCGGACAGATTTACAGTCTGTTGCAATTGCCACTATGCGACTCCCCCAAGAATGAAAGAACGTTTTGTCTTTGTTTGACGGCGCAAAAGTACATCTTTTTTCCTTATCCACGGCAAAAACCGCGATTTTTTTCGCAACTTTGCGGCATCAAAAACAAGCTACGATGAAATACGATTTCGACAAGATCATCAATCGCGCTGATACCAACTGCGTTAAGTATGATTTGCGCCAACAGGTGTTCGGCAATCCCGACGTGTTGCCCATGTGGGTGGCCGATATGGACTTTGAGACTCCCGACTTTGTCCGCAAGGCAGTCATCGAACGTGCCGAGCATCCTGTGTATGGTTACCATTTCAAGGATGATGCCTATTTCCAATCCATTATGGGATGGCTGAAACGCCGTCATCAGTGGGAAGTGAAGCAGGAGTGGCTGTCGTTTACTCCTGGTGTGGTCTGTGGCTTCAATTTGGCCGTGATGGCCTTCACTCAGCCTGGCGACGAGGTTATCATCCAGCCGCCAGTGTATCCGCCTTTCCATCATGCCGTGAGCAGCCACGGACGCAAGTTGGTCTACAACACCTTAATTAATAAAGGTGATGGCTATGAATTCAATTTTGACCAACTGGTCGAGCAAGCCAAGACAGCCAAGATGCTGATCCTCTGCAATCCTCATAATCCCGTTGGCCGTTGCTGGACGCGAAACGAGTTGCTGCTTTTGGGCGAGATTTGCTTGAAAAACCATGTGCTTGTCATCTCCGATGAGATCCATTGTGATTTGGTGCTGCCTGGTTACAAGCATACGCCTTTTGCCACTTTGGGACATCAGTATGCTTTGAACAGCATCACCTTCCATGCAGCTTCCAAGACCTTCAACCTGGCGGGTTTGGCCACTTCCACGGCCATCATCCCAAACGAGGCATTGCGCAAGACCTACGTGGCCTACGTTGAAGATATGGAGGCGCATCTCGGCAACATCTTCGGTAAAGTCTCGACACAGGCTGCCATGACAGACGGCGATGAATGGCTGGGACAGTTGCTTGACTATGTACAAGGCAACATCGACTATGTCGCGGACTTCCTGACCACAAACCTTCCCAAGGTGAAGTTCCACAAGCCGCAGGCTACCTATATGATGTGGCTCGACTTCAACGGCTACGGCCTTTCGGAGGAGGAATTGTGGCGCAAGATGACGCAGGAAGCGCAATTGGGCTTCAATCGTGGTAAAGACTTTGGTGAAGCAGGAAGCGGTTTCTTCCGCATCAACCTGGCTTGTCCGAGGTCGACAGTGGAGAAGGCGATGCGGCGTTTGAAAGAAGTGTTTTAAAAGAGAAGTCCTGTTTCTTCCTTCTCGCGTTTCATTCCAATCATGGCGTCGAATTCTGCTTCTGTAATGATGGGGATGCCCAAAGACTCCGCCTTTTTGCGTTTCTCGGGTCCCATCTTGTCGCCGGCCAACACATAGTCGGTCTTGCCTGAGATACTGCCAACGTTTTTGCCGCCGTAGGCCTCGATGGTTTCTTTGATACCATCGCGGGAATAGTGAGCAAATACGCCACTCACCACAAACGACTTGCCTGCCAGCACCTGTTCTTTGTCAGATTTGGGCGTCTCGGCCTTGGCGAACTGCAAACCTGCAGCCCTTAGGCGCTGTACAATGTCCAGATTTACAGGATTTTCAAAAAAGGCTTTCACTGAAAGTGCAATGACTTCGCCTACGGTGTTGATGGCGCTCAACTCTTCGACGGAGGCACGGATGATACTGTCGATGTCGTGATATTCGGCCACGATGGTCTTAGCCACCACTTCGCCCACATTGCGAATACCCAAAGCGAACAGCACCCGCTCGAAGGGAACGGATTTCGACTTCTCCAAGGCGTCGATGATATTCTTTGCGGTCTTCTCCTTGAAGCTGACCTTGTCGTTGGACAGACCGTAGAGTTTGCTAAAAGTGAGGCTATAGAGGTCGGCCACGTCCTTGATCAAGCCGGCATCGTATAGGAACTCCACCTTGCCTTCTCCAAGGCTCTCAATGTTCATGGCCTTGCGGCTGATGAAATGCTCGATGCGGCCTTTCACCTGGGGAGGACAGCTCTGTGCGTTAGGACAGTACCAGGCGGCTTCGTCCTTGTTCTTTACCAACTCGGTGCCACATACCGGACAGACCTTTGTAAAAGTCACGGGTTGCGCTCCTGCTTGACGTTTGTCGAAGTTCACCCCAATGATTTTCGGGATGATTTCACCGCCTTTCACCACAGTGACAGTGTCGCCGTAATGCAGGTCGAACTGGCGAATGAAGTCCTCATTGTTTAAGGTGGCTCGTTTCACGGTAGTTCCTGCCAATTGCACGGGAGCGAGGTTGGCCACAGGCGTGATGGTGCCGTGGCGTCCCACTTGGAAGTCGACGCTTTGCAACTCGGTCTCCACCTCCTCGGCTTTGAACTTGTATGCGATGGCCCATTTCGGTGACTTGGCTGTATAGCCCAAGGCCTGCTGTTGTGCATAACTGTTGACCTTCAGAACGATGCCGTCGATGGCAAAAGGCAATTGGTGACGGGCTTCGTCCCAATAGTCGATGAACTCGAAGATCTCGTCGATGGTCTTGCAGAGCGCCATGAAGTTGGAAATGTTGAAACCCCATTTGCGGGCGGCCTGAAGGCTTTGGTAATGGGTTTGATAGCGGTCTTCGAGACCATCCATCATCATATAGTAGCAATAGTTGTCCAAACGGCGGCGGGCCACTTCTTTGGAGTCTTGTAGCTTCAGTGTTCCAGCGGCAGCGTTACGTGGGTTGGCGAAGAGGTCGTCGCCAGCCTCGGCGCGGGCTTCATTCAATCGGTTGAAGCTCTCGAAGGGCATCACGATCTCGCCTCGCATCTCGAAGAACTCGGGATAGTCGCCATGCAGTTTGAGCGGCACGGAATGAATGGTCTTCACGTTGGTGGTGACGTCGTCGCCTTGAGTGCCGTCGCCACGAGTCACGGCGCGGACGAGTGTGCCGTTTTCATATTGCAGGCTGATGGAGAGGCCGTCAAACTTCAGCTCGCAGCAAAACTCCACATCCTCTTCGATGGTCTTCTTGATGCGGCTGATGAAGTCTGCAATCTCCTCGCGGCTGTATGAGTTGGCCAAAGAGAGCATGGGATAGCGATGCTTCACGCTCTGGAATTCCTTGGTGATGCCGCCGCCTACGCGTTGGGTGGGTGAGGTGGGGGAGAGAAACTCGGGGAACTCCTTCTCCAAACGTGCCAGCTCTTCGAGTTTCATGTCGAACTCGTAGTCGCTGATGGTGGGTTTGGCGAGGATGTAATAATTATAGTTGTGCTGCTCCAATTCGTCGCTCAGGGCAGCGATGCGCTGACGGGCTTCTTCTTTGGTCATAGTTGGATGTATTTCAACGGATTGACACCTAGAGCCCAAAGCAAGAGTCCCAAAGCAACGATAGAGGAGAGGGTACCTATGAGGGTCATCACAGCGCCTTTGAAATTGCGTCGAATGCAGAGAATCAAGAGAATGCTGAGAACGACAAAGGCGCTCTCATACCAAACGCAGATGCCCAATCCGAGCATGAGACCTGCAATAAGGAAGGAGGTACGGTGGACATTCTCATTGAGGTTGTTTTGTCGCAATACCTCTTGGCGCAGCACCACATTGGCACCATATAGCATCAGCGGCAGACCGAGGAAAGCGCTGGCGTTTTCGATGATGCCAAATGAAGGCATAATGCAGCTTAGGGCAGGGATGAGGGCTAACAGCCAAGCGTTTTGCTTATTGGACGTCAGGTCGCAGATGCGGTAGATCATGGAAACGGTGAATAGCGAGACCAGGGCATAGAGCGAGCGGCTGAGAAACATCATCCCTTGTGAGTCGCTGATACCCAGAAGCGCCTTGATTTTTTCGAGGAAGGCGATGAAAAGGGTAGGGTGCTGCAGCTCGCCATGGGAGCCGAAACCTAGAACAAACACTACGGCGATGATTCTCACCGCGATGGCAATCAGCATCAACGAGGTGAAAGGGTGTTTTTCCTTAAAGCGTTTGAGACCTTGTAGCATATTTTTCCGTTTAGAACGCAAAAGTACAAATTTTTTGTAATTTTGTGCCGTTTTAAATACAACGGAAAAACAAAACTTTAAGTATCAAAAATATGAAGAGACTATTAAAAGTGTTCGCTTTGACCCTCATGATGGTTCTGGGTGGTCAGGCTATGGCCCAAACGCGTGGCGCCATGTTTCTTGGGGCTTCTTTCCCGATGTTGGATTTTGCGGATTTCGATGGGTTCGATGATTTCGCATTGACCTCATATGAACTTGATGACGACGATGCCGGTGCAGGCATTGGTTTTAATGCAGGTCTCAAGTGGTATTTCAATGTTGGCGTCCCTGGACTGGGTGTCATGCTCTCAGTGGATGGTCTTTACAACGGACCATGCCAAGATTTGAAGAATTGGTATCGTACATCTGAGGGTTCGTTTAACGGTGGTAGTCTGAATTATACGGCAAAGCCACAATACATCAATGTCCCTGCCATGTTGGGTTTGAATTACATTTACCGCATTAATCCCAATCTGGGCGTGTATGTTGAGGCTGGTGCTGGTGCTAACGCTCGTTTCATCACCTCCATGGAGACAGTGCGCAAATATGTTTTGGCTGTCGAAACACAAAAGACTACCACCCAAAAGTTTGACAACGCCTTCACCTTTGCCTATCAGGCTGGCATTGGCATTGAAGTGGCAAAGAATCTGATCATCGGTTGCAGCTTCTATGACCTCGGCAAGGCTTCTGTCGCTGGTGAGGAGACTGTGAAGGTAAGGAACCTTGAAGAAAACGTTTCCAACGCGGAGACCCACTTCAACGAATATGGAACCGTTCATCCCATCATGATTTTGGGACGTATCGGTTTCTGCTTCTAAGTTTTTTGTAAGACAAAGAATAAGGTGGAGATGGCCTGAGTGGCTGTCTCCACTTTGTTTTTGTTGAAAATGGCAAGCATGCGGGAAAAGTTGTATCTTTGCACCGAGTTTGGCCAAGGGAATGCCGTGTGAATCGGCAACAGTGCCCGCTGCTGTAAGTCCGTGTAAGGCCTGTCAAACAAAGCCACTGTCTGGCTCATCCAGATGGGAAGGCGACAGGTTCGGGCGAGTCAGAAGACCTGCCAAACCATGAGTTCAATTGCAAGCCTTCGGGAACAAGGGCGACGCTAAGCGCGGCAATTAGCATAGCTGCTTGCGATGGTCTTGCATTATTCGTTTAATGCATTAAAACAAATAAGTTATGCGTAAGCTTTTATCCTTAACCCTCGCGCTTTTTTTGGCTGCTTGGGCTTTTGCCCAGGATCCGGCCACTTTCGAAGACGTCCAACTCGGCAGTAACGGTATCTGGCAACCCCCTATTGGATCCAATGAAATGTCCAGCGGCGGCTGGCTCTTCACCAATAATACACAAAACGGCTATTGGGGCGGTTTTACGGCCTCCAACCGCACGGATTTGAACCAATCCGGTATGAATGCCCAGTATACTGCGGCTTCAGGCTGTGGCTATGATGGCTCTACCCAATATGCCGTGGCCTATACCATGGGTGTGCAGACGGATGTCTATGCCGCCGATGGGCAATTACATACCGTCACAGGCTGCTATGTCACCAACAATCTGTGGACTTATCAAGACATTCTTCAAGGCGGGTATGGCGAGCTACCCTACGGAGGATCTACAGGCAATGATCCTGACTGGTTCAAGGTGACAGCGACAGGTAAGAATGCCAGTGGACAGACTGTGGGTACATTGGATTTCTACCTTGCGGACTATCGCTTTGCCAACAATGAGGAAGACTATGTCCTTAATACTTGGGAGTGGTTCGATCTCAGCCCCTTGGGTGATGTGGCCACCATTTCTTTTAGCCTTTCTTCATCGAGAGGCAGTGGCTACAATATGATTACGCCGGCTTATTTCTGCATGGATAACTTCAATGGTGGTGGTGCTGCTCCCGACCTTCCGCCTTATATCGTCAACCCCGTTTCTGACGTGGTCTTCAATGAGTACCCGCAGACGCAACAAGTCAACCTCAATGGCGTGGCCACCGACCCTGACGATCCTGATGAAAACATCGCATACAGCATTGTCAGCAACTCGAATCCCTCTGCCTTGACGGCCACGATGAGCGGCAAGATTTTGGTCATGATTCGCCAGAACGCCAACCAAGCCACTGCTGACCTCACCATGCGTGCCACCAGCGACGGACAATCGGTCGACTTCACTGTGCACGTCATTCTCAACGTCGTTGTTGATGAGCCGCCTTATATCGTCAATCCCGTTTCTGACGTGGTCTTCAACGAGTACCCGCAGACGCAACAAGTCAACCTCAACGGTGTGGCCACCGACCCTGACGATCCGGATGAGAACATCGCCTACAGCATCGTCAACAACTCGAATCCCTCTGCCTTGACGGCCACGATGAGCGGCAAGATTTTGGTCATGACGCGCCAGAACGCCAACCAAGCCACTGCTGACCTCACGATGCGCGCCACCAGTGACGGACAATATGTCAACTTCAACGTTCATGTCATTATCAATGCGGTCATCGACGAGCCGCCTTACGTCGTCACTCCGGTTCCGGATGTGGTGATGGACGAGTTCCCCAAACTGGTGTATATTGACTTCAACGGTGTGGCTACCGACCCTGATGACCCGGACGAGTTGATTGAATACACCATGTTGTCCAACTCCAACGAGGCGGCGGTTTCAGCCACCATGAACGGCAGGATTCTGATGCTAGAGCGTTTGACCGCCGAGCAAGCCGAGTCTGAAATTGCCATGCGTGCCACCAGCGATGGACAATATGTGGATTTTAACTTCCGCGTGATTATGAACGAAGTGGAGGGAGTGGAAGAAAACCATTATGGTCTCATGGCTTATCCAAATCCCACTGATGGCCAGTTGACACTGGCTATAGAGGGTGCTTCTGGTTTTGATTATCATGTCTTTAGCCTTATGGGGCAAAGCATCATGAATGGTAAAGTCACTGGCAACGAAACCACCCTTGATTTAGGTCACTTGAACAAAGGAGTTTATTACATCTCCATTGAATGTAATGGTAATAGACTGATAAAGAAAGTGATAGTGAAATAAGGAAAGTACATCATAGATGGTTTTTGAGTGTGAGGAAGCGGCTTCTTTTGGGGTCGCTTCTTCTTTTGAGTGCTACAAAAAAACCGATGACAACTTTTGCTGTCATCGGCGTAACAATATGATAGAAAAAATATCTTTATTTTGTTTCTTATTAGAGCGTCGAAATGGATTATTTTGGCACACTTGCAATGATCACCGAAATATTGTGCACGAACATGTTCACGGCGATGGCTAACAAGATGACACCGAAAAACTTGCGCAGGATGAAAATCAGGTTTTCGCCCAAGAGTTTCTGGATTCTGTCGAGTTGGCTGATAACGATGTAGTCCAACAAGATATTGAGCAACAGAGCGATGATGATGTTGACAACGGCATAGTCGGCACGAAGTGAGAGCAAGGCCGTCAGTGCACCAGGACCTGCAATCAACGGAAAGGCGATGGGCACGATGCTGGCACCACTCTTTCCGCCTTCGTTTTTGATGATTTCGCGACCGAGAATCATTTCCACCGCCAAGATGAACAACACGAACGAGCCTGCCACAGCAAAGGAAGCCGTATCGATGCCAAATAGCTTCAGCAAGGCGTCGCCAGCGAAGAAGAACGCCAGAAACAACCCCAAAGCCGTCAAACAGGCCTGTCCCGCCTTGATGGTCTTGTTTTGTTCCTTCATGCTCACGAAAATGGGAATGGAGCCAAAGATGTCGATGATAGCGGCCATGACGATGAACGCGCTGAAGATTTCTACAAAGTTGATGCTACTGAACATGGTGTTTTGTTTTGATTAGGAGCTACGAATTGCACAAAATCGGAGATTCACTGATGATGCATAATATTTCGTGCAAAATTAGAAATAATCGCGCAATTCGTAGCTCATTAATCACACAATATTATTCCACAAATAGTGGAAATGCGGTCCAAAGCGTTTGAAGGCGGCCTCGTCCAGCTGCTCCTGGAACTGCGGATGCGCCACCGAGATGATAAGTTTGGCCCTTTCCTGCAACGAGCGTCCGTAGAGGTTCACCGCACCATATTCAGTGACGAACCAATGGATGTGGTTGCGCGTGGTGACAGCACCCGAGCCCAAGTCCAAGGCCGGAACAATCTTGTTGATGCCTTTGCGCGTGGTGGAGGGCATGGCGATGATGGCCTTGCCGCCTTTGGCACGCGATGAGCCATAGACGTAGTCAATTTGGCCACCGACACCTGAGTAAATGCGTTCACCCAACGAGTCGGCGCACACCTGTCCCGAGAGGTCAATCTGGATGCCCGAGTTGATGGAGGTCATCTTGGGTTGCTGAGCAATGATGAAGGGGTCGTTGGTGTACTCCACGTCCATCAACAGCACCTCGTGGTTGCCGTCGATGAAGTTGTAGATTTTTTGCGAGCCCATCACGAAGGTGGAGACAATCTTGCCCTTGTTGAGCTTCTTGTTGTTGCCCGTGATGACGCCTTCCTTCACCAATGGCAGAATGCCGTCGCTGAACATTTCAGTGTGGATGCCGATGTCTTTGTGGTTGTGGAGGCACGAAAGAATGGCATTGGGTATGGAACCGATACCCATCTGGAGGCAAGCACCGTCTTCGATGAGCTCGGCACAATAACGTCCGATGGTCTTTTCCACTTCGTTGGGTTCGGGCATGTCGACGGTGAGTAGGGGAGTGTCGTCTTCGACGAAGACATTGATTCTGCTGATGTGGACCAATGCATCGCCGAAGGTGCGGGGCACATGCTTGTTGACCACAGCGATGACGAACTCGGCACTCTCCATGGCGGCCAAAGTGACGTCGACCGACGAGCCTAACGACACATAACCGAACTTGTCGGGCGGGCACACCTGAATCATGGCCACGTTGCACTTGATGTAACGCTCGCGATAGAGTTTCGAGGTCTCGCCGAGGAATACGGGGATATAATCGGCCAAGCCTTTTTGGACACTTTCACGCACATTGGCACCTACGAAGAAGGCATTGTGCTGGAAGATACCCTCAAACTCGGGGTTGACGTAGGGCGCAGCACCTTCAGTATGCAGGTGATGGATGTAAACGTTTTTGAGTTCGCCGGCGCGGCCTCTGTCACACAAGGCTTTCACCAGACATTGAGGAACGTTCGATACCGAACTGATGTGGACGTGGTCGCCCGACTTGATGACTTTGACGGCTTCTTCGGCCGTCACTGCTTGATATTGTTTCCTCATTTTTTTCAACCTTTTTCCTTTGAAAGTTTTAAGGTCGGTGGCAGTTTCCACTGCCACCGACCAACAACATGGAAATAAAAAGGGATTTTAGTTCATTATTCAAATGATCGGGTTTCGTTATTCCATTACAATTTTTTGTGTCTTGATGTCATATCCGTTCATTAGGTGGAGCATATACACGCCAGGAGCAACGTCTACATTGATGTTGGCACTGCCATTGATGGTTTCACTCTTGATAATGCGCCCCATCAGGTCAACGACTTGGAAAGTAGCAAGGCCTTCGTTTAGAATAACTAGTTTGCCATTGCTGAAGAATGCGAAATCATTGTCGCTATCTGCGTCCTCGCAGATAGTGGCAAAAACCAACTTGAATCTTGAAGCATAATCCGTCGTCTTAGCCTCAAAGGTATATGTCGCTGAGCCTGTCGAAGCGCCGGCTAGTAAGTCAACATCGTTACCAGTCATGTTGTCGATAAGGTGGAGGTAGTCGAAACTGACTCCCTGTGCATCGAAGCTGAGCGTATAGGTTCCGTTCTCTTCAGCCTTGAAACTGATGGGCATCTCGCTTTCGTTGGCGCTGCGCACCACGGCAAAGTCTTGGCTGCCTTGGGTGAAATAGACTTTGGTGCTGCTCGGGTTGAGTTGGAACTTGCCGAGGGTAGCCCCATTGTCGAAGCGGATGATGGCATTGTCGATAACGGCACTACGGTTCCGCGTCACCTTAATGTTGAGTTGGCTGACTCTCTTGGACTCAGTGCTAACCTTGGTGAAGGTAGCCGATGGAGTTTGATCAGTGGCTTGGATGAACACGCCTTCCATGGCATTGATTTCAGTGTTTTCTGTATAGGTGTTCAAAGCACTGCAACCTTGATTCAATCTGTAGTAAGGCAAATCCAACGTAGCGCTGGTTGTAAACGGGTTGCCCACGAGGTTCCAGCCGGGAAATTCTGCATTGTCGTCCTTGACCAACGGAATCTCTTTTGTCGTGCCTTCGATAGGTGTGCCAGTGAAGGTGAGAGTAACGTCGTTCTTGTTGGCATAGAGGTAACCCTTGCCATTGACCAAGTCAAAGGTGACTTGCCTGTAATTCCGCCATTCAAGATGTTCCGATTGGTCGAACCAATAGAGGTCAAAGGTGTGGGTGACATTTTCTCCTTCACCTTCATCATTGGTAATCATTCCCACGGTGGTTGGCGTTGCGTCGTCAGCAAAAGGAGAGGCGATGAGATACCAATTACCGTTGCCGTTGCCGTAGCCAGTGATTTCCTTGGTGAGGGTTTGCGAAGATGTGGTTGTGAAGTCAATGACAACAGGCTTTCTGTTGGTGCCGATAGCGTTTGGGGCTGACCAAGTTACCGTTAAAGGCTCTTCTAAATAAGTGATGTTGCAGTTGTCCAGTTCTTCACCAGTTTCATGGTTGTAAAGTTTAAATGCTATCTCATAGCCGGTTTCAATGGGGTCTCCATAGATTTGAATGTATACACGATAGTATCCAGCCGATCCATACTGATAGATTCTATGTGATCCTCTGATGGATTCACCCTTAAAAGCACCTAGTTCAAGGTTACTTGAAGTCTGCTCAATACCATTTATTTTGATTTGAGCGACAACTCCCATGTTGAGTTGGTAATCATGGGTGTTAAAAGTGTAATGGTTTTGTGCGAATATCGAACCGCAAATTAGTAGGGTCGATATTAAGAAGATGAGTTTTCTTTTCATTTTTTTTATTGGTTTTTCGTGTTTATTCGATTCCTTAAAAGTTGATGGTTTTGCCTTCTGAATCTTGAGATATGTAGATATAGCCATGACCAGGCTGTAAAAGAGTGAAAGAGCCACTCCATTCTTCGTCTTCGAAGGTTACAAAACCTCCATCGAAAGAAAAGATCCTGTCGCCCTCGGCTGGAGTGAATCCATTGAGAGCTTGTTCTATGGTCATGGACTGTAAGCCAGTGTATCCGAACCAGTTGCTTCCTCGCTCAATGTTGATATTGACAGAGGATAAGGCTTGGCCGATAAGTGTGAAATTGCAGTCGTTGCTAACTTTGATATGGTACATCTGTCCAGGGACTAAAGATGCCAGTGTGCTGCTCCATTCTTCGTCCTCAATGTCATAGGTGGCGAAGCCCGAATTCTGTGATATGATAGAAACGCCGATGGTGCCGAGAGCCGTTTCAAGTTCTTCCAAGGAAGTCTCCACGGTCGGACTCCACCAGTTCCAACCCTGCGAAAGTTCAATAGCCTGTTCAACAGGTACATACACTTGCACGTTGTCAACATACCAAGTACAGCCACTTGTGCCAGAGCCTTTGAATTTGAATGCGATATAAATATCTTGACCGTTGAATGAAGCCAATGAAACGGTTGCGTTTGCATTGCCAGAATTGCTTCCAGTGGCTTCCCAGATGGTGTGGTCGAAGTCGTTGTAAGTCATTTCTCCCGTGGAGACCACAACGGAGCAACTCTCATCATAATCGCCCGAACCGATGAGATAGTCAAATGACAAGATGGCATCACCATCGATGTGCATCTTTGGCATGACAAGGAAGGCGTAGCCTTGATTCCAACTGCTATATGCAGCACTTGAGCCTAATCCGTTGTTCGAATTCAAATACCAATAGGAGTATCCTGACATCTCATGGCTGAATTTCTCCCAACATGTGGGCGGGAAGTCAGATGCATCAACATTGTCAAAATTCTCTGAAAAAGCATTCTCAGCGT
>JAEEGJ010023301.1_pt1 | contig 13014 bp, 12 predicted proteins | sample 8958761 | NCBI WGS metagenome assembly JAEEGJ01 (sample SAMN16246546, study PRJNA631951) | gut metagenome | biome: gut microbiome; feature: rumen; material: RS-attached | host: Bos | place: Iran: Karaj | collected 2018-10
AGTTAAAGGGAGTGACCGCCACCGTATGCGGAAGTCTGACTGTCTCGACGTTTCCTGAAGTCCGGTTAAAATCTATATTTTTGTCCTGAATATCTTTATAAAAGTTCCAGCCGTCATTTGCAAAGAATCTCATGCCGCTTTCCTTATCTTGAGCGAATTCCCTCTACGAGAATGTTAACCACTTCTTTAATAGCGGTTTTATAGGGAATGTTATTGGCTACCAGTACATCTCTTTTGAAAAACTGCTCGATTGACGCCTCATAGATTAATTTTACTAAAGGGATATTAACCGGTTTAATAACGCCTTCCGCCTGTCCCTTTTCGAGAAGGGCGATGGTGCTCTCCCATTCGGATTCCAGTCTCTTCTCTACTCTTTCATAGGTTTTTGCGTATTTGTCCTTAAGGAGATAAAGCTTTTCAAAGTCGATTTCATTGTAGCTTTCGGGCATGGCGCTTAAGAGCTTCCTTATTTTTTCAAGAGTGCTTAAGGAATCATCGTTAAGTACCGCTTCTTTGCTGACTCTGATGCCGTCAAATAAGTAATCCACCATAGCAAGAAAAAGAGCTTCTTTGTCATCAAAAACCACATACATGGTCTTTTTGCTGATGTGGCAATAGGTAGCCACGTCATCCATGGTAAACTTAAGGCCCTTATCGTTAAATAAAACTATGCAGGCCTCCATAATGTCTTTTTTAAGTTCTTCGGAGTCTTTTTGAATTCTAGCCATATCAGATACCTTTATGTGTGTCAAAATTATTAGGAAACCAAAATTATTATTTCAGTTTCCTAAACTGTAACAAATTTTACGCCTTGGCGCAACAAAAAAAGCACCGAAATTCGGTGCTTCAATTTGTGCAAAATACACTTATTCAGTATTTTCGGTTTCCTAAAACTACTGTAAAACCTTTAAAAGATAGTTCCATACTCTTTCCGCGGAGCTCAGTGACAGTCTTTCTTTGGTGGTATGGATGTCGTACATGTTGGGGCCGAAGCTTACACAGTCAAGGTCCGGAATCTTCGCTGCGAAGACACCGCATTCAAGACCTGCGTGAAGCGCCTGAATCTCAGGCTCGTCGCCGTACATTTCGCGGTAAACCGATACCATCTTGTCGCGGATGGGTGAGTCCTGTCTGTACTTCCAGCCGGGATACTCGCCGCGAAGGCTTGCCTCTGCATTATGAGTGGCGCAGATATCCAACAGGGTCTTAATAAGCTCGTTCTTTTTGTCATCGTCGTTGCTCCTGACAGAAATGCTTAAGGATACGCCTGTTTCATCCATGGAGATGATACCGTGGTTTAAGCTGGTCTCTACCAGGCCCTCAATGTCCTTGCTCATGCCGATAACTCCGTTGGGAAGGCTGGTGAGCAGGTGGCTGAGCGCCGTATCGGGATTGTGATACCACTTAAAGGACTCGGGCTTCTGTGCGATGCGGTCCATAACGAGTCTTGCGCCTGTTTCAACGCTTAAATAGTTCTCAAGGATTTCGTACTTAATAATCTCAAAGAGTTCGGGCTCAACGGGCTTACAAAGAACAATAGCCTCGCAGGCATTACAGATAGCATTGTCGGCTGTACCGCCCTTAATGTCGTTAATCGCCATTAAAAGTTTGGCATCGCTTAACTTCTTTAAAATCTGTCCCATAAGGACTATGGCATTGGCTCTGCCCTTATCGATTTCGGTGCCGGAGTGTCCGCCGAGCAAACCGTCAACGGTAATCTTGTATACGGCTCCGATGTCGCCCTGCATCTCCTGCATGGGGAACTTGATATCCACTCTTGCGCCGCCTGCGCAGCTTACAAGGAAGATACCCTCTTCTTCGGAGTCAATGTTAAGCATGGTGGTAGCCTTGCAGGGTGATACATCGATAACTGCGGCTCCCAGCATACCTACTTCTTCGTCTACGGTAACCACGAGCTCAAGTCTCGGGAAAGAATGCTCCGTATCAGCCAAAAGTGCAAGACCGTAAGCAACTGCGATTCCGTCGTCACCGCCTAAGCTGGTACCTCTTGCATAAAGAAAATCTCCGTCAACCTGAAGGTCAAGGCCTTCTTTTTCCATGTCGATGTCTCTGTCGGCATCGTGAACCGCTACCATGTCCATGTGACCCTGAATAATAACCGGAGGCTTGTCCTCGCAGCCTTTAGATGCTTCCCTGATAATAATCACGTTATTGGCAGCATCCTGATGGTACTCAAGACCATGGTCTACGGCAAACTTTACAAGCCAGTCGCTGATAATCTTGGTATTACCGGAACCGTGGGGCATGGAGCAGATTTCTTTAAAATAATCTATATATGTCATATCCATTCTCATTTTAATTAATATCCCGCAGATTTCTCTGCGGGAATAATAATCGTCTTATGTGTTAACCCTGAAACTTATGCTTCAACTGCTTCTGCGGTTTCAGCCTTAGCTGCTGCCTTTTCAGCCTTCTTGGCTTCTTTGTCGAGAGCCTTTTTAGCTACGTCGCAAAGAGTCTTGAAGTCCTTGGCATCGTTAACTGCGATATCTGCAAGCATCTTTCTGTTCATATCGATGTTAGCAGCCTTTAAGCCAAAGATGAACTTGGAATAAGAAAGACCGTTAAGTCTTGCTGCTGCGTTGATACGTGCGATCCAAAGCTGTCTGAACTGACGCTTCTTCTCCTTACGTCCTGCGTAAGAAGATGTAAGAGCTCTCATAACTGCCTGTTTAGCGGTTCTGTACTGTTTGGAACGAGCTCCTCTGTAGCCCTTAGCGAGCTTTAATACTCTATTATGCTTTTTCTTGGCATTTAAGCCACCTTTAATTCTTGCCATTTCTATTCCTCCATACTACTTCTTACATGTAAGGTAAGATCTTCTTCATATTCTTTACATTTGTTTCATCAGTGATAGCGGGCTTTCTTAAGTTACGCTTTCTCTTTGTAGTCTTCTTGGTTAAGATATGGCGCTTGTAAGCCTTGTTTCTTTTTAACTTACCGGTTCCTGTAACTTTAAAGCGCTTTGCAGCTGCTCTGCTTGTTTTCATCTTGGGCATGATTGTTCCTCCTAAGTATTTGAAAATTTGTTAGTATGGGATGCGACGCTACGCGACGCTTTCTCTCAACTTATATTTATCCGACGTTAGTTCTTCTTGCCGGCTAAAAACATGGTCATGGAACGGCCTTCAACCTTGGGAGCCTTTTCAATAACGGCTGCGTCTGCAAGACCTTCCGCAAAATCGTCAAGGATGTGTTTAGATGTCTGCATGTGAGCCATCTCACGTCCTCTGAAACGAAGTGTTACCTTGACTCTGTCGCCATCCTTAAGGAATTTTCTTGCGGCATTAATCTTGGTATTTAAGTCATTGGTATCAATATTGGGGGTTAAACGAATTTCCTTAATCTCAACTACGTGCTGTTTCTTCTTGGCTTCTTTCTCACGCTTCATCTGCTCGTATTTGAACTTGCCGTAGTCTACGATACGACATACGGGAGGCTGAGCCGTGGGAGCAATCTTAACAAGGTCCACACCTGCTTCATCCGCAAGAGCCTGAGCTTCTTTGGAAGACATGATTCCGAGCTGTTCGCCGTTTTCACCGATGACACGTACTTCCTTGTCACGGATCTGTTCGTTAATCATTAATTCGCTAATAGTTTTACCCTCCATAAAGTACATCCCGCGTCCGGGAGCGAATAGTGTTAAGTATCCGACACAATAAAAAAGCGGATACACAAGGTATCCGCAATAGTTCAAATAAAGTATGTCTTTATTGAAAAATGTTAACCGCCGTTAAGCCTTCTGCCACGGGGTGAGAGCGGATACTCTTCTTGATATGTACTCACGTACTGATATAAGATAGCATATCCGTTCACCCTTGTCAACATGTATTTTTAAATAATTATCTTAGCCTCAAAGTCCCGGGTCAGGCCTCTTCCGAAACCACTCCGTCCACTATACGGACGATTCTGTCTGCGTAGCCGGCTATGCCGTTGTCGTGGGTAACCATTACTATGGTCTGTTTGAACTCATCGCAGCAGAAACGAAGAATTTCCGCAACTTTTGTGGCGTTCTCAACATCCAGGTTACCGGTGGGCTCATCCGCCAGAATAACCGCAGGAGAAGCCGCCAGCGCACGGGCTATAGAAACACGCTGTTGCTCGCCGCCGCTCATTTCGTGAGGAAACTTATTGCGGCAATGCTCGATACCAAGCTTGTTAAGAAGGTTCTCTATATGAGCCGGGTCCTCTGTTCTTCCGTCAAGATGAATGGGAAATACTATATTCTCATAGGAAGTATATTCGGGAAAAAGATTGTAATCCTGATACACATATCCTATTCTGCGACGGCGAAACTGTGCAAGTTCTTTGTCGCTTGCCTTTAAAACGTCTTTGCCTTCTATCCACAGTTCACCCGTATCGCTTCTGTCAAGAGTGGCAAGAATGCGAAGCAGGGTGGATTTGCCGGAACCGGACTTGCCTATTATAGCAGTAAATTCGCCTTTTTTGAAGTCTATATTCGTATTCTTGAGCGCATATACGGGCACCTCTCCTTTATATACGCGGCTGATGCCCTTGGCACGCATTACATATTCAAGTTCACTCATGATGCTTTTCACCGTCCTTTATCCACTCGGTATCCATTCTCGAAACAATAATCCAATAAATTAGCACAAATACGGCAACCACCGTAACCGTAAGCGCCGGGCTCGCACAGCCCCACAGCACCTTAAGTGCGTACAAAGAAGGATGCACGCCCGAATGTCCGCCTTCCGCAAAAGAAGCCGCATACTGTCCGATATCGTCCACGTAATACTTAAAATCCGAGACAAACCTTATTATTATCTGAACCGGGAACGCAAGCACCAGAGGGATTACCCGGCGCACCGCATCCAGCCTTTTTTCTTTTTTCATCCTGCCGACAGTCATTCCGAAACGGCTCAGAATTATGTATTTGGCACCCAGTCTCACTTCTTCGTCCTTGGCAATACATGCCAGTACAAAGAAAAACATCACCGCAAGAATAAGTCCGAAAAAGCCGTAGGTTATGATAGAACGAAGCATATCTTCCCTTGCCTCGAACTTCTTAACCACGTTGTTCTCGTATTTGACCCTGCTGTCGGCACAAATATTCACAAGGTCGTTAACCACGCGTTCTCTCGGGGAGATTACGTCCAGGTCCGCTTCAAAAGAATTGTAGCTTCTGTCCACTCCGTCGGCATCGCAGATACGCTGCATGAATCCGTCCGAGCCAAAAAGGTTTAAAAAGCGCTCGTCTTCAGCCTTAAGTCCTGCCTTGGCAAGGGGCACAATGCCTGCCACCGTCACTTCGACCTTTTCATCGTTTCTGCAAAGAACGGTCAGCGTATCTCCCGGCTTAAAGCTGGGCTTATAGCCGTACCAGGTTCCGCCCGCATCGGTTCCCCTGTCCGGTATCGTACCTGTGGCAGACTTCACAGAACCGTAATAATCGCCGTAATTTCGTGACTGTATGGCCCTTATCATGTCCGTGTCCACCACGGCAATAACCTGCTCGCCTCTTGTGAACGCATCATAATCCGCCACTTCGGTATCCAGATACTCAGCATATCGTTCCCAGTACTCTTCGGCATTTCTCTTGGTATATATACCGTACAAGTCACGCTCCATGGCGGTAACGAAATAATGCGCCAGAAGATGTGTGGTATTTAACTCATACTGACCGTGAAGAGGCTGATTGTTCCTTAAAAACGTATCAAAGTACGCGCCAAAGAAAGCATCCTCATCTTTGCCGTCAAATGTCACAAAATGGGTAAAGTCATCTGCACGCCAGTCTACCGAAACCATGCCCGGCATGGAATCGATGCTTTCGGCTACATTCGAATATATACCGAATTTATTGGCAAGGCCCTCACCGTTCCAGCGTCGGCGGATGTATTTGACCATACGGTGTCCGTCATAAAAAGGCTCGATTGGAACTCTTATATCCACGCTTCTGATGGGCACAAGGGTGTCGCCGCGAAAATCGGGATAGTTCTCCTCAACATCAATATAATTAACCACAGGTTCATAGGTCTTAACCGTACAGAAGGCAATAATCGCACATATAAGAATGCTTATAACCATAAGCAGCCGGTTCTTAAGCCTGTAGGCAATGCGGTCGCGCTTAAGAGTCTCAAGAAGACCGATGTAAGCATTCTTTTTTCGGGACTTAAAAGAAACACGTTTCTTTATCCGCTTAACAGCCGGCTTGCTGAGGGCTTTGTTCTTTTCACTTAAGGAACGTCCGCCGAATATGGCAAGAGCCGCCAGAAGCGAAGCGCCGATGGTAACAGCCGCTTCCGCAATAATCATAATCATGGTCTTAAGTGAGAATACGTAAAAGAAACCGACTCCCGTAGCCCGACCCACTATAAATACCACGATAGCGCTCACAATATATGCCGCCACGAAGGTCAGCGACGCTACCGGAATTACACTTCCCACGCATTCATAGGCCGCCATCTTCCAGACATCTGCGGTGGTGGCTCCTATCTCGCGCATACGCATAAAGAATCTGCGACGCTTTCCGAGGTAATTGGCCATAAGATAGGCAATAATACAGGTACTTATAACCGTCAAAAGAACGGTTACGCTTCTGTACATCTCCGAATTGCCCCAGAGAGGATTGTTGTATGCGTTACGGTTAAGAGCGTAGCTTACGTTTTCATAGGCTTCGGAGTTGTCGATATCATCCATCAATTCCTCCGCCAGGTGCCACACTTCGGAAGATTCGTATTCGGGCTTTAAGTCAAAGAAACGGTACTTACGGTTACTCATCTCAAGCCTGTTAAATTCCTCCGGCGTCAGGAAAGCCGCAGGCATTTCGCCCCTCTCCCCCCTGCTCATGTCCGTATCCCAGCGGGAAGAATATCGTTCCACGATTCCCACCAGTTTGTACGTCACAAGATACATCTCGTTACGGCTCTGAATCGTGGTTACGTCATAATCATAGACAATGCTCTTATCAATGCTTTCGTCCGTTTCACCGCGCACATTCGCAAGATATCTTTTAATTAACAGTCTCAGCATTGCCGCATCATCAAATCTTGCAAGATAAAAACTGATTTCACTGCCTATTTCGGCGCCCTGACCAAGAGCATCGAGAACAGACCTCTCCATGGCAATCTCATTGTCGTTTTCGGGAAAACGGCCTTCTGCAAGCTCAATATGATTGTGCTCTGCCATTCCCGGTGAAAACGTACCGATGTATCCCCCGGAAAAACGGGATGTATCGCTGCGATTGCCATAAATGTTTTCCCGAAGATTCGCCCTGTCTTCTTCTTTGATATGCCAGACATCTATGTCCCTTGCTATGCCGTCTTCCCTGAATTCGTGCTTAAGAGGCCAAAGCGTATAAATCTTACTGCCCCTTGTAACGGAATACGTCTCCGTAAGATAGGGATTGTCCTTAAGCTTATCGCTCTCCGAACATGCTACCCATTTTCCGAAAGTCTTGTAATTTACGGCCATCTGATAGCCGTTCATATTGTCCTGAAAAAGAAAAATAAAAACAAGAAAGAAGACCGCAATGCACATCATCAAACGCATCCTGCGGACTTCTTTCTTTCTTCTTTTTAATCCGAGCCTGAAAAGGCCTCGTCCATCCGTCTTCAATTAATCACACCCATAACCATTCAAATAAATTTATTCCTGCGCTGCCTTTTCCCTGCACATTCTTACAATTATGGCAATGATGAACGCCACAATTGCTCCGAGAAAGATATCAGAAAAGATACTGCCGTAAAAAACGCCGTCAAGCCCCGCCTTCTTGTAACACATAATCAAAAGCGTCAAAAGGTAGAGCACAAAGGCTATACCGATTCCCCATAAGTTCCTTCTTACAGTCTTTAAAACCCAAATGCCTATGGGTATAAACACCACCGCGGCAAGAAGGATAATAAGACTGAAAGAAGAAAACAGGACATCTAAATAAAGATAACGAATAACATCGAAATCAAACATATTAATCTACGCTCCAGCCGGAAAGATAAGCTTCCTGCTCCTTGGTAAGTGTGTCGATGGAAAGATTCATGGCTTTTAGCTTATGACGGCCGATTTCGTCATCGATGGAATCCGGAACGTTGTAAACCTTGGTAACAAGCTCATCCTTGTGATTAACGAGCCAAAGAAGGCTTAATGCCTGCACCGAGAAGGACATATCCATAATCTCTGCGGGATGACCCATACCGCAGGCAAGGTTAACAAGACGGCCCTCACCGAGAACGTTAAGGGTACGTCCGTTGGAAAGTGTGTAGCCGATAATGTTCTTTCTGCGGGTTTCAGCCTTAACCGCAACGCTTCTTAAGTAAGCTACGTCAACTTCACAGTCGAAGTGTCCCGCATTACAAAGAATAGCGTTGTCCTTCATAACGTCAAAGTGACGCTTAACGATTACATCCTTGCAGCCTGTAACGGTTACGAAGATATCGCCGTATTTGGCTGCTTCGTCCATGGGCATGATTCTGAAGCCGTCCATGGTGGCATCAAGAGCCTTGAAGGGATCGATTTCGGTAACGATAACGTTGGCACCCATGCCTTTGGCACGAAGAGCAACGCCCTTACCGCACCAGCCGTAACCTGCCACAACAACGGTCTTGCCGGCTACGATAAGATTGGTGGTATCCATAATGGCGGTCCAGACAGACTGGCCTGTGCCGTATTTATTGTCATAGTAATGCTTGGCCTTGGCATCGTTAACTGCCATCATGGGGCAGGGTAACACGCCTTCTCTTTCGCGGGCCTTAAGTCTTAAGATACCTGTGGTGGTCTCTTCGCATCCGCCGATAAGGCAGTCTGCGTATTCTTTGCATCTGCCGCCGAGAAGGTTAATAAGGTCACCGCCGTCATCAACGATTAAGTGAGGATGGCAAGCAAGTGTGGCTGCCAGAAGGTCTTCATATTCCTCGGGAGTAACTCCGTATTTGCCGAAGGTCTCTACACCCATCTCCGCTACTGCCGCAGCAACGTCGTCCTGGGTGGAAAGAGGGTTACATCCTGTTAAGAACACCTCCGCACCGCCCTTTTTAAGTACCAGACCAAGGGTAGCGGTCTTGGCTTCAAGGTGAACGGATACTGCGATTCTTAAGCCTTTAAAGGGCTGTTCTTTTTCAAACTGTTTCTCTATCTCCATAAGTGCGGGCATGGAAGAACGTACCCACTCGATTTTCTTGCGGCCTTCGGGTGCAAGTGAAGGATCCTTTATAATGCTCATATATATCTCTCTCCTTATAAATATTCTTTTACGATTTTATCCACTTCATAATACACTTTATCCATATCAATAGTCAAAAGAATATTGTCTTTCATGACGAAACGACCGTTTATCATGACGGAACTTACTTCCGAGCCGTTTGCGGAATAACAAAGAGCGGATAAAGGATTGCTGTTAGGATACATGGAAGGTGTACGAAGGTCGATGAAAATAATGTCTGCCAGTGCGCCTTCTTTTAACACTCCGAGCTTGTCTTCCATGTTGAGAGCCTTGGCCGCGTTGACAGTTGCGCAGTTAACTACGTTTTCTGCCGCCATGACGGTTGAGGACTTGTGAATTCCCTTGTGAATCAGGGAAAGAAGTCCCATCTCCCTGAACATGTTAAGGGTGTTGTTGCTGGCGCAGCCGTCGGTACCGATGCAGACGTTAACCCCCTTGTCCTGCATTTCCTTAATGGGTGCAAATCCGTTACCGAGCTTTGCATTGGAAGCGGGATTGGTGACAACGTTCGCTCCGGTTTCCTTAAGTATGTCAATATCGTCGCCGCGCATCTGTACGCAGTGAGCGAGAATGGTCTCATTGTCGAGGAATCCTATATCTCTTAAGAGTTCCACAGGAGTCTTTCCGTATTTCTTGAGGCAGTCCTCAACTTCGGTAACACTTTCCGAAAGATGAGTCTGGTGAAGCATGCCTCTGTCCTTACTCTCCTTAACCACCTGCTCCATGAGCTTGGGGCCTGCGCTGTAGATTGCGTGAGGCGAAAGAATAAACTTCATGGTATCCGACTCAAATTCTTCTTTTTCCTCAATTGCTTCTTTAAAACGAGAATAGCCGTCCTCATAAAGATCCTCACCCACCAGTCCTCGACCGATGTAACCGCGCATGCCTGCAGCGCCCGCAGCAAGAGGGGACTGACGATGGAACATGTGCATATCCACAAATGTGGTGGTACCGCTCTTAATCATCTCCGCAAAAGCAAGAAGATTGGTCCAGTAAGCCGCATCCTTGGGAAGTCTGTCCTCAACAGGCATGCATCTGTTAAAGAGCCACTCGCTAAAGTCCACATCGTCCGCATAGTTACGAAGCACCGACATATAGGCATGAGTGTGCATATTGATAAGACCGGGCATCACAAGTTTATTTGCCGCATCAACGGTCTCATAAGTTAATTCCTTGTCTTCGGTAAAAGAAAGAGTCTTGCCGTTTACAAATAAGTCTTTGTCCTCAATACGGATATGTCCGTTCTCGGAGATTAATAGTTTGGCATTGATAATCTTATAGTTCATTCAATTCTCCCCTGAAGAAAAAATATTTTATTTATGTAAAAATCAAAGCATATCCATGGTACCACACAGCCATTACACAAACAAGTTTTCTCACTTCCAATGAGCATATAATGTGGGACGTCCGGAACCGTTAAATGTGCTGTACATTGTTATTTTCTCGCCGCCTTCTTTTTGGGTATACCAGCCGTCAAAGGTTGCATTGGGCTTTGTCGCAATGGGAAGAGGTCCGTAAAGGCCTCCCGGATATACTACTTTACGTGCCGCATAATCAATACCGCCATTTACATCAAACGCAAGGGTACAATGGCGTAAATTGCCATATCCATATTCGGGTGAAACTATGTAGCAAAACCTTCCGTCACAATCGGTCATGCGTCCGCCCGGAATCTCAAAAATATAGTCACTCTCAATAACCGCATCATGAGCATTGCCCTGTATAACTCTGAAGGAAACCGTTCCGTCACTGTTTTTCGTAACACTTTCTATAAGAGCGGACTGTCCCAATGCATCACTTGGCGAAAAAGAACCCTGATTAAACTGAACCAGAAGAATATCACCTGCCTGAGGGTAATAGTAACCGCCTCCATACAGCGTATCTTCCCACTCATAAATCATTGCATATCCGGTTTCATCAAAGCCTTCGGCACTTGCGACTATGCTTCCGGTGAATAATTCTTCGGGGACTCCCGAAAGTCTTATGCACCAGCTTACAAATTCCGAGCCCCAGTACTGTCCCTGCGTTTCGCAGAATCTTCCGTATTCCGTGTAATCAGATTCGCCCAAAGCATTCAAGCCGTCGAGTTCACTGTTTTTGTTGCCTTCATGATAACCAATCTGAGACCTCGCTATGGCAACAGCCCGGCTTCGTGTGAATTCATTTACTTTGTAGGTATTACACAGTCTGACATAAAACGGGCTTTGTTCATAACAAGAAAATGCCTCTCCGGCATCTTCGGCATCCTCTCCTCCGATTACTCCCAGCACATTTCCGGCCTCGTCTACGTCATGTCCCAATATGCCGTCCGAGCCCTTTTCCTCAAAGTAATACCTCAAATTTGTTTCTTTTACAGCAGGTATATCCTTCTGCGCAAGTTTGACGCCTTTTCTTACAAACGTATATATCTGGCCAAAAGAAAGAACGTGTATCACATCGCCGTGAACCTCAAATGTGGCATCGCAGTCATTATTCATAAAAATATTACCGGTCTTTTCCCAACGAAAATCACTCTTTTCGTCTCCAAACTTAAAAACTCCGGTTCCGTCTGTCTTAAATTCTATATAGCTGCCTTCCAGCCCATAGTAAAAAAGGTCTTCCAGTTCCACCTGCCTGTATTCGGTTCCGAAGCGATAAAGCATATACCTGGTATTTGCTTCTTTGACTTCGTCCGGCTCGCTTTTCTCTTTAACATCTGTAACTTCTGTCGGTTCCGCCTTCTTTGTATCTTCACCGGCGGGCAAAGAAAGCGGTACCCTGACATGCATGCATCCCCCAAGTATTACCGCCGACATGGCCAAAGCAAGAATTGCCGGCCTTAATCCTTTCATTTTTCCAAACATATAAATTGTCCCCATTCCCAAATAAATCTGTTAATGCCTATGATACAGCAAAACAAAGGCAATTGATACTTAAAAATAACCCATCAATAAAAAAAGGGCCGGCCGGCCCTTTTTTTCTATATTTTCTTCACCAAATGTGTAATCATATCCACCAGACAGTCCGAAGCCACATTCTGGAACTCGCCAAAGTCAACGGATGCGTTGTCGTCGGCGGAGTCTGAGATACAACGGATTACCACGAAAGGAATCTTGTTAAGGAAAGCCGTATGAGCTACGGCGCAGCCCTCCATTTCGGTACAAAGAGCCTTGGTGCGCTTATAAATGTCCTGCTTTTCCTTGGTGGAAGATACGAAAGTATCTCCTGTCGCAATACGTCCTACATGAACGCCGCCTTCGTCGCCGGCTACTTCGATGGCTTTCTTAAGGAGCTTCTCGTCAGAGTAGTATACGGGCTCCAGAGGCTCGAAATTCTTAATGACAAAATCCTGCATGTCATGGTATACGAGCTCACTTCCTATTACCAGATCAAAAGCACCCACCTCGGGACTTAAGCTTCCGGCAATACCGTTCTGAATAAGAGCCTTGGGTTTATAAAGGTCTATAAGAATCTGCGTATGCATGGCCGCATTAACCTTACCCACACCGCAACGGCATATTACAACTTCAACCCCGTTAAGTTTACCTGTGTAGTAGTCAAGGCCTGCGTGCATCTTTTTCTTTTTGTCCGTAAGAAGACGCACCAGTTCTTTCATCTCGCTGTCCATAGCGGAAATAATACCAATCATGTCGTAACCCTCCTGTCAAACGTCCGATTCTTATTATACCCAATACCTGTTAAAGAATAGGCATCTCTTTCGAGATGCCCATATAATTATCAAAAAAATTACTTGTTTCTGCCGCAGCACTTTTTGTACTTCTTGCCGCTTCCGCAAGGGCAGGGATCGTTGGGATAAACCTTGGCTTCTTTGCGGATGGTCT
>JAEEGJ010023303.1_pt1 | contig 13013 bp, 9 predicted proteins | sample 8958761 | NCBI WGS metagenome assembly JAEEGJ01 (sample SAMN16246546, study PRJNA631951) | gut metagenome | biome: gut microbiome; feature: rumen; material: RS-attached | host: Bos | place: Iran: Karaj | collected 2018-10
ACGCTTATAAACAGTTGATACTCTTCCCTGTACAGGCAATGGCCAACATTTACGAGATGTATTACGCCCAGGCGATGAACCTTGATTTGTATAAGCGTGGCGATGCCGCCGCCAACCAGTGGGCCGACAAGGTTGAGGCCTGCTTTGCCCGCGACGCCGCTCTGCACCACGATTTCAACAAGGTGATGGCAGGTGGAAAATGGGACGGAATGATGATTCAGAAGCACATTGGCTACACCAATTGGAACGACAATTTCCCCGCCGACCGTCTGCCGCGCGTACAACGGATTGAAAAACCGACAATTGGCGGATTCTCGTTCAAGGCCGACAAACGCGGCTACACTGCAATTGAGGCCGAACACTATTTCGATGCCAAAAAGAACACGCAAGCAAGTTGGACCACAATCAATTATATGGGCCGCACGTTGAGTGGCGTGGCCCTGATGCCGTACACCGCCGCAACCGACGGCGCCGCCCTGACCTACAAGGTTGAGTTGCCCGCGGGCGTTAGCAAGGTGAAGGTTCACGTTGTGGTGAAATCAACGCTTGCCTTCAACGGCACGGGCCACCACTATCAGGTTGGTTTTGAAGGCGGTAACACCGAAACTGTATTCTTCAACGAGCGCCTGAACGAGGACCCGAAAAACATTTATTCGATTTATTATCCGACAGTTTCGCGCCGCGTTGCCGAAAACACCGTAGAATTGTCCGCCGCCGAAGGTTGGAACATCTTAACAATCAAACCGATGGACCCGGGAATCGTCTTCGAGAAGATTGTTGTCGATTACGGCGGCTACACGCAGCAGTTCCTGTTCGGAACGGAATCGGTGTATGAAAGGAAATGATTGATTGTAAATTAGAAATGTAGGGACGCACCGCGTGCGTCCGTCTAAAGGGATGCGATTCGTCGCGTCCTTTTTTTGTTTGTAGGAATCGGTCCAGTCAGCAATTTTCGTCGGTGTTTTTCGTTTAAGTTTGCGTTACGTTTAAAATTCACGTTATGAGAAAAATTTCAGTTTTTGCTTTGGCGGCGCTTTTTGCGGCTTGCCAATCACAGAGCGACAATGGTGCGATATTCGGGGCATACGCAACCGATGATTGTGTTGCTTTTGAAGAAGAATCGATGCCGATGGCTTCGGCCAAAGCCGCACCGATGATGCGTAATTCAATGGCGGGCGGGCAATTGGAAGATGCTGTTGAACAAAGCGTTACAGAACGCAAACTCATCAAAAACGGCTCAATGACGCTTGTGGTTGACAATTTGGAGCAAACGCGCAACGAGGTTGTCAGTCTGATTGAAAAGCACAAAGGATACGTGTCTAACGAGCAGTATTCCAATTGGGAACACACATCGTCATACAACCTGACGGTGCGCATTCCGTGTGACAATTTCGACGGTTTTGTGGCCGAAGTTGAGGCGGGCAAAGGGAAAATTGAGTCGAAATCGATGTATATCAACGATGTAACGGCCGAATACATTGATTTGGAGACGCGCCTGAACACCAAGCGCAGTTATTTGGAACGCTATAAACAGTTGCTGAAAAGTGCAAAATCGGTGCAGGAGATTGTCTCGATAGAGGACAAAATCCGAATGCTTGAGGAGGAGATTGACAGCACTGTCGGCCGCTTGAAATACTTGACCAACCAGGTGGAATACAGTACCTTGCATCTGCAAATCCGCCACGACGACGCCAACTTCGACCCGCACCATCCCGACCACGGACAAGGCTTTTGGCAGCGGTTCAGCCAGTCGCTCTCAAGCGGTTTGCGCGGCCTTGTCGATTTTGCCTTCTTCCTTGTCCGCATTTGGCCAGCGTGGATTATTATCTTGTTGGTATTAGGAGTGATACGTCGCGCAAAGCGAAAAAATAATGATTGATAGGCTGCCTTTTGATTTTCACTGAAAACCGACTTGTAATTTTATCCAAATCAATTATTTTTGCACCCTAATTTTTAAGATAAACAATACATTAATTTTATGGCAGATACTTCAGATTTGAGGAACGGCTTGTGCATCGAACTCGATGGCAAACTCTACACAGTTGTGAATTTCCTTCACGTGAAACCAGGCAAGGGCCCTGCTTTCGTCCGCACCAAACTCAAGAACCTTGAGAACGGTAAAACTATCGAATACATCTTCCACGGTGATGTCAAGATTAAGACAGTCCGCATTGAGCGCCGTCAGTATCAGTACCTTTACCGCGAGGGCGACAGTTTCGTGTTTATGAACACTGAGACTTACGACCAGATTAACATCGATGGCGATTTGATTGAGAACAACGACCTGATGAAGGAAGGTCAGTTGGTTGACATCACCTTCCACGCTGAAACCGAGAAACCGCTGCAAGCCGAAATGCCGCCATACGTTGAGTTGGAGGTAACTTACACTGAACCAGGTGTTAAGGGCGATACCGCCACCAACGCAATGAAGCCTGCAACCGTTGAGACTGGCGCAACCGTTATGGTTCCGCTCTTCATCAACGCTGGCGAGCGCATCAAAGTTGATACCCGCGACCGCAGTTACGGCGAGCGTATTAAATAAGGTGGTTTACAAGTAACTATAAAAACACCAGCGAAATCTGGTGTTTTTTTTTACTTTAGCGGCACGTTTCATCCATAACATATTCGGTTTATGCAAGAAAAAGCATCGCTCAACAGGCTTCAACTGAGTAACTTCAAACTCGATGCGCTTTTGCGTATCACGCTGGCAATCAACGAGAATATGCCAGTCGACAAACTGCTCGAGAAATTCCAAAGCATTCTGTGTGACGATTTGAATATTGGTAAAGTGCTGATGTTCAGTTACAATCAGAAGTGGGAGCGCATTCTCATGGCAGGTGTGAAACGCTCTGTGGCCGATGGAATCCGTGTTGAGAACGATTTGCAGTACTACAAGCAGATTACAAATCTCACAGCCACGCTCAATCAGAACTTGGCGCTGTTCGACACCATAATCCCTGTCTATCACCACAATAAGCCCATCGCCTACGTCATCATTGGCGACACCGACGAGGAGCGCGCTGGCATGAGCCCGACCATCAAGCACCTTGATTTTATCCAAACACTGGCCAATATTATTGTTGTGGCCATCGAAAACCGAAACCTTTTCAATGAGAACGTGCGGCAGGAGGCCATGAAGAAGGAGTTGGAACTGGCATCGCGCATGCAGACAATGCTGATTCCCAACCCGACAATGCTGCCCAACGACAACAAGTTGCACGTGTCGGCCTACTACTTGCCGCACTTTGATGTGGGTGGCGATTATTACGATTGGATTCGCCTGAGTAACGATGAGTTCTGTTTCTGCATTGCCGATGTGTCGGGAAAGGGTTTTTCGGCCGCGCTGCTGATGTCGAACTTTCAGGCAAATTTGCGGGCGCTGGCGGGCACGGGCGTATCGCTCACCGACATTGTCAACAAACTGAACACCAAAGTGATAGAAAATGTGAACGGTGAGAAATTCATCACTCTCTTCATCGCTTTCTACAATACTGAAACTCGCAAACTCACCTACGTGAACGCTGGCCACAACCCACCGCTGCTGTTCAACGCAAAGAGTGGTGTGGTGACGCAACTCACGCAAGGCTGCATGGGCGTCGGCATGCTCGATTCGATACCGAAAATCAACATCGGCGAAGAAGTTTTACCGAACGGCAGCAAACTCATCTGCTTCACCGACGGCATTGTCGAACTTGAAAATGTTTCGCATCAAGCCTTTGGTACTGAGCCAATTGAGTACGCCATGCAGCAAGGCAAATCCATTGCCGACGACATCGATGGCATCATTGAGTCGCTCTACGAGCACAAGGGGGCCGAAAACGACTTCTTCGACGACATCACGATGTTGGGTATCGAGTTTAAATAACTGATTGATAATAATGTAAGCCTTAGGCTGATGGACAATAAAAACACAAAGACCAAAATCGTCAACGACCCCGTGTTGGGACTGATTGATTTTTCGTCGCCACTGATTCTGCAACTTATTGAGCATCCGTGGATTCAGCGGTTGCGCCGCATCAAACAGTTGGGAATGAGCGACATGGTTTATCCTGGAGCGCAGCACACACGCTTTCTGCACACCATTGGCGCCACATCGCTCATGCAACTTGCTTTGGACACTCTGCGGCTCAAAGGTGCTGAAATCACCGACCACGAGCGCGAGAGCGCAATGATTGCCATATTGCTGCACGACATCGGCCACTGCCCGTTTTCGCATGCGCTCGAGCATCATATTGCCGACACCACTCACGAGGATATCTCGCTGGTTTTCATGGACAAACTCAACCGCCAGTTCGATGGCGCGCTTAGCACGGCAATCGAGATTTTCACACATCAGTACCCCAAGCAGTATCTGACCAAACTGGTGTCGGGCCAACTTGACGTTGACAGGCTCGACTACTTGCGCCGCGACAGTTTCTTCACTGGCGTGAGCGAGGGCATTGTCAGCACCGACCGCATTATTAAAATGCTCGATGTGGTTGACGACCAACTTGTTGTGGAGAAAAAAGGCATCTATTCAATTGAGAAATTCCTTGTTGCCCGCCGCCTGATGTATTGGCAGGTTTATCTGCACAAAACAGTGCATTCGGCAGAGCAACTGCTCATTAACATTCTGCGCCGAGCCAAGTGGCTGGTTGCACAGGGCGAAAAAGTTGAGGCATCGTCGCCGCTGAAATATTTCCTGTCCAATCATGTGGTGTTAGATGATTTTAAATCAGATGCTAAGCGTGACAATGGGCTCACAACGCTCGAGAATTTTGCCATGCTCGACGACACCGACCTGATGGTGGCCGTGAAAGCGTGGACAACCCACCCTGACCGCGTGCTGAGCCGCCTGTGCCAGAACCTGATGAACCGCCGTCTGCCAAAAACCATTGTGCAGGACCAGCCCGCCGACAACGGCATGGTTAACCTGCTGACGCAAGGCGTGATGAAGAAATACAACTTTTCGGAAGATGAAGCGGGCTATTTTGTCAGTTCGGGTGTCATCGCCAACAAGGCATACAGCCAGCGCCACGACCAAATATTTGTAAAAGAGAAAGATGGCAGCGTTACGGAGATTGTTAACGTGGCCGACATGCTCAATATTCGCGCCCTGTCGACAACCGTAAGCAAATACTACATATCTTGGCCAAAAGAAATTACTGACTGATTATGGAAGCAAAGGAAATCAAAAAAATAGTGGGTTGGGCGTTTGTCGGCCTTTCGGCTGTATATGTGGCAGTTATGCTGATAATGTGCGCACAAGCCAATTCAACCATTGGTGGTCTGTCGGGTGAGCCTGCGTTCAATGTGCTGAGCGCCATTCAGAAACCCATCGCCACCACCAATATTGTGTTTTTTGTGGTGTTTTTGGGCGTTTCGCTTTGGATGTACTGGCAGAGCGGCAAAAAAGCGCTAACATATATGCCTGCAGCCATTTTCACAGTTTTCACGCTCTTTTGCTACGTCGCGCTCAGTGGTTCGTTCTACAGCATCGGCGATGGTAATCCTACGCTGTCAGGTTCTTACTGGCTGATGTTTTTCATCGGCATTTTCTTTGTCGCTGGCGCGATAATAATTACCGTGATTTCGGGCATGGCCGTGCGGAATCTGCTGAAACGGAACGATAAGGGGAAGGAGTGAGAATAAGAAAATGTTGAATCGGATAACTGTATAATCGTATAATCGAGTTGTGGTCATACGGTTCACCGATTGTCCAATTGACCGATTCACCAATCATAAAATCGAAATTCAAAAATCAAAAATAATGAGAACATATACATCGGTATTTGATTTACCAAAACTTGACGAGGCCTTGAAAATGGCCGCTGAAGTGAAAAAGAATCCTTTCGGTTGGGAGCATCTGGGCAAGCACAAAACCTGCCTGCTCATCTTCTTCAACAACAGTCTGCGCACGCGTTTGAGCACGCAGAAAGCCGCCCGCAACCTGGGCATGGACGTGATTGTGCTCGATGTGAACCAGGGCGCATGGAAACTTGAGACGGAGCGCGGCGTGGTGATGGACGGCGACAAGAGCGAGCACTTGCTCGAGGCCATTCCAGTGATGGCGCAGTATTGCGACATTCTGGGTGTGCGCTCGTTTGCCCGCTTCGAGAACCGCGAGGATGACTACACTGAAAAGATTCTGAATCAGTTTATTAAATATTCCGGCAAGCCGGTATTCTCGATGGAGGCCGCAACCTGCCATCCGCTTCAGGCTTTTGCCGACCTTATCACCATTGAGGAGTACAAGAAGGTGAAACGCCCGAAAGTTGTGCTGACTTGGGCGCCGCATCCGCGCTCGCTGCCGCAGGCCGTGCCAAACTCGTTTGCCGATTTCATGAACGAGGCCGATGTCGATTTCGTCATCACGCACCCCAAAGGCTATGAGTTGGACCCAAAATTTGTGCGTGGTGCACGTGTTGAGTACGACCAAAAGAAGGCCTTTGAAGGCGCCGATTTCATCTACGCAAAAAACTGGTCGTGCCCTGGCGTTACTTGCCCCGACAAGTACGGCCAGATTCTGAGCAAGGATATGAGTTGGACCGTTGACACTGAGCACATGAGTTGGACTAATCAGGCTAAATTCATGCACTGCCTGCCAGTTCGCCGCAATATGATTGTCACCGACGATGTGATTGAAAGCCCCGACTCAATTGTGATTCCTGAGGCCGCCAACCGCGTGGTTTCGGCACAAACTGTGCTGAAGATGATGCTGGAATCTATGTAGGAGTTAGGATTTAGGAATTATTATTTTGATTAGTAAATATTTATCAATTAATTAGTTGTTATAGAGAAAAAGAAAGATTTGAATACATATAATTAATGGACAGTTTCCATTAATTCTCTACCCACGAAACCGCCAATTTCGATAATCAGCGAGAATTAAATGGCGAACGTCTACGCTTTAGGGCGTGGGCTATTCGCGTTTATCTGCTGATTGGGTTACTTGGCGGTGCCTGTGGATAGGGTAAACTTTTTAACGGATAGTTTACGCCTTTTTTATGGATATACACATAGGACACCAGATTCAAGCCGACTTGAAGGCGCAAGGCCGCAGTGTTACGTGGTTCAGTCGTCAACTGTGTTGCAGCCGCCAAAACTGCTACAAGATTTTCAATACGCCAATTCCACACATTGCAACATTGTATGCGGCACAGAAAACATTGGGAGTAGATTACATTTCAATGCTTAAGGAGTCTATTGAAATGTAAATCAGGAAGTTATTGCCTTGCGATTTCCTACATTCCTTAGTCAGCAATGCGTTTGAAACAAAAGTGTCAACTAAATTATTACAAAACCGCCAACCAAAAGTGGATATTGTAAGGTGTTAAGATATAAGCGTTTAGGGTATTATTGCATACACGTTTTTAATAACAACTTTAAACTTTATTGTATGAAAAGATTATTATTATTTTCAATCGTAGGATTGACAATTTTTGCGAGTTGCAAAGAAAAAGATGAAACAATCTCAGATGCTATGATTAATGATGGCGAGACAATCCATATGCTTTATGGAGAAAGCCAGCAATTAGATTTAAATCTTTATCCCAAATATGTGGAGAGTTTGGTAGAATGGAGGTCTTCTGCTGCTGACATTGTTTCTGTAGACCCAGTTGGTACAATAACTGCACTTAAGGTAGGAGAAGCTACAATTACGGCTACTACTACCAATAAAGATTTCGCTCCGAGCATACTTGTTGTTGTGACTGCAATTGGCACAGAAAAAATAGAGGTATCACCACTTGAAATCGAAGTGGGGAAAAGTGGAAAATTAAAAATAACCGTTTCACCAAATGATGCGAGCTACAAAAATGCATTGGTGTACAAGTCCACAGATGCAACTGTGGCAAAAGTCGGAGAAGATGGTGAAGTACAAGCCATTAGTGTTGGCGAATGTCAAATAGAAGTAGCAAGCCCGGATGGAGTAAAAGCGGTTTGCAATGTGGAAGTAAAACCTATCAAGGTTACCAACATCAATCTGAAAATATCGGCTGAAAAAGGAATATCTGTCAAAAAAGGTGAAAGTTACACTGTTGAGGTTGATGTAGTTCCATCCAATGCCACAAATAAAAATATTACTTGGACCACGAGTGACGCATCAGTAGCAACAGTTGCCAATGGTGTAGTTACGGGTGTTGCCGCTGGCACCGCCATAATCACCGTTAAATCGGAAGGCGACGGCAAATTCAGCAAGAGTTTTACTGTTACAGTAACTGAATAACAGTTCAAACAGATTGACACCATATAGACGCATTTTCACAATAAGGAACTTTATAAAAGTCCTGAACTCTCAGCCAAAACCGACAAACACTTCGGTTTTGGCTGAGTTTTTTTGCTAATATCATAAGTAGATTTTATCGGACATTTGAGCACAATCCCCCAAAAACGCTATTTTTGGCCGATTTATGCACCGGTTGGTTTTATCATCGATTTTCGTCATCAGCAGTCTGGCGGCTTTCGCGCAGTTTACGATTGCGCCATTCTGCCCCGACTCCTTCGCCGTTGCCGACCGCAGCCGCAACCTGATTGAGTTGCACGACACCTCTGCATGGCAACGCTTTGGCGGCAAGTTGGCAGCCTGCACTGAAAGCGACACCGCCCGCGTGAGCATTGTCCACATTGGCGACTCGCATCTTCAAGCCGACTTTTTCTCTGGCGAGATGCGGCGATGCATGCACATGATGACTGGGCGTTTGCAACCATCACGCGGACTGTTTTTCCCCTACGCTTTGGCTAAAACCAACAGCCCAAACAACTACCGCGTGACGTGGCACGGCGAGTGGACTTGCCACAAGTCAACCGAAAAAGAGTGCGGCACTTTGGGCTTGACTGGAATGAGCGCTACCGTCAGCAATGATACGGCGTATCTGATTATTAAAGTTCGCGATAATGATTTTGGATTCTACGGCGGAACACATTTGCAGATGTTTGCCGAAGTTGGCGCCACAAGTCTCGAACCCCAGATTCTTTACCCAGAAGGCGCTGAAATTGAGAGTTTTAGTTTCCTGTCACAAAGTATTGTCTGGAATCTGCACTGCCACACCGACTCGGTGGCCATTGGCTTCCGCCGGAAAAACGCTGACCAACAGTCGTTTACCCTTTACGGGCTCAATTTGTTTGACGCCGAAGGTGTTGAATATCACGCTGCCGGCGTGAACGGCGCGCGGGTTTCGTCGTACTTGAAATGCGAGCGTTTTGCGGCTCAACTCACGGCCTTACATCCTGATTTAGTGATAGTTTCGTTGGGAACTAACGACTCGTATATGCCGCGTTTCGACAGCACTGCGTTTGCCGCGCAACTCGAAAAACTGGTGGCTGAAATCCGCACCGCACAGCCCGATTGCGCCATTCTGCTCACCACTCCCGGTAACAACAAACTGTCGGGCAAGCCAAATCAAAACGCCGTGATTTGCACCGAAACAATCTGCCGCGAAGCCAAACGGCTGAACTGCAGCGTCTGGAATTTCAACGCCATAATGGGAGCCCCCGAAAAAATCGGTCTTTGGTACGATGCCGGGCTGATAGCGTCTGATTACGTGCACCTTACGCGCAGCGGATACAAATTTCAGGCTCACCTGTTGATAGACGCGCTTTTGTCGGGTATGTTTTGGCCAAAAGACTCATTCACTGACGATTAAACCGCACCGCAATGATAAATTGGTTACAGTTCGATGCTAATCAGCCGCTGCTTTTCACAAGGCCGTCATTCTGGATTTTCTTTGTGGTGGTTTTTGCTGTTTTCTGCCTGATTCACAAAAAGTTGAAATGGCGCAGCGTGTGGCTTTTGGTTGCGAGTCTGTTTTTCTACTACAAGTCGAGCGGATTTTACTTTATCTTGCTGATATTGTCAGTGTTAGCCAACTATGGTTTTGGACGCGCCATTGCCGCCAACCGCACCACTGGCAAGCGCTGGCTGGCCGTGGCCGTTGTTTTCAACCTTGCGTGGCTCATTTATTATAAATATGTGTACCTGTTTGCCGGTTGGTTCACGCAACTCACGGGCGTCAACGTCAGCATTCACGACTGGCTGGGCGACAGCCTGCAAGCCATTGTCAGCGGCCGTCCGCAGGTGTCGGACATTGTGCTGCCCGTCGGAATATCGTTTTTCACCTTTCAGGCCATCAGTTACGTGACCGACATCTATCGCCGTAAGATTGAACCACTTACAAGCATTTTCGACTTCGGGTTTTATCTGACATTTTTCCCGCAACTTGTTGCCGGCCCAATTGTCCGCGCCGCCGATTTTGTGCCGCAAATCAGCCGTCCGTTCTTCATCTACCGCGAAGAGTTCGGACAAGGTTTATTCTTCATTATCAATGGCTTAGTCAAGAAGATAATTGTCGCTGACTACATCTCGGTGAACTTTGTCGACCGCATTTTCGACTCGCCCACACTCTACTCTGGATTCGAGAATCTTTTGGGCGTATATGGCTATGCCATACAGATTTACTGCGATTTCTCGGGCTACACCGACATTGCCATCGGCATTGCTCTGTGGATGGGCTTCCGCTTGAGCGTGAACTTCAACTCGCCCTACAAAGCCGACTGCCCCACCGATTTCTGGCGGCGCTGGCATATCTCGCTCTCATCGTGGCTGCGAGACTACCTTTACATTCCGCTTGGCGGTAACCGCAAAGGCCGCGTGCGCACCTACATCAACCTGTTTTTGGTTATGCTGATTGGCGGACTCTGGCACGGTGCCAACTTGAAATTTGTTATTTGGGGCGCACTGCACGGATTGTATCTTATTGTCGATAAGTTATTTAAATCGATATTCGGGACAAACAGCCGTCTGCGTCCGCTTAAAATATTCCTGACATTCAATGTGGTGGCCTTCACTTGGATTGTGTTCCGCGCCGACTCGCTCGCCACAGCCAATGAAATTCTGAATCAGATATTTACAGCCTTCAATGCCAACCATATTGGCGAATATTTGGCAGCCTATTGGCAGATTATCACCGTAATGGTTACTACTTATGTAATCCATTGGTTGCCAGATGGTTTTAAAAACTGGTACCGCGGTCAGTTTGCGGTAATGCCTATGTGGCTTCAAGTGGCAGTGACGGTGGTTGTAGTGTTTGTGCTCGTGCAGTTCAGCCAATCGGGGTTGCAGCCGTTCATCTATTTCCAATTCTAGCGACGCAATAACAGCACAACCCAACAGCGCACAGATTCCTGCAAACAAAAAAAGGATGCGACGAATCGCATCCCTTTAGGCGGACACAAGCATTGTGTCCCTACAAATCATTTCCTTTCATATTCCGATTCGGTGCCGAACAGGAACTGTTGCGTGTAGCCGCCGTAATCGACAACAATCTTCTCGAAGACGATTCCTGGGTCCATCGGTTTGATTGTTAGCGTGTTCCAACCTTCGGCGGCGGACAATTTTACGGTGTTTTCGGCAACGCGGCGCGAAACTGTCGGATAATAAATCGAATAAATGTTTTTCGGGTCCTCGTTCAGGAACTCGTTGAAGAAGACAGTTTCGGTGTTTCCACCCTCAAAACCAACCTGATAGTGGTGGCCCGTGCCGTTGAAGGCAAGCGTCGATTTCACCACAACGTGAACCTTCACCTTGCTAACGCCCGCGGGCAACTCAACCTTGTAGGTCAGAGCGGCGCCGTCGGTTGCGGCGGTGTACGGCATCAGAGCCACGCCACTCAACGTGCGGCCCATATAATCGATTGTGGTCCAATTGGTTTGCGAGTTCTTTTTGGCATCGAAATAGTGCTCGGCCTCAATTGCCGTGTAGCCGCGCTTGTCGGCCTTGAATGAGAATCCGCCAATTGTCGGTTTTTCAATGCGTTGCACACGCGGCAGACGGTCGGCAGGGAAATTGTCGTTCCAATTGGTGTAGCCAATGTGCTTCTGAATCATCATTCCGTCCCATTTTCCACCTGCCATCACCTTGTTGAAGTCGTGGTGCAGAGCGGCGTCGCGGGCAAAGCAGGCCTCAACCTTGTCGGCCCACTGGTTGGCGGCGGCATCACCTCGCTTATACAAATCAAGGTTCATTGCCTGGGCGTAATACATCTCGTAAATGTTGGCCATCGCCTGTACAGGAAAGAGTATCAACTGTTTATACGCGTCGCGATACTCATCGGGCAGCGAAATGTACTGGCGCAGAGCCTCGGCTTCGAGTTTCAGATACTCGTCGGTCACCTGTTTGAACTCGCCGCTGGCAAGGTCGAAGGTGCGGTGGTCCATCATCTCGGCGGTGGTGCGGCCATTGTATTTGCTGTAAAGATTAAGTATTCGTGCGGCTTCAACGGCTTGATTTTCACCAAATTGCTCGGCACAGAACTTGAGCGTGTGGTTGAGCAAATTCTCGGCATTGAAACTCTCTGGATTGATTGCCATATCAAGGAACAACGTAATGGGGTATTCCATTGGTTTTAAGTCACCTACGTTGAGCACCCACAGTTTGTCGACGCCGTATGCGTAGGTGAGTTGAAGTTGTTCCCACAGATTCTGTATCGGTGTGATATTCAGCCATTTCGAGTTTCGTGGCGCACCCACATAATCAACGTGATAGTAAATGCCCCAACCGCCCTTGCGATTGCGTTCGGCGGCCGTTGGCAGTTTGCGGACATCGCCCCAATTGTCGTCACTCAAAAGAATAATGACGTCGTCGGGCACGCGCAGGCCCAAATCGTAATAAGTCTGCACCTCTTTGTAGAGCGCCCAAACCTGTTGCCGCTCGCTGGCTGGTCGGCCCGTAACATCGGCAATGATTTTGCGCTGATTATCAATAATTTTCTCAAGCAAACGCTTATTTTTCTCATCATCAGAGATATACTCGTCGTCGTGGCCTTCCTTGCCGCCCATCGCGGTATCGCCATCGCCGCGCATACCAATGGTAATCAGGTCCTCGTTGTCCTTCGAGCGCTCAATTCCTTCACGGAAGAATTTATCGATAACCGTCTGATTGCTAGGATAATCCCACACGCCATACTCATCGCGGTGACGCGCCCATTCCTGGTGGTTGCGCGCCATCGGCTCGTGGTGCGACGTGCCCATCACAATGC
>JAEEGJ010023304.1_pt1 | contig 13013 bp, 12 predicted proteins | sample 8958761 | NCBI WGS metagenome assembly JAEEGJ01 (sample SAMN16246546, study PRJNA631951) | gut metagenome | biome: gut microbiome; feature: rumen; material: RS-attached | host: Bos | place: Iran: Karaj | collected 2018-10
CCCCAAGGACTACAAGGACGACATGGCCAATCCCACCTTCACCAAGAGCACCGTCAACTTCGGCAAGCTTGCTTCCGGCGCCAAGACCAGCCTTACCTTCGAATACACCAACAAAGGCAAGATGGACTCCAAGTTCTTCAAACTCGACGCCGACTGCAGCAACGTAACGGTCAAGGAGATGGAGGATACCGCCCCCGGCAAGAAAGGCCGGATAGTGGTCGAGCTCGACACCAAGGGCATGCCCAAAGGCGACAACATCATCGCCCTCAATCTTTTCACGAATTCGCCCTTCAGGCCAGTCATATCGCTGCAAATCGCCGGAACTATCCAATAATTTTCGTATATTTGCGGAAATATCGCGAATAGTACCATGGCAGCCAATACACCCGTCACAAACTACACCGACGACAACATAAAAACCATCGAAGGAGTCGAGCACATCCGGCTTCGTCCCGGTATGTACATCGGACGGCTCGGAGACGGCAGCAAGGAAGGTGACGGCATATATGTCCTGCTCAAGGAGATCGTCGACAACTCCATCGACGAGTATGCCATGGGCTTCGGCAAGCAGATCCAGATCAACATAGAGAACGACGAGGTGACCGTCCGAGACTTCGGGCGCGGCATCCCGCTCGATTCCGTGATCAAAGCCACCAGCATCCTCAACACCGGCGGCAAATTCGACGACAAGGCCTTCAAGAAGTCCGTAGGACTCAACGGCGTCGGCACCAAGGCCGTCAACGCCCTTTCCGAGACCTTCTACGTCTGCTCTTTCCGCGACGGCGAATGCTCCTGGGCCCGCTTCGAGCGGGGCGAGCTCAAGGACAGCGGACGCGGCGACACCAAGGAGAAGAACGGCACCCTGGTCCGCTTCAAGCCGGACTCCATGATGTTCAGCAAGTTCTCGTACAACCTGGACTATGTCCAGACGATGGTCAAGAACTACTCCTACCTCAAGAAAGGCCTGACGCTCGTCCTCAACGGCGAGTCATACAAGTCAGAGAACGGCCTCCTGGACCTCGTGAACGAGAATCTCTCCGAAGCCCCGCTCTATCCGCCCATCCACCTCGAAGGCGAGGACATCGAGATAGTCCTCTCGCACGGCAACGCCTATGGCGAGAACATCTCCTCGTTCGTCAACGGCCAGAATACCCGGGACGGAGGCACTCACCTCGCCGCATACCGCGAAGCGGTCGCCAAGACCCTCAAGGAGTTCTTCAAGAAGAACTACGACCCTGTTGACTGCCGCCAGGGCATCGTAGGAGCCATCAGCATACAGATCCAGGAGCCCAACTTCGAGGGCCAGACCAAGACCAAGCTCGGTTCCACATATATGTGGGAGAAGCAGGTCAAGGGCAAGGACGGCGTGCTCACGACGGACATAGGCCCAACCATCCGAAGTTTCGTCAACGACTTCATCTCGAAGAACCTCAACAACTACCTGACCATCCACAAGGAGCTCCAGCCCGTCATAGAGGAGAAGATCAAGGCCTCACAGAAGGAGCGCGAGGAGATCTCCAGCATACAGAAAAAGACCCGCGAGCGCAACAAGCGCGCCAACGTCTACAACCGCAAGCTGCGCGACTGCCGCTACCATTTCAACGACAAGGTCACGGACAAGACCGCCGACGACATCGAGAAGTCCAGCATCTTCATCACCGAGGGCGACTCCGCAAGCGGAACCATCACCAAGGTCCGCAATGCCAACAACCAGGCCGTATTCAGCCTGCGCGGAAAACCCATCAACTGCTATAAGGAGAGCCGCAAGAAAGTTGCCGAGAACGAAGAGCTTAACCTTCTGATTTCAGCCCTCGGAGTCGAGGACGACCTTGAGAATCTCCGCTACAACAACATCATCGTGGCGACGGATGCCGACGATGACGGCATGCACATCCGCATGCTGGTGCTGACCTTCATTATGAAGTATTATCCCGACCTCATCCGAAGGGGCCACGTCCATATCCTCCAGACTCCCCTGTTCCGCGTCCGCAACAAAAAATCCACGCGCTACTGCTACTCAGTGGACGAGAAGGAAGCCGCGGTCAAGGAGCTCAAGACCGGAGTGGAGATCACGCGGTTCAAGGGTCTGGGAGAGATCTCGTCCAACGAATTCGTGGATTTCATCGGCGAGGACATGCGTCTCGACCCTGTGAAACTCTCGGACGAGGAGTCCATCTCCGACATCATGTCGTTCTATATGGGCGACAATACCATCGAGCGCCAGAACTTCATCCGTGAAAACCTCCGTTCGGAAGAGGAGCTGGAGGACGTAAACATCTGAAAAAGTTTTGGTTTTCACCAAAATTAACCCTATATTTGCAGCCCTTTGCGGATTTAACGGTCCCGAAGGGCTGAATATTTTACATTAAATCATTAATCTACAACAAGATGTTGAAACAGTACGAAACCGTATTCATTGCAACTCCCGTTTTGTCTGATGTTCAGATGAAGGATGCGGTTGCCAAGTACACCGATCTCATCAAGGCCAACGGCGGCGAGGTCGTGTACGAAGAGGACTGGGGTCTCAAGCAGCTTGCTTACTCCATCCAGCACAAGACATCAGGGTTCTACTACCTGATCGAGTTCAAGGCCGACCCTCAGTTCATCGGCACCCTTGAGACTCAGTATCGTCGTGACGAGCGGATCCTCCGCTACCTCACCGTGGCTCTCGACAGCAATGCTGCCGCCTATGCCGAGAAGAGAAGGAACAACAAGCTCAACCCCAAGGCCGCTCCCGAGCAGGAAGAGGCTCCCAAGGCTGAGGAAGAAACCGTAACCGAAGAATAATCAGGAGGAATCATTATGGCACAGAACAACAACAATGGTGAGATCCGTTACCTGAACCCTCCTACCGTAGAGGTTCGCAAGAAGAAATACTGCCGCTTCAAGAAGGCCGGTATCAAGTATGTCGATTACAAGGACGCCGAGTTCCTCAAGAAGTTCCTCAACGAGCAGGGCAAGATCCTCCCCCGCCGCATCACCGGCACTTCCCTCAAGTTCCAGAGAAAGGTCGCCCAGGCCATCAAGAGGGCCCGTTCGATCGCTCTGCTTCCGTATGTTACTGACCTCCTTAAATAATTGAGAGTTATGAAGATCATTTTGAAGAAAGACGTTGCGAATCTCGGCGAGGCCGGTGAAATCGTAGAAGTTAAGACTGGTTACGCTCTCAATTACCTCGTTCCCCAGGGATTCGCCTGCATCGGCACTCCCTCCGCCATCAAGCAGCACGAGGAGACCATCCGCCAGCGCGCACACAAGGAAGCCAAGAACATCGCCGAGGCTCAGGCCTACGCCGAGAAGATCGCTTCTTCCCTCGTCAAGATCCCTGTCAAGGTCAACGAGGATGGCAAGATCTACGGCTCCGTGACTCCCGCCCAGGTGGCCGACGCTCTCGTCGCCGCAGGTTTCGAGGTGGACAAGAAGAACATCGAGATCGTCTCCGAAGAAGTCAAGGAGCTCGGTGTGTACGATGCCAAGGTCAAGTGCTACAAGGGCGTTTTCGCCGACCTCAAGTTCGAGGCCGTCGCCGCCGAGTAATCACTTGCACGGATAAATGGAACCGACCCTCTCACAGGGCCGGTTTTTTTGTGCAGTTAGCATAATTTTTGCTTCGTGATTTCCGCACAATCAAAGCATTATGGAAAAGAATCAAACCTTCTGGCAGAGTCCATTGATAAAGGTGGGACTGATTGCCTTCCTGGCTATCCTGATGATGATTCCCCTCAGCATGATCCGGAGCCAGGTCGCTGAGCGCTCTGCGCAGCACGCGAATGCTCTCCACGATATTTCCGGCAGCTGGGGCACGTCACAGACCTTCTCCGGCCCATGGATATCATACAAGTATCTGACTACCGTCAAGGACGAAAAGGAGACGGTCAAGGCAGAGCTGTACCCGGACAGCCTGAAGTATGTAGTGAACAGCACCACTCAGGTGCTGCACCGTTCCATCTATGACGTTCCCGTATATACGGCGGACATCCGGATCAACGGCACGTTCACTCTCGACTCCAAGCTGCCGGAGGCCAGTGGAGCCGCCGAGCTTATCCTGGAAATGGGTGAACTCAAGGGCATACAGGGACATCCGACTTTCACCGTATGCGGAGAGGATCTGAAGGTCCAGTCCGGCAGCAATGGCATCAGGGCGGAGCTTCCGATCCCCGAAGGGGCTGAGGAAGGCGACGTCCTCCCCTTCTCCATCTCTATGAGACTGAACGGATCGGAGTCGATATACTTCAAGCCTGTCGGCAATCTGACCGAGGTGATGATGGAGTCCGACTATCCCGATCCTTCCTTCGGCGGCGACTACCTGCCCGTCGAGAGGTCCGTCCGGGAGGATGGGTTCTCAGCACGGTGGCTGGTGTCGCAGATCACGATGACCTCCTCCTCCACCAATTCCTTCGGTGTCAGACTGGTCAAGCCCGTCACCCAGTACCGCCAGACGGATAGAGCAACCAAGTACGGTATCCTCATCATCTTACTGGTATTCATCGCTGGGTTCGTGGTGGAGATCATTTCCCGCAAGCCCATCAGCATCATCCAGTACCTGGTCATAGGCGCATCGCTGGTGCTGTTCTATTCCCTGCTGCTGGCCTTCTCCGACTTCCTGTCGTTCGGAGTGTCGTATCTGATCGCATCGGTGATGACCACGGTGTCGCTGGGTGCATATTTCATCGGCATCGCCAAGGGCAAGTGGGCATTCCTGCTCACCGCACTGGTCGCCCTTGCCTACGGCGTCATCTACGTGCTCCTGCAGATGGAGACCTACGCCTTCCTGGCCGGCACCCTGCTGTTGTTCATCATCCTCTGCGTCATCATGTACCTCACCCGCAACCTCCAGCTCCGCACCCCTGGCACTGAGTAACACCCTCCGCATCCTTCGACCGCCGGTAGAAGGATACAGAGAAAAGGGCACATCCTTCGACCGCCGGTAGAAGGATACAGAGAAAAGGGCACATCCTTCGACCGCTGGTAGAAGGATAAGGGGAAAAAGAAGCGTCCGTCGTTCAAAACAGAACGGCGGACGCTTAAAATATATGCCGGCTGGCGCTATGCCGTAGCGGCCTCGAGCTTCTTGAGGAAGGAGAACATCACGACTCCGGAGATGACGCACAGCGCCATGAGGACGGTCCAGTTGACCCAGAGCGGAACATTGTCCCAGAGCATCGAAGGGATGGAGCTCAGGTAGTTGCCGATGGCGGTGGCGGCGAACCAGCAGCCCATCATAAGGCCCTTGTACTTCGGAGGAGCGACCTTGGACACGAAGGAGATACCCATCGGGCTGAGCAGCAGCTCGGCGAAGGTGAGGACGAGGTAGGTGCTGATGAGGTAGGTCGGGACGACCGGATCAGGAGACACGCCGCCGACGGCCGTGAGGGTCGAAGGAGCCGGCTGGCCCTTGGAGGCGGCGAGCATGATGAGGTAGCCGAGAGCGGCGACGAACATTCCCAGACCGATCTTCTTGGGAGCGGAAGGCTCCTTGCCCTTATTGGCGAGGGCGCCGAAGATAGCCATCGAGACCGGAGTGAGGGCTACGACGAAGAACGGGTTGAACTGCTGGAACTGCTGGGGCAGGATGTGAAGCGTAGGAGCCATGCCCTTGTAGATGGCGTAGGCGCCACCCCACAGGAGCAGGGTCACAGCAGCGCAGATGGTCTTGGCCTTGGAGGTCTCGGACTGGAAGGCGCCGAACAGCGTGTACACCGATACGGCGATCAGGAACAGAGGCCAGATGTTGAATCCGATACGGAGCGGTCCGGAAACGCTGTCCTGGGTGTAGTCACGTGCGAAATAGGTCAGCGAGGAGCCGTTCTGGTGGAAAGCCATCCAGAAGAAGATGACCACCGCGAACACGAAGATGAGGGCGACGATGCGGTCCTTGGTCTGCTTGGGAGTGAGCTCCACGACGTTCTCGTTGGCAGCGGCGGCCTGCTTGGCATTGACGTCCGTGTGCTTGAACCAGGAACGGAAGCCGAAGTAGATCGCCATCGAGAAGATAAGGGACACGCAGGCGACCGCGAAACCGAGGTTGTAGGCAGTCGACAGCTGATTGATATAGTACTGGCTGAAGTCGGAAAGGCTCATGGCCGCGACGTCGGAGCCGGGCATCATGGCCTGGAGGTTCTGCAGGGCGGAAGGATCCTGGAGCGTGCCGTTCAGGCACTGGTGCGCCAGGGCGGGGATGTCGGCCTTGTAGATGAGGCCGGACTTGGCGAGGTGGCTGTTGGTCAGCGCGGTGGCGGCGGTAGGGGCGAACATGGCGCCCACGTTGATGGCCATATAGAAGAGGCTGAAGCCGGAGTCGCGCTTGGCGCTGAACTTGGGGTCGTCATAGAGGTTGCCGGTCATCACCTGGAGGTTGCCCTTGAAGAGGCCGGTACCGACGGCGATGAGCAGCAGGGCGCCGATCATCATCGCCAGGGCCAGTCCGCGGTTGGCGAAGGCGTCGGTGGGGATGGCCAGGCAGAGATAGCCCAGGAACATCACGGAAACGCCGGTGACGACGCACTTGCCGAAACCGATCTTGTCGGCAAGCCAGCCGCCGAGGACGGGCATGAAATAGACAGCTGCCAGGAAGATGGCATAGAACTGGCCGGCCGCGGCGGCGGTGAAGCCGAACTTGGCCTGCAGGAACAGCAGGAAGATGGCCAGCATGGTGTAGTAGCCGAAGCGCTCGCCGGTATTGGCCAGCGCGAGGGCGTAAAGACCTTTGGGTTGTCCTTTAAACATATAAGATAGTTTTAAATGATATTATCATTATGTGCAAGTACACAAAGATAATTATTTTTGGTATATTTGTCAAAATGGACGTGTAGAGTGATGAAGAAAATTTGCGCACATATCGTCACTGGCTGCATATGGCTCCTGGCCTTGCTGCCGCTCAAAGTCCATTATGCGCTGGGAGCCTTCCTGGCCTGGATGATGCGCGTCGTCGTGAAGTACAGGAGGAAGGTCGTGGAGACCAATTTAGCGCATTCGTTTCCGGACAGGAGTCCGGAGGAGCGCCATGAGATAATGAAAGGCTTCTACCGGCATTTCGGAGAGCTCATCGCCGAGGCGGTGTGGTTCGGAGGCTGCCGCTCCAAGGCGCGCCTCCGCCGCCAGCATCTCTGCGAGTTCGCCGGACTGGAGGAGCACGCAAAGGAGCTGGAAGGGACCAAGGGCGTGATGTACCTTACCTCCCACTGCGGCAACTGGGAGCTTTACGGCGGATGGTTCCAGTATGCTCCCCAGGGGTCGCTCCCCTACCGCGAAGAGCAGGTCATCGCTCCGTACAAGCGCCTGAGCAGCGATATCTGGGAGGATGTGCTGGCCCGCAACCGCTTCTGGCCCATGGAAGGGTTCGAGGGCTACGTCGAGTCCCGCAACGTGCTGCGCTATACGCTGGAGCACGGCGACAGGAGGGTGTTCCTCTTCAACACCGACCAGTACCCTTACCGCGGCGCGCAGGGTTACGAAGTGCAGGACTTCCTGCACCAGCGCACCATGGCCATGACTGGCGGAGCCGCCATCGCCTGCAAGTTCGGCCTGGCCGCCATGTACACCCGCTTCGAGAGGGTCTCGAAGGGCCATTACCGGATGAGCTTCCGGACCATCGCGAAGGATGCGTCGAAGATGACGCCGGCCGAGATTACCGAGCGCTATTATGCCATGCTCCAGGAAGACCTTGAGGCCCAGCCCTCCAACTACCTCTGGAGCCACAAGAGATGGAAGAACCTTTATGACTACAAATAACCGACATAAAACACTAGCAAAATGACTATCAAAGATTTGGAACCGAAAGTCGTGTGGAATAACTTCTATCAGATCACACGCATCCCCCGTCCTTCGAAGCACGAAGAAAAGATCCGTCAATACCTCCTCGACTGGGGCAAGGCCAAAGGATTCGAGACCTTTGCCGACAAGACCGGCAACGTCATCATCCGCGTCCCCGCCACTCCCGGATTCGAGAACCGCAAGGGCGTGATCCTTCAGGGACATATGGACATGGTCCCGCAGAAGAACGCCGATACTGTACATGATTTCGTCAAGGACCCCATCGAGACCTGGGTGGACGGAGAATGGCTCCGTGCCAAGGGCACCACTCTCGGCGCAGACAACGGCCTCGGAGTGGCGATGGCCCTCTCGGTGCTCGAGGACCCGTCCGTCAAGCACGGCCCCGTCGAGGTCCTCGTCACCTATGACGAGGAGACCGGCATGACCGGCGCCCGCGCCCTCGAGCCGGGCATCCTCAAGGGCGACATACTCATCAACCTCGACTCCGAGTCGGAGGGCGAGCTCTATGTCGGCTGCGCCGGCGGCCTCGACGCCGTCGCATCCGCGACATACGAGCCCCAGCCCTGGCCGGAGAAGGGATATGCCTGCTACGAGTTCGCCGTCAAGGGCTGCCAGGGCGGCCACTCCGGAATGGACATCATCCTCTGCCGCGCCAATGCCAACAAGGTGGCTGCACGCGCGCTGCTTCCGCTCCTTCGCGACTGCGGCGTGAAGCTCATCGACCTTGAGGGAGGCACCTTGCGTAACGCCATCCCGCGCGAGGCCTTCGCTACTGTCTATGTCCCTGAAGACGGCATCGCCAAGGCACAGGCCGTCATCGACAAGGTGGCCGCCGAGGTCAAGAAGGAGCACGCCGTCACCGACCCGGGCATGAAGTTCATCTTCAAGCCCTGCGAGGACGACGGATGCGACCACTGCGACGACTGCAAGTACGTTCCCGAGGCCGACGCGCTCCGCTTCATCCGCGCCGTCCTCGCATGCCCCGACGGCGTGGACCGCATGAGCGACGCCATGCCCGGCCTCGTCGAGACCTCCAACAACCTCGCGATGGTCAGGATCGAGAAGGGCAAGTTCTCCGTGATCACCCTGATGCGCAGCTCAGTGGACTCCGGCAAGGAATTCCTCGCCACGAAGCTCGAGTCCGTGTTCAAGCTCGCCGGCGCCGATGTCAAGTTCGAAGGCGGCTATTCCGGCTGGGCTCCGAACAACGCATCGCCCATCCTCCATACCATGAAGAAGGTCTATAACGACCTCTACGGCAAGGAGCCTCTCGTAATGGCCATCCACGCCGGTCTGGAGTGCGGCATCCTCGGAGGCATCTATCCCGACTGGGACATGGTCTCCTGCGGCCCCACCCTGCTGAGCCCCCACTCCCCCGACGAGCGCGCCAACATCCCTTCCGTCCAGAAGGTTTGGGACTTCCTCAAGGCCGTCCTCGAGAACATACCCGTAAAGTAGCATGAAAGAATCGACCCGGATCCAGCTCATTGAATGGGCGGAGAAATACAATGACCCGGAGTACTTCCGGGGAGACCCGATAGCGTTCCCGCGCAAGTTTGCGCGGGAACTCGCCGAGGGCCGGGCCGTGCTCCAGGACGTGGAGATCGCGGCGCTCTTCGCCGCGCACTTCGCCTGGGGCCGGCGCGAGATGATCGTGCGCGACTGCGAGCGTCTGATGGACGAGATGCAGTGGCGCCCGTTCGACTACGTCCGGGCCGGAGACTGGCGCGACGACGAGACCAGCATCCACCGCACCACCAAGTGGAGCGATGTGGCCCGTATCTGCAAGCGCCTGAAAGAATGGTACTTCTGGCACCCTTCCCTGGAGTCCCTCACCCAGGACGAGCTCCGCACCACGATCTTCCGCCAAAAGTCCGACCCCAAGGCGCCGAACAAGAAGATCAACATGATGCGCCGCTGGATGGTGCGTGACGACGGCAAGGTCGATCTCGGCCTCTGGAAGAAGATCCCCAAGACGGATCTCATCATCCCGCTCGACGTCCACGTCCATGCCAGGGCTGTCGCCTGCGGCCTGACCGCCAGGAAGCAGAAAGACCTGAAGACTGCGCTCCAGATCACCGACGCTTTCCGGGAGATCTTCCCGGACGACCCTTGCCTGGGAGACTTCGCCCTCTTCGGCTATGACATAGACCGGGAAAAGGATGCCTAGGCTCTTCATCATAGCCGGCTGCAACGGCTCGGGCAAGACCACCGCATCATACTCCGTACTGCCCGAGATGCTCGAATGCACCCAGTTCGTGAACTCCGACGAGTTCGCCAAGAGCATCGCGCCGTTCGACCCCGACTCGGCATCCGTGTCGGCCGGCCGGTTCATGCTGATGAGGATCAATTACCTTTTCAACAAGAAAGAAGACTTCTGCATCGAGAGCACGCTCGCCACGCGATCGCTGCTCAGGATGGTCAGGGAGGCCAAGTCCAACGGATACACTGTCACGATCATCTACCTGTGGCTGAACTCCTCGGACCTCGCCATCGCGCGCGTGCACGACAGGGTCCTGTCCGGGGGTCACAACATCCCGGAACCGATTATCCGGCGCCGCTTCTTCATGGGGCTGAAGTATTTCTTCGACGAATACATCCCGGAATGCGACAGGTGGATCCTGGCTGACAACTCCAAGACTCCCTTTACCGTCATTGCCGAAGGAAGCCACGACCTGGTCCATATCAAGGACAGCGACAAATACGACCTGACCTGGGCGCTCGCCCACCCTCCACAAGAAGCGGAACAGGAATAGAACAATGATTTACGATAAGCAATACTATCTCGAGACATTCCAGGTGACGGAGAACGACCTGCGCGCGCTCACGGCCGAAGGCCTGCGCGGAGGAAGCGACTACTGCGACCTGTTCTTCGAGAACACCTCATACCGCGACATCCTGTTGCGTGACGGAGAAGTCTCGTCAGGAGGCTTCCACATAGACTACGGAGTCGGCATCCGTGTCCTGAACGGCGAGAAGACCGGCTATGCGTACTCGGAGAGTACGGATGCCGCCTCGATGCGGGCGGCGGCCCGCGCGGCGGCCGCCATCACGGTGGGCTGCGCTGTGGGCGGCGACCGCCGCACCAGCGACCACCGTCACTTCGGCCGTCCCAATCCCGCCGCGGACCGCTATCCGATGCTCCAGGACTGGCGCACTGCCGACATCTCCGCCCAGCTGCCCATGCTGAAGAAACTTGAGACCCTTATCAGGGCGAAGGACTCCCGTGTCATCAAGGTCATAGCTATGCTGTCCTCCCAGGTCAGCGACATCCTGATGTTCAACTCCTTCGAGGAACTCAAATACGACACCCGCCCGATGGGCAGCCTGGTCGCCTCGGTGGTCTTCAGCCAGAACGGCGCCATCGAGACGAAGTCGGTCTCGCGCAGCTTCCGCAAGGGCTGCGAGATGCTCGACGATGCGCTACTCGAAGAACTGGCCGCCCAAGCGGTCCAGGGCATCGACGAGCGCTTCGCGGCACGGCGCCCCAAAGGCGGCCGGATGGCCGTCGTGATGGGCGCCGGCGCGTCCGGCATCCTGCTCCACGAAGCCATGGGCCACGCCTTCGAGGCCGACTTCAACCGCAAGGGCCAGTCCATCTTCTCCGACAAGATGGGCAAGCGCATCTGCCGCGAGGGTATCACCATCGTGGACGACGGCACCATCCGCGGCAACCGCGGCGCCGTCAATTTTGACGACGAGGGAGTACCGGGACAGTACACGGTAATGGTCGAGGACGGAGTCCTCACCTCTTACCTGCACGACCGCATCAGCGCCAATTACTACGGAGTCGTCCCTACCGGCAACGGCCGCAGGGAATCGTTCCGCTACAATCCCATTCCGCGTATGCGAGCCACCTATATGGAGAGCGGAGAAGGCTCCTCCTCAGACATAATCGCATCCGTGAAGAAAGGCATCTACGTCGACCAGTTCGCCAACGGACAGGTCAAGATCGGCGAAGGCGACTTCACCTTCTATGTCAAGAGCGGCTTCCTGATCGAGGACGGCCGCCTGACCATGCCGGTCAAGGACGTGAACATCATCGGCAACGGCCCCCAGGCCCTTGCCGACATAGTGGCCGTCGCCGACGACCTCAAGATAGACGACGGCACCTGGACTTGTGGCAAGGAGCAAAGCGCTCCCGTGTCCTGCGGCATCCCCACGGTGCTTGTTAACCAATTGACAGTGGGAGGAGAATGATGGACTATACCTTGACACAACAGGAAATTGCCCTGGCGGCCAGATGCCTCGACATAGCGCGCGCAAAAGGCGCGCAGAAGGCCCGCGTGACTCTCAACAAGAGCTGCATGGACCTGATCGGCACCCTGAACGGAGAGGTGGACAAGGTCAGCCACTGCCTCGACCGTTCCATCAGCATCGCCCTCTTCGTGGACGGGAAATACGGAAGCTTCTCCATCAACAGGCTGGAGGAGAGCGCATTGGAAGACTTTATCGACAAGGCCGTCGCCACGGTGAGGCTGCTGGCGGAGGACCCCTGCCGGGACCTTCCGGACCCGGACAGGACCGCCCGCGACGCCGCCACCGGCCGCGAGCTCGGGCTCTACGACGAGGCCTGCCAGTCGGTGGACACCGACCGCCGCCTCGCCATCGCCCTCGGGGCCTCCATCTTCAAGGCGACTGCACCTGATGACAACTGGACGCTGATCTCAGAGGAAGCCGAATACTCTGACAGTGTCTTCGACTCCCTGGTGATGGACACCCAGGGACTCTGCTGCCGCCATACCGAGACCTCGTTCGAATACGGCGTCGAAATGACGGTTGCAGACAAGGAGGGCAACAAATACAGCGGCTACTGGTGGAACACCACGCCGCGCCTCGAAGCTCTCGGGGCCGACGGCATCGGCCGGAGAGCCCTCGCGCGCGCCGTCGCCCAGATTGGCCCCAGCCGTCTGCCCAGCGGGAAATACCGCTGCGTCATCGACAGCGAATGTGCCTCCAAGGTCCTCACTCCCCTGCTGAACGCCCTCGGCGGCTACGCCATCCAGCAGAACAACAGCTTCCTGCTGGACTCCCTGGGCCGGAAAGTATTCCATGAAGGCCTCACCGTCAGGGATGTAGGGCGCAGGAAGGGCGAGACCGGCTCCAGACTCTTCGACTCCGAGGGAGTCGCCACCCGAGAGCGCGACATCATCGCGCAGGGCATGGTGAAGGAGTATTTCATCAACACCTATATCGGTGCCAAGATGGGCGGCTAGCCCACTGCCGAAGATGCCATCCGT
>JAEEGJ010023308.1_pt1 | contig 13012 bp, 11 predicted proteins | sample 8958761 | NCBI WGS metagenome assembly JAEEGJ01 (sample SAMN16246546, study PRJNA631951) | gut metagenome | biome: gut microbiome; feature: rumen; material: RS-attached | host: Bos | place: Iran: Karaj | collected 2018-10
GATTATCTTCGCCTTATTCATGAAGTTATTCTCCAAAGACCAATATGTTTCTCCATTCATTATGGAGTTACCTGCTTATCACTTACCACAAGCAAGAAACGTCTTTGCCCACTTATGGGAAAAATTAAAACACTATGTTATTAAAGCTGGTACTATTATTGCCGCTTGTACAATCGTCATTTGGTTCTTATCTAATTTCGGTTGGGCATTCTGGAATGGTTTAGTGCCAATTGGTGAATCTATCCTTGCTGATTTAGGTAGAGGCTTAAGATTCTTCTTCTATCCATTGGGTTGCTTACCTGGTGGTTGGACATATGGTGAAGATGGCTGGAAATACGCTGTTAGTACAATTACTGGCTTAATTGCTAAAGAAGACGTTGTTGCCACAATGGCAGAACTCGGCTTAGAAGAAGGCACAATTGCTTTGTCTATTGCTGGTGTTTATAGCTTTGCGGTCTATAACTTATTCACATTACCATGCTTTGCCGCAATTGGCGCTGCTCATGGTGAACAAAAGGGCAAAGAATTCTGGCTAACTATGTTATGGTGGTTTGCTATGTCTTATGGCTTTGCCTTAGTAGTCTACTGGTTAGGTACCTTATTTGGTGTTGCTTGGTGGGCTGGTTTATTAGTTCTCTTAGCTATTGCTGGTTGTGTTGTTGGCGCTGGTATCGTTGTGAGCAGACGTCATAAACTCGCCCTAGCGGAATAAAAGAAAGTGAGTTACATTGCATGGCCTGGTTTGAACCATTAATCATTATCGGAGCAGTCTTATTCGTTGGATTTGTAATATTCCTTTCCTTTTATATGAAGAAAAAAGGGAAGAGTTTAGGCGGAGATTGTGGTTGTAATTGTTCTGGTAATTGTTCAAACTGTGGCCAGCAATGCTCTAATTGTTCAAAAATGTATAAAGAATATAAAAGTATGTATTCTAAAGAATAAATATGGAATTAATTGAATACACTCTTTCGGTAAGAGGAATGCGATGTGGGATGTGCCAATCTCATATCCAAGACGTTATAAGAAAAAACTTTGATGTTGTTAAAGTCAAAGCTAGTCGTCATAAAAAACAAGTTTTGATCCTTTCTAAAATACCATTTGATGAATCTAAGCTTACCGAAGTAATGAATTCCACTGGTTATCCATATTTAGGAATCATTAGTAAAACTATTATTAATAAAAAAGGTCTATTTAGAAAATGAAGAATTACGTGTACGCAATTATCGGTATATCTTTAATCTTTATTTGCACCACAATTGGTGCCCTTTTTGTATTTCTTTTCAAAAATAAATCTATTTCTCCAAGGCTTAATAAAATCTTTATTGGTTTTGCAGCTGGAGTGATGCTTAGTGCATCTTTTACATCATTAATCGCCCCAGCGCTTAGTTTTGAAACTACTTATATGCCTATTTGGGTAATAGTGGCAATTGCTATAGCGCTGGGAGCCGGATTTCTTTGGCTCATTGATAAACTAGTTCCACACTTCCACGTTAATGAAGGTAAAGAAGAAGGCTTACCATCTAGAGGATTATCTAAGACAAGTAAAATGTTTTTAGCGGTTACCATCCATAATGTCCCTGAAGGTTTATCAGTTGGTATTGCTTTTGGTGTCGCTCTTGCTAATCCTGGCAATCATTCCTTAATCATAGGTGCTTTACTTCTCGCCATTGGTATTGGTTTACAAAATATTCCAGAAGGCGCAGTAGTGGCTCTTCCTATTAAAGGGGAAACTGGTTCCTCGTTGAAAGCGTTTCTATTTGGTACATTCTCTGGAGCGGTTGAGCCAATCGCTGCGGTATTAGGACTATTTTTAGCGATGCAAATACAAGCAATTATGCCTTGGTCACTCGCCTTTGCAGCGGGTTGTATGATCTATGTCGTAGGCGAAGAGATGATTCCAGAAATGAAAGGTGAAGGGCACGATCATTTCGGTGTTTGGGCGTTTATTATTGGCTTTGTCATCATGCTTATATTAGATAGTATTCAATTATAATATATGAATATATTAATTAAGGATATAAGACAAGCTGATGTGTCTTTTTATATGCTGTTTACGATTTTTTACGAATATTCTTGAATAGTTATGTATAAATATGTATTATTATGTTGAAGGAGGTAAATCCGCATGATTAAATGGTTCAATGTTAAGGATCGTACAGGCGTTGCGTCTTTATATCCAAACAACATTACTCTTAATACCGCTGCTATGTCACCATTAGACTTTGCCTATCGTGTGCAAGTTGGTCTAGAAGACAATGGCAATATCATCATTAAACCGTTAACTCGTGAGGTGGTAGAATCAGGTGTCTTAGATGAATGCTGCTTGCTTAAACTAGAGATTCATAAAAGCTTCGCCAGAATATCATCTGCGTTATTGCTAAAACAAATTAGTGAGGCTCTAGGCTTAACACTAACAAAAACACCAACCCAATTTCCGACTACTTGGGATAGCGTGGAAAACATCTTGGTCGTCAATACGAAAGGAGGAGCAAAATCATGATTGAAACATATACATGGATTATCTGGTTAGCATTATTCGTAGCTATGCTAGCTGTTGAGGCCCTAGGCCCAACCTTAGTGTCAGTTTGGTTCGCATTCGGCGCTCTTGTTGCACTCATCGTCTCCTTTATTCCAGGAGTCGCATGGTGGGTCGAAGTTGTTATCTTCGTAGTCATCTCTTTAGCGACACTCCTCGCATTACGTCCAGTGTTAAGACGCTATTTCAAACGCAATAACTACAATACAAATATTGATAGTTTCACTGGAAAAAGAGGATATGTTATCGAAGATATCACTTATTTAAAACCAGGTGCAGTAAAAATCGGTGATGTGAGTTGGACTGCTATACCAGTTGAAAAAGATCAAAAGATCTTAGAAAACGAAGTCATCGAAGTCGTTGCCGTTAATGGTAACAAATTAATTGTCAAGAAAGTTGAGGTAAAATAACATGCCAGTCGTATTAATTGTCATTCTCTCCATAGTAGTTCTCATCCTACTTATTATCTTCATTTCCAATATTAAAATTGTTAAACAAACAGAAAAGATTATCGTCGAAAGACTTGGTGCTTATCGTACCACTTGGGGTGTTGGTATCCACATGTTGCTCCCATTCTTTGATAGAGTGGCCTTAAAGGTCTCTATGAAAGAACAAGTCAAAGACTTTGAACCACAATCCGTTATTACAAAAGATAACGTCACCATGCAAATTGATACAGTTGTCTTCTTCGTAGTAACTGACGCTAAGCTATATGCCTATGGCGTTGAAAACCCAATGAGCGCGATTAATTACTTATCCGCGACGACATTAAGAAATATCATTGGTGAACTCGCTCTTGATGAATGCTTAACTTCTAGAGAAATCATCAATGAAAAAATGAGAAAAATCTTAGACGAAGCTACTGACCCATGGGGCATCAAAGTCAACAGAGTTGAAGTTAAGAACATTCTTCCTCCAAAAGACATCCGTGAAGCCATGGAAAAACAAATGAGAGCGGAAAGAGAAAAAAGAGAAAAGATCTTACTTGCTGAAGGTCAAAAACAATCCGCGATTCTCGTGGCTGAAGGTCAAAAACAATCCGCCATCTTAGGCGCTGAAGCTGATAAACAAATGGCGATTCTTAGAGCCGAAGGTCAAGCTGAAAGCTTAAGACAAATGAAACAAGCGGAAGCTGATTCCATCAGAATGGTTAAAGAAGCTGAAGCTCAAGGCTTAAAGATGATTAACGAAGCCAAACCAAATGAAGCCGCTTTACAACTTCGTTATTACGAAGCCCTTGCTAAAATGGCTGATGGTCAAGCCACAAAGATCTTCCTTCCAAGCGAACTCAATAAAGCCGGTGCTTTAGGTACAGTCCTTAAGGAAGTTACAAAAGACAAATAAGCAATAGTGTAACCTCCCCACAGGTTATCTAACAAAAAGAGGTGTGGTATAATCGAACTCGATTATGAAAAAGAAAATACTGCCCCTCTTTTTTATTACTGCAGTTTCGTTAACTGCCTGTGGTAATAATTTCCACTATGCAGATCATCTTTCTGACTATGTTTTGAATATTGATCTCGGTGAGAGGACAAACTTCAAGATTTTACAGTTAACAGATTTCCACTTCTCTGACAAAGATGACCAAGACGAATTATACCGTTATGTCGACACCCTAGTGGAGGATGCAAAAACAAATTATGGTGTTGATTTTATCGTCGTCACAGGTGACCTTTTCACTTTTGCGTCAAAATGGACAGCGAGGAAATTATTCGATCATATGGAAAGTTATGGTGTCCCTTGGACAGTCGTCTTTGGTAACCACGACGAACAAACCTATTTCTCTGTTGATTGGATGACAAATTATTTAAATAATTATGGAAGAAATTGTTACTTCAAAGACATCCATAATGATGACGTTGAAGGTAACTGCAACTTTGTTGTTCACCTTAACAAAGGTGGCAAAGTTAAAGAACAATTAATCTTCATGGATAGTAACCGTTATCACTTTGGTACTGACTATAATGGCTATGACTATTTCAAAAACCCACAAATTGGTTGGTATAAAACGATGGTTAATTACTCCGCTACACTAAATGGCGAAGCTAATCCTGCTAAATCATTAATGTTCTATCACATTCCATTACCAGAAATTAATAAAATTACTGATCAAGAAAAGATGCTTAAAGATGATCCAAAGTATTGTTTCATCTATGGTGAGAAGAGAGAAAAGACATGTCCACCAGATGAAGACTTACATTTCTTTGATGTTATCGATGAACTTAATGCCACAACTGGTATGTTCTTTGGTCATGACCATATTAATGACTACGAAGCCATTTATAATGATGTTTATTTCTGCTATGGCTTAAAGAGCACAGATCGTATTTACTACAATGAAGATATGCTCGGTTATAAATTAATCGACTTAAAAGAAGATAGTACTTTCGAAATTAAGAGAACAAGAATTAGTTTCGATGGAAAGGAGAGATATTATGAGTAAGAAATTTGTCATTATTTCCTTAGCCATCTTAGCGGTTATTGGTTCTATTTGGACATTCTATGCTTCCAATATGTTCTTTGGTGATGTCTCTAACTTTAGTGCGGGCTTCATGAAGACCACCTTATTTGTGACTTTACCAGGTTTACTTTTAGGCGCACTTTTTGTGACCGCTTGTTTATTCATTATTCGTTTCTATTTAAGACCAAATTCTAGAAAGATTTTATCTAGAAACTATTTATTCATTGCCATAGCCTTAGGTTGCTTTGGCTTACTCTTCACTGTTTTGGGTGGAGTTCTTAATTTACATTCATTCATCAAACCATATCCATTTGCTGGATATTTAATTATCATGCTTGTTTTAAACGTCTTAATCATTGCTGGTTCCGCAGTGGTGCTATTTAAGATTGTTCTTAAGATGCCTGATGATACTGAAAAATTTAAAGTATCTGTTAAACACGTTTTCCATACCTTAGGCTTATTCTTATTAATCGCTTTAGCGTTTAATAGATTCGGTGCTTTCTTATTAGCCCCAGTCTATGTTCAATGGTCAACTTTATATAAGACATTTACTTATTACTTATTCTTACTCATTCCTATGGCTTTATTAGTTATCAAAGTCTTGAAGCTTTTAGAAATCCGTAAGAATTTCTTAATTCCAGTCGTGGTGGTCGCTATTTTAAACTGCGGCTTAATGATTGCCGTTCTCTTATTGGGCGCTAACGATCCAGCCTTTGTCAGTGCTGTCAGTGCTGCTGCCCCACTTGAAAGATTAGGCTCCATGCCAATGGAATTATTCATTCACTTCTTTACCTATTTTGGTGTTTCAACTTATTACATAATTGTTGAGGCAGTTAATAAAAACTAATTTATAATTAATTTAGTAATATGGAACTTAACCAAGTAATTTATATTGAATCGCTTCTTTTGTGTCTCGCCATTTTAGCCGTCTTATTCGTGGCTAACCTTAAGTTCTGGCGTCCAGTTATTATTAATAGACTTTCTCTCGTCTATATCTTTTTAGCAGTCGCCATTATCTTCTACATAGGCACTTCATTCGTGGAAGGTAAGCCAGAGTTTGCTTGGTTAAATAAGGTGTGCGTTATCGCTGGTTCAATCCTGATGACTCTAAGTTGTATGTTCTATTATTACTACGTATTAAAGAAAGTTGGTCTAGAATTTAAAAACGCAAAGTTCTGGTACATCTCTTCCTTCTTAGCCATTGCTGGTTCCGCTACTTTATTTATCGTTTCTTATTGGACTGGTACCGCTTTCTATATTGATGAAAAGGGTTTCTATCAAAATGGTCCATTGTTCTATGGTGATTTGATTGCCTCATATGCTTATATCTTATGTGGCGTCATCTTTGCGTTAGTCAAAGCCCATAAATCTGAATTACTTTCTGATAAGCATTTATTTTATACTATAGCGGCCGCCGCTATTCCAACTGTCCTTTTAGGCATTTTAGATATGATTCTTCCATATCCGGATGTCTTACCAACCACTTACTTTGGTGCGGTTATCTCTTTATTATTCTTATTTGCCCGTTCTACTGCTGGTCGTATGACAAGAGACCCATTAACCGGTTTACTTAATAGAAATGCTTTCGACTCTAGTTTAAATAGAGCTAGTAAGAAAAGAGGTCCAGCGTCCATTTGGTTATTTGTCATTGATATCAATCATTTCAAGCAAATTAACGACTCATTTGGACACTCCGTTGGTGATGTTGTTTTAATTAAGTTATCTAATGTTTTAGAAGCCATAGCTGATCAATATAAAGCCACAGTGGGTAGATGGGGTGGTGACGAATTCGTTATTTTTGCAGAATTTAACGATGGTGACATTGCGAAAAAGTTAACTAGCGATTTAAAGAGTAGAGTCCTTACTGAATGTAACCAAGATGAAAGATTCATCGTTTCCGTCAGTGTGGGCGCTGCTAAACTCAGAGAATTTGAAAGCTTAAAACACTTATTCGATGAAGCAGATCACATGCTTTACGAAGATAAGGCTAAATTCCATAAAATAAATGGCTAACAATATTGCTTGTTTAATAGTTTGACCACTAAAGTGGCAATGATTATCTTAGCGATATCAAAAGGAATATAAGGCACTACTGAAAATAATAGTGCTTTTTCTATGCTTAAATTCAAATAGAGCATTAAGAATAAGGTACCAATGATATAAACAATAATTAAAGAAACTAAGCAAGCTAGTCCGATTCTTATGAAATCATTTTTGATTGGTAATTTATTTAAGAAATATAAAGGGATAGAAATAACCACAAATGAAATGACATAACCAAATGTTGGAGTAATACCAGCGTTAAAGCCTGCATAGATTGGTAAAAACATCCCTAAGCCCAGATATAAACCAGTAATGATAAGAGTATCCACAAAACTAGTAGCGGTTAGTCCAATAATAAAGACAATTAATAATTGTAGAGATACTTTGATATTATCGCCTAAAGGAACCGCAAACATTCCTATCACGCACATAAGTGCGAGATAAATTGCATTTTTAGTAATTCTTTTGACGGTAAATACGTTATTCATAAGTCCTAAAGCATTTTACAACATAATGCGCAAAATACTATGCAACATTTTGATGTTTTGATATACTAATCTCTAGGTATGGCTATTCGTTATTTAATCATTAAACATCTCTCGCTCGGTTATGGAGTATTACTAAAAAGAGAGAATAATGATTTAGGAAAAATCTATTTCTCAGACGCGAAATCTTCTAAATCCGTCATCCTTTCGCATCCTTATTTATCAGTGGCGGAAGGCCTCTCTTTAAATAAGTTTGTCTCTTTAGGATTATACGAAGGTTTATTTGATAATGCCGTTAAAGAAGAAGCACAAGAATATTTAGACGGTCATATTAAGAACATGCATTTAAGCGAGAATGAATGCTATGGCTCTATCGTGGGTACACATGAATATTCTTTTAGAATCATAATTGATAGTAATTCATTTATCAACCTTTCATGTACATGTGGTGGTAATGCCTGTAAGCACCTATATGCAGTGTTTTCCAATATTAAGAAGTTAATTGATCCACATGCTAGTGATACACGTCTAACAAGTACAGATAACACTAATGAATTTAAAAATTACTTAGAAAAGTTTTTATATGTTAGAGGCGCAGATAACATTGCCTTAGTTAATAGATTTAACTACATGATTAGAAACTATGATAAGTGCAAACTCTTTATCGATACCATTCTTCCTTTCTATCAAAGAGGACAATATAAAGCGCGTGTTATAAATGATATCCTTGCTCCTTTATTCTTTAATATGGGTAATGAGTCCAACTTTGTGGAATACGCTCAAGAAAGTGGATCCAATGAAATCCAAGTCATTGTGGATGAAGCCACTAACTATTTCAAAGGCACATTACTTAAAGACTTTGAAAGAAAGAATAGTGAAACTAAGAAAGCTAATTTATACAACATTCTTCTAGCCCCTAACTGTGCTAGTCTTATTTCTTTACTTAAACACGCAGAAGATAACTATTCTGAAGAAAGAATCGCTAGCCAAGTGATGGTGGAATATATCAAATATAACGACTTAACCATTGAAGATATTGCTTCGTTAAAATCTAGTTATATCTTCCAAATGAATCACCGTTACTACATGAGCGATATTATGAGTTCACCTGCTAAGAATCGTTTAAGTACTTATCTATTATTCTTTGATGAACTCCCACTAGATGAAAACAAGATCAAACAAATACCTTTAGATTATTTACTTAAAGTATCTGCGTTTAGTAATGATAAGAGCCATTATGTACAAATCGCTCATAGTTATTTTGATCAAATTAAAGAAGAAGATATTCCTTTGCTCGCTGAGTTACTTGTTGGTGTTTCTTTACAACACGATTATGTCGATGAAAGGACTATTAGATTAACAATTGAACTTAGTAAAAAAATACCTGCTTCAACATATATACAAGAAATCGTTGATAACAACATTAGGAGACCAAAGAAGGCCAGGGTGCGTTAATTATTATGGATGTTTTAGAGCTTTTAAATCATTATCGCTTAGAAAGTCTCAATGAAAAAGAAGAAGAACTTTTCACCTATTTTGCCTATGCTTACTCAATTGAAAATGATGAGAATAACCACCCATATTTCCATATCGCTCTATTCAGTAAAATTTCTAGAATTAATGTTTTAGATTTTGTTATTACTTATAAAGGTGCGATTGAATACACTTGCCAAATTTGTCGCGAAAAGCAACCTTGTTATCACTTCTCAATTTTAGTTACTAAATTACTCACCACTGAGTATGAACAAATCAAAGCCTTAGGTGAGAGATTTAATTATGAAGTGAGTGATGTGGATAGAAGAGAACAACAAGCCGCTTTTGATTATGAACTAGAACAAGTCTTTAAAGAAATTAGAAAAGAAGAGATTGCTAATGCATCCACTAAAGCGAGATTAAAAGTTTATTTAGAAGATACTAGATTCTCTTATTCTGTTGGTTTAACTATCGCTAAAGGTAAAGAATATCGTATTGCTTCAATTGATAGATTCTTAAATAGATTCTATAACGAAGAAGAATTCAGATATGGTAAGGATTTAACTTTAATCCATAACCTTTCATCTTTTGATGAAGTAAGTCAAAAGATTATCACTATCTTACAAAAATATGGTCAAAACTCATTCATTGATTTAAATAACGAAGAATCATTGATGTATCTAGATGAGTTGTTAGACGCTCTTAAAGATAATTACTTATACATCAATAACGAAGTTTACCATGTGGAAAAAGAAACAATGGATGTTAAGCTAGCGGTTAATAGTGACTTCTCATTAAAAGTACTTGGCTTAATTAAAGGCTACATCCCATTAACCAGAAACTACTACATATGCAAATCGGCTAATAGTGTCAAACCTGTTACTAACAATAAATACATTAACTATCTTATAGATTCCGTTATTCATCACCCACTTTCTAGAGTGAGAGATAACTTTGATAACTATAAATATTCTTTCTTTGAAAAGTCTCCAGAGTACTTTGAATTAGATGAAGAGATTAATAAACTTATGTCTTCTTCCACTTTAAAGATTCAAGCTTATTTCGATTACGATAAAGATAATATCTATGAGAAAACTAGATACTTTAAAAACGATGAAGAAGTGGATGTTAACTCTATAACAAACTTCTATGAAGTTTCTCAAATCAAACATTATCAAGAATTATTAGGTGAATATGGCTTCTTTGATCATGTCTTAACTGATGGTGGTCAGGTCTGGGATTTCTTAAATAGCACTTTAGATAATTTACGCGCTGTCGCAGAATTATATTTCTCTAAAGAACTTGAAAATAGAAGTACATCCCAGTTCTCTTCTCCAAGCATCAGTGTGAGAAAAGAAGGCTCAATGTTAGAAGTACTCGTTGATAATTCTTTATATACAGACGAAGAACTCAAAGCTATCTTAATTGGCTTAAAGCGCAAAAAGAAATTCGTTAAGATTGGCGATAACTTTATTTCACTTTTAAGCGAAGACACTAAAAAGTTCTATGACTTCGCTAAAGACTTTGATTTAATTACTGAAAACTCTTTAAACAAGAAAAAAGAAGTGCCTTTATATTATGCTTTTAAAGCATATGGCAAAGACCATAACTTCTTATCAATAGATTCTTATATTGAAGAAGTATTTAACGATCTTAAGAACTTCTCTACGAACGATAAAGATATTCCAAATATCAACGGTGAACTTAGACCATATCAAATTGATGGTGTGAAGTGGCTTTTAACTTTATATAAATATTCATTAGGTGGCATCCTCGCTGATGATATGGGCTTAGGTAAAACTATTGAAACCATTGCCTTTATTAACGCAATTAAATCAGATAAACCAATTCTTATCGTTTCCCCTAAATCATTAGTGTTTAACTGGATTAGTGAATTCAATAAGTTCGCAAAAGACATACCCGTGTATGGAATTATTGGTACAGTTGAAGAAAGAAAGAAGATCATCAAGAAGATTAAAGATGATAAATTTGGTGTCTTCTTCATCTCTTATGATTCCCTTAGAAACGAATATGAGAATTTATTAGATTTTACATTTGATGTCGTTATCCTTGATGAAGCTCAATTTATCAAAAATATCCACGCTAAAAAGACCAGTGCGGTTAAACAAATCAATGCTTTGCATACAATTGCCTTAACTGGTACCCCAATTGAAAATAATATCTATGACTTATGGAGCATCTTTGACTTCTTAATGCCTCATTATCTTTTAGATTATGATGACTTCAAAGATTCTTTTGAAAATGATGAAGAATACTATCAAATCGTCAGAGATAAAGTAGCGCCTTTCATCTTACGTAGAAGAAAAGAAGATGTCCTTAAGGACTTACCAGAAAAATTCGAAGTCATTGTCACTACAGAAATGTCTCCTGAACAAAGAAAACTTTATGATGCTTTCCGTCTTAAAGCTAAAGAAGAACTTAAATCTAAAGACGGTGGTTCTCATATGATGGAAGTATTATCCATTATTACAAGACTTAGACAAATCTGTGTTGATCCAGCGACATTCGTTGAAAACTTTGAAGGTGAATCAGGCAAGATTGCAACTCTTAAAGAAATCGTTGAGAATAAACTTAAAGACAATCACCGTTTCTTAATCTTCTCTCAATTTGTTTCCGCTTTAAACATTGTTAAAGAAGAAATCGAAAAGATGGGCATTAAGTACTTTATGATTACTGGTGATACATCCGCGAAAGAAAGACTTAACATCTGTAATGAATTTAATGAAAATGAAGAGTACAAGATCGTTTTAATTTCATTAAAAGCAGGTGGTACAGGCCTTAATTTGGTCGGCGCTGATGTTGTTATTCATCTTGACCCGTGGTGGAACTATAGCGCACAGAATCAAGCTAGTGATAGAGCGCACCGTATTGGTCAAACTAGAACTGTGGAAGTTATTAAACTTATCGCTGAAAACTCTATTGAAGAAAGAGTGGTTTCTCTTCAAGACGAAAAGAAAGAACTCGTTGATAAAGTTATTAGTAACGATGACTCCAGCATCAAATCTCTATCAATTAAAGATTTGAAATCTATTTTGAATATGTAATAGAAAACCGCAACAATAGCGGTCACCTATTGAGATATTGTCATATTATAAATGCCGCCTTTCTTGTATAAAGAAGGTGAATCATTTCATATGTAATGGAGGCAAAATATGATTTTAGAAAAATGTGTTATTGGTATTGAGTTTGGTTCTACCAACATTAAAGCAGTTATGCTTGATGAAAATCATGAGATTATCGCATCTAATGATTATGCTTGGGAATCAACATTAAAAAACGGCATTTGGATCTATACATTAGAACAAGCCAAAATCGGTTTAGCGGATTGCTATGCTGGTTTAAAAAAGAAATTTGAAACTAAATATCGTAAACCATTAAGCAAAGTTGGTGCTATTGGTATTTCTGGAATGATGCACGGTTACCTTGTTTTTAATAAGAAAGGTGAACAACTTGCGGAGTTTAGAACTTGGAAAAATACTATCTGCCCAGATGCTCAAGATCAATTATCTGCCTTATTTAACTTCAATGTCCCACAACGTTGGAGTGTTTCTCATATTTATCAAGCCATTCTTAATGGAGAAAAAGAAGTTAAAGATATTGTCTTTGCCACAACTTTAGCGGGCTATTTCCATTATTTATTAACTGGTGAAAAAGTTATCGGTGCAAACGATGCCTCTGGTATGTTCCCTCTAGATAAAAACACTAAAGACTATGACTTAGATATGGTTGAAAAGTTTAATGACCTTGTTAAAGATAAAGTCCCATGGAAGATCCTTGATATCCTTCCAAAATGTATGCTTGCAGGTCAACACGCTGGTAAGTTAACTAAAGAAGGTGCCTTATTAATTGACCCAAGTGGTGTCTTACAAGCTGGTATCCCATTCTGCCCACCAGAAGGTGATATGGGTACAGGTATGATTGCCACTAACTCTGTTAGAGTTGGCTATGGTAACTCTTCTTTAGGTACGTCTGGCAATATTACTTTAGTAACTG
>JAEEGJ010023315.1_pt1 | contig 13008 bp, 12 predicted proteins | sample 8958761 | NCBI WGS metagenome assembly JAEEGJ01 (sample SAMN16246546, study PRJNA631951) | gut metagenome | biome: gut microbiome; feature: rumen; material: RS-attached | host: Bos | place: Iran: Karaj | collected 2018-10
AATATGTATCTTGAATACAAATATACAATAACTAAAAAAGGATTAGATAATATTAGAGATAATTACAACTTTGATAAAGATGTAAAAGGGGAAGGCTATATAGGCGACGAAGTTGGATTTGGTTGCTTAAAAGCAGATACTAATTATAAGTATATGCTTGACTATTTGCCTAAAGAAGATGGTACAATATATGTTCAATGTAAGAGTGCTTTTTTACAAGCTTTAAATGATGGAGAATTTGAGGGAGTTACAGTTATTAAAGGAGACGGAATATCTGAGTACTCTCAAATAAATAGAAAAACTAGTAAAATTAGCCAGGAAGGAAGTGGAGATTAGGTATGAAAGAGTCAATGTGGGGTTATTTTATATTATCGTTAGGTATGTTAATTTTAGCAGTTATGTTACTAATTCAAAATTTAACATCTACTAATGAAGAAGACTTTTATCTAGGAAGAGAAATAATGGAGGCAGCTATGTTGGATGCAGTAGATTATGGTACATTTAGATCTACTGGTGAATTAGTTATGTCTAAAGAAAAATTTGTAGAAGTTTTTATAAGAAGATTTGCTGATAGCGTATCTGGTCAAAAGACTTATACATTAGAATTTTATGATATTCATGAATATCCACCAAAAGCAACTGTTAGAATATTAACTAACACAGGTTCAACTGAGATAAAAGATAGTAGTTTTGATGTAGATATTAATACTATCTTGAATGGTGTGCTTGAAACTACTGGCGAATATGGCGCTATGGAATATGAAAATACTACAAAAATAGAAAACCCATAGAATATTAAAATCAATTCATTCAGAATTGATTTTTTTATTTTTATTGGTATTGAAATATCAACCTGAATTATGCTATAATTACTTTATAGTAGAGTAGTATGTGTATATACTAGTAGGAGGAATAAAATGGGAAATATTTTATATGGTATTAAAAGATTTTTTAAGAATAAAAACACGGTTACTATTATAGCGTTATTGGCATCTTTGTTTATTTTATATTGGGCTTATAATTATAGAATTGATGTTGCTACAAGACCAGTTTCAGTTCCATATGCAACAAGACAAATAGGGCCAAGGACTGAAATAACAACAGATATGGTATCAACTAAAAAAGTTCCAGGTGGAGTTGTTAGTAAAGAGGTATTAACAACTTCAAGACAAATTGTTGGTAAATATGTATCAAATAAGGCGGTAATTCCAATGAATAGCGTATTCTATAATAGCATGGTTATGTCATGGGATGAATTGCCACATAGTAACTATGGTAAAATCCCTGATGGAAATACAATTGTTGCATTACCAGTTTCATTAGATACAACATATGGTAATTCAATTTATCCTGGCAATTATATAGATTTATACTTTTATACAAGAGATGGAAATTCTGGTAACCTAATGCTAGGTAAATTTATAGAGAGTATTAATGTACTAGCTGTAACTAATGCAGCAGGTAGTAATATTTTTGAATCAACAGGAAATTTAGATACACCAGCATTCTTAATATTTAGTGTTCCAGAAGATATTCACTTATTATTAAGAAAAGCAATTAATTTTGGCAATATTTTCCCTGTTCCTAGAAATGCTAAATATTCAACTGATCCAAAGCCAACTTCAGTAGCTAGCACACATATTCAACAATATATACTTTCTAAGACAATTATGGTTGAAGAAAGAGATAGAGCTAATCTTAATCAAATTAGTGGTGCTGATATTATTGCTAAAGATGTTGCTCCAACAACACAAACGCCACCAACAACTACTAATGAAACAACATCGGCTACAGTGGCTACAGAATAGGAGGGTATTATGAACTTTTTTAAGAATAAAAACGTTGTAACAATAATTGCTGCTATTATATGTATCTTAATCATATCAATAGCATATAAATATAGAGTTGATAAAAAGATAGATGCAATTACAGTTCCAGTGGCTGCTGAAAATATTACTTCTAGAACTGAGATTACTAAAAAACAAATTGGTTCCATGAAAGTAGCTTCTTCAAGTTTAAGTCCAAATGTAATTACATCTGAAGCAAATATAATTGGAAAATTTGTTAATTATAATACATTTATTCCAAAAGATAGTTTCTTTTATGAATCTGCAGTTGTTGAATGGAAAGAAATGCCAGATTCAGCATGGAATGATATAGGCGATGGACAAACAGTATTTTCATTACCAGTTAGTAGTGCAACTACTTATGGAAACTCAATTTATCCAGGAGAAAAAATTGACTTATATTATCAAACACAAGATGAAGTAGAACATAAATTTGTTCTTGGTAAATTAATTGCAGGTATTAAGGTTATTGCTGTTAAAGATAGCAGAGGTAACCATATAATGAAGAAGAGTTCTGAACAAAAAGATGCTGCTGCATTAATATTTGCAGTAACAGAAGAACAACACTTATTGCTTAGAAAAGCATCTCTTACAGATGGAACAATTATCCCTGTACCAAGAAATGCTGATTATTCAAGCGATGAAACTCAAACAGTTATAAGTAGTGAATACTTAAGAGGACTTATTGAATCAAGATGTGATAATATTGAACCAGATAATGTAAGTTCATCAACTGTAGCTGATGTAACAGTAATAGAATAAAATAATAAGAATGAAAAGAGGATGTTAATATGGAAGGAGAAATTGTTTTCTCGCAAATAGATTTCGGTTTACTACAACCTTTATTAGATGATGATGATATCACCGATATTTCTTATTCTAATGGTGGTCAATTATGGGTGAAAACACTTTCTCAAGGTGTTCATCCTGAACATGTAGAAGGCGTAACAGATGAAGTTATTGAAAAACTAGCATTTCAATGCTCTAACGTTATGGGTAAGACATTTAATATGGCACACCCATTCCTAGATGCTGAAAGTGCTGAGCTTCGTATGAACTTTGTTCATAATAGTATTGCTACAAATGGAGTAGCACTACTTATAAGAAAAACGCCAGCAAAGATTCGTTTAAATAAAGATAAATTAATTAACGAACAATATGTTACTGATCAAATGCATGATTTCTTAATCAAATGCGTTTGGGGCCATTGTAATATAATGGTTGCCGGAGAAACTGGTTCAGGTAAAACTGAGCTTGTAAAATATTTAGCAAGTAATGCTAAAGAAGATGAAAAAATAATATCTATTGAAGATACATTGGAACTTCACTTAGATAAGATTTATCCGAATCGTGATATAGTTGCGATGAAGACTAATAACATAGCTTCATATACAGAAGCATTAGTAGCCTGCATGCGTCAGAATCCAATATGGATTCTACTTGCCGAGGTTCGTTCTGCAGAAGCTGTTATGGCTGTTCGTAACTCTATTTCTTCTGGTCACCACGTTATTTCTACTATCCACGCTGACAAAGCATCAAGTATCCCAATGCGTATGTACGCTTTGTTAGAAGGTAGTCAAGATATTGAACAATATTTGTCATCAATTCATAGATATATTCAAATTGGTATTTATGTTAAAGGTTACTATTCTAAAATACTAGGTAGATTTCAACGTGAAATAATGGAAGTTTGTGAATTCTATGTTGATGAAGATAATCATCCAAGAGCTAATGAACTATATAGAAAGACTTTAGATGGTAAAGTTACACTACGTAATCCATCTCAAAAGTTGATAGATTATTTAGCAATAGGTAATGTTTATTTTGAATCTAACGATATATTTGGATTAGGTGATGCTGAAGAAAAAGAAGATTTATCAAATTACCGTGATGGTTCAGCAGATAATCTTGCAAATGAAAAACCTGAAAATAAGATGGGTGAAGTATTAAATGCTGAATCAGGTGGACCAATTGAAGAGAATAAAACTGAAGAGGCAGCAGAAACTCCTGCTGAAACTCCAGTAGAAGATAAACCAACTGAGGCTCAACAAGTAGGGGAGGCTCCAGCACAAGCTGAAGCTCCTGCAGAGGAAAAACCAGTTGAGGAGGCACAAAAGGTTGAAGAAAGCCCTGCGACTCCTGTACAAACTCCAGTGGAAGTAAAACCAACTGAAGTTGCACAACCAGCAGAAAGTGCACCAGTTGCTGAAGCGCCTGCTGCACCAGCAGTTGAGGAACAAATACAACAGGCACCAGCAGTTACTGCAACAGCAGAAACTGCAATTCCTGAAGCACCAGCTCAAACTGAGACTCCAGTAGAAGAGGAACCTGTATTAGAAAATCCTATAGCAGGATTAAATACCGAGGCAATGGGAGAAAATGGAGCACCAGCTCAAGAAGATGATCAAAAACCATTGCTAGGAGAAGATACACAAGTACCAGAAATGGTATTACCAAAAGCTTTGCAAGAGCAACAAGCTAGTGTATCAACAGATATATTTGCAGCACCAGCAGCAATGCCAACTGCAGATACAGTTGCTGCTCCTGTAGAGCCAGCAGCTACACAAAGTGTAAATCAAATAGAAGTATTAGATATGTAGGAGGTGAATTGTATGTATATTGAAATATTTATTGTAGCAATAATTATTGGTTTCATATACGTTTATAGAAAAAATACAGGCGGTTCTTCATATAAATTCGTTGCTAAAACTGTAACAAATACATATGAAAAATATGCTCCATTCTCTTTCAAAGTTGTACGTGAAAAAGCTAAGGAATTAGGCCAAGAATATTCTACAAGGCAATATACAATTCAAATAGTAATGTTTGGAGGCGGAGCTGCATTTATAGCTTACTTATACTTTTATAGTATTATTTGGAGCGTTATTTATGCAGGTGTTGCTATATTATTCGTTCCATATTTAGCATATATGAGATGTAAAAAAGTATATAGTGAGTTTATATTTGAGCAAATTCAAATATATACTACTAACGTTATTATGGAATATAATACAACACAAGCTTTTGTTAAATCGCTTGAAGGTGTTAGAGATTCAGGTGTTTTAGAAGAACCTCTATTATCAGATATGAAAGAAATGATTCAAATGGCATATGATAGTGGTACTATTGACGATGCTGTTAGATTCATGAATGAAAAATATGATTATTATGTAGTAAAGAATATGCATCAATTGTTTATTCAGATAACAAGAGAAGGTTCTAAAGATTCAGGTGAAGCTTTAGAAGGTATGCAAATGGATATAGATATGCTTGTAGAAAGTGTCTATAGAGATAGAATTGATAGAAAGACATTCTATTCACAATTTGTATCATTCGGACTTATTCTTTATCTACTTGTATTATTAGTACAATTCCTATTAGGAAGTGACGGTTATCTAGTTCTATTAGAAGAGTGGTATGTTCAATTATTATTGCATGGTGTAATATTGATTAATACTTATTTCTTGATAACTGGTATTAAATATTACCATGAGGATGTAGGTGCTGAATAATGGAAATATTTATAGTTGGAGTTATTTTACTATTATTATTTAACTATATTGGAGCGTTTGACTTTAATAAATTTGTTACTGATAATAAAGCAGTATTTGCTAAGTTAAAAGAAGAGGATTATGACTTCTTAGTTATGTCAAAATATGGTGAAAAAGCTGATCCAGACGCTATGTTTCAATCAAGAGTTAAAGGTGCTCTTATAACTCTTGTAGTAATGGTAGTAGTTGCTATTACAAGCTTTGAAGGAACAAATTTTGCAATTAAAATAGTTATAGTATTAGCATTAACTTATGTTATTTATAAAGATGGTTATTCAAAGTTAAAGAATTACTATAAATTACACTTACATGAAATTAACTTAAAATTACCATATTACTTAAAGAGTTTAGAAATCTTAATTCAACACTATACTGTTCCTGTAGCAATCACGAAGAGTTTAGAAGAGGCTCCTGAAATGTTTAAACCAGGGCTTCGTGAGTTAATAGCATCTATTGATTCAGGTGATTCTTCAATCGATCCATATATGGCTTTTGCTAACAGATATCCAGTTAGAGATTCAATGAGAATGATGAGACTTCTTTATAGACTTGGTTTAGGTAGCCAAGAGAGAAAGCAAGATCAATTAATAGTTTTCTCTAGAACAATATCAAATTTACAAGCTAAATCTAGAGAAACAAAATATAAAGAAAGGTTAGATAAAATGGAAAAGAAAACAATGACCATGCTTGTTGCAACAGGTGCAGGGGTTATGGTTATCTTGTTACTTTCTGTTTTACAAACATTTGGCAGTCTGTAGATATAAGACTTGCTTAAAAAAAACTATTATTGTATAATTTAAATAGAACAATAATTATAAAGATAGGAGGTACGTAGTATATGAAAGAAGCAACTGGTGAATTAAACATGACAGTTGTTACACTTATTGCTATAGCTGCAATTGGAGCTTTGTTCTATGCGTTTATTTGGCCAATGGTTCAAAGAACAATTGTCCAACAAACATGTAAAACATATGGCCCAGATTATGTCGCAACAAAAGGTGCAGCAAGCGGAGAAGACTGTATTTTGGTTGATGATACTACAACAGAAAGTGCTGCAGGAACAAATACAGATTCATCTGCAAAAGTTGAACTATGGTCTTGTTGCTTGAAAAAAGAAAAAGCAGCAACAGGTGGATAAAAAAATTACTACGGTTCCCGTAGTAGTTTTTGAATAATAAGAGAGAGGTGAAAGTGTGAAAGAATCATTTGGCGGATCATGGTTATTTGGTATCGTTATTCTTTTTATTTCGCTTTTTACCAGTTATTTAGCTTATAGTATTAACTATACAAGAGCGTTCAATTTAAAAAATAAAATATTAGAAGAAATTGAAAAAGCTGAGGGGTATACCACTTTAATAGAAAATGGAACAAAAATAGATGATATGAGTGATGAACAATTAAGAGATGCAAATACTGTTCAAACGACTGTTCTTTTATGGATTAGAAAAACAGGGTATGCGAAACAAAATGCAGAAGGAATTAATTGTAAAACAGTTGATGGACATTCAGAAACTCAGTCAATGCCAGGTGGATATTGTATTACTAAATATTGCAAGTCAGTTGATAGTAATGTAACACATGGTGGATTTAGAACTTATTATAAAGTTACTACTTTTGTTGCATTTAAAATACCAGTTATTAATGTAACACTTAAAGTACCTGTAACAGGTGAAACAAGAACGCTTTATTATGACAATGGAAAATTAAATTGTCAGATATATTATTAGTTTATTTTAATGAAAGATAGCTTAATAGGAGGGATAACTAGATGAACGTAATGATTTATAATAAATATAAGGATCTTCTAATGGGATTAAATATTGAAGTTATGAAGTCTTTAGAAGGTGTTTATAATGTAGATGAGATTATAGATACATTTACTAATTTTTATTATGATAAGATGATATTAGATATTACTGCTATACGTGATTATCAAAATACTGATAATCTACAAAAATTAGCAATGAATATTAATATGGAAAATGTAATATTATTGTTAGATAATAGTCCTGAAATGGACTCTAAAGCATATTTATCTAAATTAATATCTTTAGGTATTTATAATTTTACTAAGAATGCTGAGGGAATTAATTATTTATTAGTACATCCACATACATATAGAGATGTAGTTAATATTAATAATCCAGGAGCTATGGCTGCTCCTATGCCAATGCCTCAACAACAATCTTATATGCCACCACAACCAATGAATGATCCTCTATTAAGTGAAATGGGTGGATATTCAGGTAGCGGTAAAACAAAGATTATCGGCTTTAAGAATATTACTAATCATGCAGGAGCAACTACTTTAATCTATATGCTTAAGAAGCAATTAGAAGGTTCTAGAACAGTATGTGCAATAGAAGTAAATAAAGTAGATTTCTTATATTTTAATGATAAGAATATGGTTAGTTCTAATTCAAATGATGTTTTAAAAGATATAATGAGACATAATAGCGCTGATGTAATTTTACTAGATTTAAATGACTATACAGATGTAGATATTTGTACACAAGTTATTTATTTATTAGAGCCATCTACTATTATGGTAAATAAAATGATTAAAAAGAATAGAAACGTATTAGATATGCTTAGAAGAGAAACAGTTGTTCTTAATAAGTGTGTACTAAATAACGAGGATATTTCTACATTTGAATATGAGACAAAATTGAAGGTTACAGCTGCTATACCTCCAGTAGATGATAGGCAAGCAGTTATAGCACCAGTTAAAAAATTTGCTCATAAGATAGGCTTGATGTAAATAAAATGTGCAATTATTGACATTTTAATACAATATATATTAAAATTAAGTTAGTGAAGGAGAGTTAATATGAACAGTGTATCAGGTTTTTGTAATGAATTAGGTCCAGTATTAAGATTAGTTGGAATAGTTGTTAAAGGTATTCAAATCGGTGTACCAATTATTTTAATCGTTATTGGTATGATAGATTTTACTAAGGCTGTAACAGCTAAAGACGAAGGAGAAATTAAGAAAGCTCAAAATGCATTAATTAAGAAAGCAATTGCAGCTGCATTAGTATTCTTTGTAATATTCTTTGTAGGATTAATTATGAAAATTGTTGGTAATGAGGATTATAAGAGTTGCTTAGAATGTGTAACAGATCCATTCTCATGTCCAATTGAATAATAGAATAAAAATAGAGCATTTGCTCTTTTTTTTTGTATTCTATAATGATATAATTGTTTGGTAGGGAAAGCTTATGAAAAAGGGTAATAATAAGATAATAAATTTTATAAAGAATTATAAGCTTTTTATAATCTTTTTTTTACTATCATTATTGATAGGATTTCTTTCACGTGGTTTTACAGTAGGATGGAGATTTAGATATAAAGCAGTTTTAAGTGATTCTCTTTTTGTAATTGTAATATCTTCATTTGGACAATTATTGAGACCTAAAACTAGATATAAATACTATTTTGGATGGTTATTCTTTTTTGCTGCTTTAGCAGTAGCTAATACTATTTATTATGGTTTTTATAAGTCTTTTATAAATATTGAATTAATATCAACAGCATCTATGCTAAGTAAAGTAGATGATGCTTTGTTTGCTAAGTTACATTTTGCACAATTTTTATATTTGTTAGTTCCACTATTATTTGTATTTATTCATAAACAACTTTTAAAATCTGGATATTATACTATGCTTGAAGAGAAGGAAACAAATAAAATATATAGGGGTATTTCTATAGTTGCTGCATTTATATCATTTTCTATATTAGTAATATTTTCTATATTTGATAATTCACAATTTACTAAACCTTGGTATAGACAACATGTTGTGCAAAAGTATGGTTTATATTTATATACATTTAATGATATTGTTCAAAGTGTACATTCTAATTCTGATAATACATTTGGATATGATGAATCTTCATTAGCATTTAGAGAGTATTATGCATGTAAGTGGGAAGAAAAGAATAAATCAAACGAATATACAAATATTTTTAAAGATAAAAATGTTCTCTTTATACATGCTGAGAGTATTCAAAATTTCTTAGTTGATTTAACTATAAATGGAGTAGAGGTAACACCTAATTTAAATAGATTAGCTAAAGAAGGAATGTATTTTGATAGATTTTATCCTCAAATAAGTGTAGGAACATCATCTGATACAGAATTTACTTTAATGACTGGGCTTCTTCCATCATCTAGAGGAACTGTGTTTGTTAATTTCTATAATAGGAAATATCCTACTATGGTAAAATATTTTAATGATATGGGTTATTATACTTTCTGTACTCATGCTAATGACGCAGAGTATTGGAATAGAAAGACAATGTATAATACTATTGGATATCAAGATTTCTTTGCTAAAGAAAGTTATGATGTTCCATTTGATGTAACTGATCCTAATATAGTAGGGTTAGGTTTAGGAGATAAAGAATTTTTTAGACAGTTTATAGATAAATTAAAAACTATTGAAGAAAAAGATAAACCATTTTTTGGAACGGTTATTACATTATCTAATCACTCTCCATTTAATGATGTAGAAAAGTATAGTCCATTTAATGTTACGATGGATTATATAACAAGAGATAAACGTGGAAATAAAATAGTTAATAGTGCTAATTATTTAGAAGGTTCAATGATGGGTAATTATTTAAAATCTGCTCATTATGCTGATGAAGCATTAGGACAATTAATAAATGATTTAAAAGAAAATGATTTGTTAGAAGATACAATTATTGTATTCTATGGAGATCATGAAGCTAGAATTTCTCCTAATGAATTTGAAAAATTATATAATTATATTCCTGAAACAGATAGTATATTAAATTCTGATGATGAGAATTATGTAAGTATGAGTAATTATAATTATGATTTACTTAAGAATACACCATTAATTATATGGTCTAATGAAGAAGAGTTTAGTAAGAGAATATCTTCTACTATGGGTATGTATGATTTACTTCCAACTATTGCTAATATGTTTGGATTTAAAGAAAAGTATTCTTTAGGGCATGATGTATTTAGTGATAATGAAAAGATAGTTGTTTTCCCTAATGGAAATGTACTAACTGATAAAGTTTATTATAGTAGTTTAAATGAAGATTATATTACTTTTGTTGAAGAACCAATAGATAGTGATTATATTGAAAGAATAAGTGATTATTCTGATGAATTATTAGAGGTATCTAATGGCATTATATTCCATAATTTAATTGAAACGGAAAGTAGTAAGGTTAAGAAGTGTAATATGCCAAAATAGGCTTAAAAACGCGTTATTTTAGTTAATTAGAGGTAGAATAGTATTATTCTACTTTTTCTTTACTTTTAATTGTTATTTTATTATAATATCTTTTAATTTGAAAAGGGGGTTATCATGGCTTCAAGAGTAAGAATAGAAGATAATTTAGTAAGTAGAAAAAGACAAGATGGCTTAATAGAATTAGTAAGTAATGGAGTAGTAGTAACAGTTGATTTTACAGATATTAGTGATTTAAAAAGAGCTGTTAAGTTAATGGAAGAAAGTCATATTAAAAAATGTAATGTTATTATTGATTCAGATGATCATTCTTGTGAATTATCTTTAATAAATGAATTACCATATTTAGAAGAATTAGATAAAAAAGGATATGATATTAATTTCTATTATGATTATGTTGTATTTAAAAAGTTTCCTTTAAAAAGAATAATTGAAGATGAAAAAAGATTAAATATGGCAGTTAAAGAATTAAATGATAGTGATTTATCTCCATTAGAGAAATTAATAGGGGTTTATGATATAACTAGTTTCTTTAAACCATATAGAATAGAAAGAACAAATATAGGTGAATTTAGTAAATCAAGGAATTTACATCAATATTTAGATAACAATTATATGGTATGTGCTGGATATGCAGATTTATTTAGTAATTTATGTAAAAGAGTAGGTATAGAAAGTTCTTATTTTTCATTTGGCTTAGAAAATAAAGATCATGGTCATGCTAGATGCTATGTTCATATAATAGATCCTAAATATAATGTTAATGGTTATTTAATATGTGATCCGACTGCTAGAAGAATAGGAAAGACTATGTATTATAATGGACTTCCTATGACTAATATAAATTTATTATTATTTACTACTGAAGATCAAAGAAGAACTGGTGGAATAAAAAAAGTTAGTTTTGGTGGTTTTGAATTAAGTGAAGAAGAATTTATAGAAAAAGCTAGAATATATAGAAATGAATTTAGAAAAGAATTATATAGAGATTTCAAAACTTTAGATAGTAAGTTTGCTAAAAAATTGAGAAGAATGAATTTCTATAATGAAGAAGATATACTAGAAGCAAAGGATTATATAGATTTTAAACTAAATGCTTATTTAGATCCTAGAAAACTAATCGAAGCAGTAATACAAGAAAAAAGATTTATATTTAGAAATGAAGATGAAGATTATTTTAGAGATTTAAGAAGTTTTTATGAAACTGAATTAGAAATAGATTTATTTAGTCCACATGATTTTTTAAGTAAAAAAATAGGTGATGTTAAAAGAGAAAATCCAGAGTTATATGGATATGTATTGAATTATCAAATAAATAATTCTTTAGAAAATGAAATGTTTGAATGGGATCCTGTAACATATAGATTATTTACTAATGTTAATGAAGATGCTTATGACCACATGAAAGAATTATTACGTAATGGTTATACATTTAAATGTATAAATGATGATCCTAAAGATCAAGTAGTATTATTTCCACAAATTAGAACTCCAGAAAAGTATACTTTAGGAACATATATTGATATGTTAAATGAACAAATAGAGGAATATAGGGAAATAGTTCAACCAGAATATTATCAATTAAAAAAGAAGAAATAATTATTTCTTCTTTTTCTTTTTATCTTTTTTAACTGTTTCTATTTCAACAGTATCCTCATTAACTATTGCTTCTAAAGGATCATTAGATTCTTTAGGTTCTTCAATAGGTGTCTCTATTTTTTGTGTTTTATCTTTTTTAATTTCTTTAGGTTCTTCAACTTTTTCTTCTTTGATTTCTTCTTTTGGTTCTTCTTTAGATTTCTTTTCTTTAATAATTTCTTCTTTTACTTTCAATGCATATTTCTTTTTATATCTTGCTTTAGAAACAATTACACATATAAGAATTATTACCATTAATACTGTTTCAGCTGCTAGGGCAAGTATTATTTTCATTGATTTATCTAATTTTTCTTGTAATGGTTTAATATCTTCATCAGTATATATAATTGCAGAATTAGTATCTGAATCAAAAGTATAATAATTATCTTTTCCAGTTTCTAGGTTTCTAGCATGAATAATAGAATATTTACTATTTCCTCTTCTTAATGATAAGAATGATTTATCATTAATAGTAATGTTGGTCTTTTTATATTCTTCTCCTAGATTTAAATCCATTTCTAATGGGAATAATTTTAATTGATCTAGTTTTACTTCTTCATATTTTTGATATTCATTTTTATCTTTATTATATAAGAATAGGGAAATACCTTCAGTAGATCTAAGTCCTACTAGAGTATAGTTATTTATTTCACTATAGAAAGCAGGTACTTCCATTTCATTAATTTGAATATTATTTTTTTCATATCCTTCTGGACATGTTAGTGAACTTTCTCTTTTAACAAC